>OBMA010000158.1_pt1 | contig 34930 bp, 27 predicted proteins | sample 1539141 | NCBI WGS metagenome assembly OBMA01 (sample SAMEA3991484, study PRJEB22521) | metagenome | biome: anthropogenic terrestrial biome; feature: sewage plant; material: raw primary sludge | place: Sweden | collected 2012-09-26
AAGGGTAATTTTGCTTTCTCTGTTTATGACCTTACAGCTGATAAGCCTGTTTATGGATATAATGAAAACAAGACTTTACCTGTTGCTTCATGTCTAAAACTTCTTAGCGGTGTGGCTGGACTTCATTTATTGGGTACTCACTATATGTATGCTACGTCTCTTTATACGAGAGGAAAGATAGATGGCGGAACTCTTCATGGAGATGTTGCTTTCAAATGTGGATTGGATCCACAACTTAATGAACCTGATTTGGCGATGTTTACAAAGCAGCTGGCAAAAAAGGGTATTAAGAAAGTTGACGGTAAACTTGTTGTTGACCTTATATTAACAGATCCTGTAAAGAGTGAGCAGCACTGGTATCCTTGGGACTTGTCGTTCTCTAAATATGGTTTGTTCTATAAAGGTTCTCCAAGGGTGATGAAGGCATTGAAAGCAGCTTTGCTGAAGCAAGGCATCCATTTGGCAGACAGTCAGGTGGTGCTTGCTAGAGTTCCAAAAGGCTCAAAGTGTCTTTTCCGTTTCCGCCGTCCAGTAGAACCAGTGATAAGACGTATGTGGAAGAATAGTTCAAACACTCAAGCTACATCATTGCTATATACTATCGGACATCACATCAATCCAAAGGGTGTTCCTGCGGTTGTGGGTGTGGAATATTTAAGGAAGTTCCTGAAAGAAGAACTAAAGCAGACTAATAAGGCGATAGTTGTTCATGATGGATGTGGATTGTGCATTCATAATCATCTTTCTCCGGCAGTGCTTGTTGCTGTATTGCGTTACGGATATATTCACAAACCTATTTATAAAGTGTTGATGCGTGAACTATCTATATCGGGCGTTGACGGTACATTGCGTGGTGAGATGAATAGCCCTAAGTTGCGCGGACTTGTACATGGCAAGACTGGAACGCTTTCACATCCTTATGGAATAAGTTCGCTTGCTGGATATTGCAAAGGAGGAAATGGGCACTTGTTGGCTTTCTCTATTGTAGACAGCGAAATGTCAGTGCTTGATGCACGAGTGCTACAAAAACGTCTTTGCGAAGCACTCGTGGATAAGCGTGATAATTAACGTGCAGGATATGTGACAAGTTTCACATTGACTAACTTGATGTCACAATCAGCGTCAATATCTTTAGCCTTGTTGCTGTAGAATATTGTAGAGTTGGCAATCGTGATGTCGTGAATCATTCCCTTCTCACCATGAGCTGTTATTCCGTTTCTTGCGTCACGGCATATAACGTTTGATATGTGAATATCTTTAAAGTTAGGGACAAAATCCATAGCAGTTGCCATGCCTTGCTTTTTGGCACCTACGTGATTATCAAAATAGGTGGTTTCAAAAACGATTGCGTCGTCTTTAATATCATTCATATAGATGTTGCTGATATTGATGCTTTCGGTTGTGCCACCACGTCCTATTGAACTCTTGAAGCGAAGTCCTGTATCTGTACCGCTGAAAGTATTGTTGTTGACAAAGATATTTTTCATTCCGCCAGAGAATTCACTACCAATTACAAATCCTCCATGTGCATGATATACTTTGTTGTCCTGAATATTAATGTTCTCACATGGACCATATTCGAGTCCTGACTTTCCTGCACCACCTTTCATACAAATACCATCATCACCTGCATCAATGGTGTTGTTGATGATAAGCACATTGCTACAGTTGCCAACGTCTATTCCATCTCCATTCTGTGCATTCCATGGACAACGTACTGTTACTCCGTCTATAATCACATTATTACATCTTTGTGGAACGATATGGAATTTAGGTGAGTTCTGTATTGTTACACCCTGAATGAGTACATTCTCGCAAGATGTGAATCGAATAAGGTGAGTGCGCATATTCTCTTGCGCTTCGGCTGAATTAGCAATATTGTCGAAGTTTTTTAAGTTGTAGGGATACCATAGTTCTCCATTAGAAGAGATAGTTCCGCCCATCAACTTAAACTGATTCCATTCAGCATCGCTAACCTTTGAACGTTTAACGGCTCTCCACCATTTACCATTACCGTCAATAGTGCCTTCACCAGTTATTGATATGTTCTTGCGATTGCTTGCGTTGATACCAGGAGTAGGTTTGTTGTCAGTCGCTCCGTCTTCAGTCTTGAAATGATCTTTCTTGTCAGGAGAGAGTAGTATCATAGCATTACGCTCTATATGCAGATCGATATTATCTTTTAGTGAAATCAAACCAGTGAGATATATTCCAGCAGGGACATTAAGGTGTCCTCCTCCAAGTTTACTTAACTTACTTATTGCTTTTTGGAATGCAATGGTATTCATCGTTATTCCGTCACCAATGCCTCCACATTCTATAATTGAAACATTATTGTCAGGAATTGTAGGAGCGACAACGGTAGGCATAGGTTTCGGTAATCCTTGATAGTATTTTGCGTAGTCATTACCAGCAAATGTTGCCATACTGGTGAAAAGTAAAAGAATGAATAAAATGTTTTTTTTCATTTGTTTATTTATTAGGTTTGTTTATTGCAGAATGATAATGCAAATATAACATAAAACAAATGTGATTATGCGGTAGGATATTATCTTTTAAGAGATAATAACAAACAGACAACAAAAAAGCCCGATACAAAAGATTGTATCGGGCTTTTTGTGGTACCACCAGGAATCGAACCGGGGACACAAGGATTTTCAGTCCTTTGCTCTACCAACTGAGCTATGGCACCTTGTTGCTTTATTGCGGATGCAAAGGTATGAATTAAATTGTAAATTAAAGAATCAAGAAATAGAAATATTCCTATGATTAGTATTTATTAACATCTATGGAGCTTAATCAATATTTTCACTGGATTACAAGTAATGTTAGGAAACATAATAACGTTAAAACGTAGACTTATTTATATAATATGTTTACGTAATAACGTTACTAAGTATATGTCGTTAAATCAAGTTCTCAATTTAATTCTATTTCTCATCGCGGATAGGATTCCACCCCTGTGCCTGTAACTCGAATTCATTGTCATCGCGAGTAGCAAGCATACATCCAAGACTTTCTTTTGTGATGTAGCCTATCTGATGTATACCTTTAATATTGGTAATCTTATCGTGGTCTCCGATAGGAACAGTGAATAGTAGTTCGTAATCTTCACCGCCATTTAATGCGCATGTAGTGAGATTCATATTGAACTGTTCGGCTGCAACCGCAGTTTGATAGTCAATAGGTATTTCTTTTTCATATACACGGCAACCGCAATGACTTTGATTACAGATATGCAGAAGTTCGCTGCTAAGTCCATCAGAAATGTCAATCATTGCTGTTGGCTTTATATTAGCTTTGCGCAATTCCTCAATAATGTCGCCACGTGCTTCAGGCTTAAGTTGTCTGTCAAGAAGATATTCCTTTCCTGCAAAATCAGGTTGGAAGTCTTCCACGTTTTGTCTCTGTGTTCTTAGAGCGGCAAGTTTCGCCTCATCGTTGGCTGCTTGAGCTTCGCGTACCTTTTTATTATATTCTTCAATTTGTGAATAGTATACTGCTTTTTCTCTTTCGAGAATTTGCAGACCCATGTATGATGCACCGAGATCACCAGAAACGCAAATCAGGTCAGTCTCGTTAGCTCTGTTTCTATATACGATATCCTCATCAGCAGCTTCACCGATACATGTGATACTAATGGCAAGACCAGTCTTTGATGAAGTGGTGTCACCACCGACAACATCTATATTCCATTTGGCACATGCTTCACGCAGTCCAGCATAGAATTCGTCAAGGTCTTCTACCTTAAATCTTTTTCCAAGAGCAATGCTCACCAAAATCTGATTCGGTGTTCCGTTCATGGCGAATATGTCGCTGATGTTTACCATAGCAGACTTATAGCCAAGAGTGCGCATGTCGATATAAGTTAGATCGAAATGTATGCCCTCCATTAACATGTCACTAGTGACAAGAACTTTCTTATTGGGATAATGAAGTACGGCGCAGTCATCACCTACGCCATACTTTGTACTTGTATTCTTTAATTCTATATCTTTTGTGAGTCGGTGAATAAGTCCGAACTCTCCAAGTTTAGAAATCTCAGTCATTTAATATTCTTATTCAATAATAATATACTTGTAGTGTTATGAGCGGCGGATCATCTCACGCATAATCTCCGTCATCTTTGGTTGTGCAGCATTTGCAGCCTTCTGAACTTCCTCGTGACTTACTTCAACAGGAACGTCGAAGCCTCCAAGGTCTGTGATGATACTGATACCAAATACCTTTATGCCACAGTGATGCGCAACGATAACTTCAGGAACAGTACTCATACCTACAGCATCTGCACCGAGCAGATGATACATTCTGTATTCTGCAGGAGTCTCGAAAGTAGGACCTTGTACTCCCATGTAAACACCATGCATAAGGCGAATGCCTTTCTCCTTAGCAATCTCATTTGCTAATTCAATAAGTGTATGGTCGTAAGCCTCGTGCATATCAGGGAAGCGTGGGCCAGTAGGGAAGTTCTTTCCGTGAAGAGGATGCTCTGGAAAAAAGTTGATATGGTCGTTGATAACCATGAGGTCACCAATCTTGAAATCTGGATTCATACCGCCAGAAGCGTTGCTAACGAAGAGAGTATCAATGCCCAATTCATACATTACACGCTCTGGGAAAGTAACATCCTTCATGTTGTAGCCTTCATAGAAATGGAAACGTCCTTCCATAGCCATGATGTCTTTTCCACCAAGTTTGCCGAATATCAGTTTTCCAGCGTGGCCCTCAACAGTTGAAACAGGGAAATTAGGTATCTCACTATAAGGGAATTCGTAACTATCAGTTATTTCTGAAGCTAATTGTCCCAGGCCCGTTCCCAGAATTATTGCAGTCTTTGGACTTGTTGTCATCCTTTCCTTTAGCCAGGATGCTGTTTCTTGAATTTTTTCGTACATAGTCTATGATTTTATCATTAAAAACATTTTCTTGGTCAAGCATGAACCTTACTTTGATAGGTAGGACATAAATATGACTTTTCACTTCATCATCAATTCCATTGATATCTTCAAGTCTGGTTGCATCTTTTTCCGTTGTAATAATAATCTTGTTTCCCTTGAGATTTGCAAAAGATTCATTTATTCTTTCTGCGTCTTTTTCCGAGAACTGATGGTGGTCGGCAAAAGTCAAAGGAGTCATGCTTGCGACATGTTGTTTCATGTCAACAATGATCTGCTTTGGTGATGCTATCCCTGAAACAAGCAGAACATTAGTTTGTTTTAACTGTTGCTTCGTGATTTTATTTCCATCCTTATTGAATAATGGATACAGCGTATCATAGTCAATTGTTGAGAAGAAAAGACTTTGATATGGATACAGGTCCATTGATTTTGTCAGGACTCTGAATTCCATCGGTTTTAAGTCTTTTGGACACTTAGTGATAATAACTATGTCGGCACGGTTCTTTCCAGATAATGGTTCACGAAGTCTTCCAGCAGGTAGCAGTTTGTCATAGATAATGAGTCGATGATAGTCTACTAGAAGTATGTTTATACCAGGTTTAACATATCTGTGCTGAAATGCGTCATCAAGTAATATCACACCAGTATCTTTATGATCATGGATGATATTTTCAATGCCTCTTGTTCTTTTGTGATCAACTGCAACATTTATGCCAGAAAATTTCTTTTTCATCTGGAATGGTTCATCGCCAATATCTTTCATTGTACTGTTTTCGTCAGCCAATATGTATCCATGTGTCTTTCTTTTGTAGCCACGTGAAAGTACGGCAACTTTGGCATTATCTTGCAGAAGTCTTATAAGATATTCCACATGAGGAGTCTTCCCAGATCCTCCAACCGTGATATTGCCAACCGAAATTATCGGTATATCATAGGAGTGTTGTTTTAGCACTCCACATTCAAATAGTTTATTGCGAAAGCCGACTCCTATTCCATAGAGCCAACTAAGTGGCAACAACCAATTGTTGATGTGAATAAAATCTCCTTCGGTTCTCATAATCCTTATTTAATCTTTATGATATATGGCATACGTGCTTGAACTTTGTCCATTTTTTCAAAATCGCTAACGATTTTAAAAGGCTCATAATATTCGCCAAGCAACATCTGCAAATGTTCGTCTAGATTATTATAATCGTTTTGTTCTGTATTTAATATTTGTTCAAAAATACTTTTCGGTGCAGGATAAGAACATGTCTTATAATCATTATCCTTTGCTAGTTTGGCAGCTTTTGCAACAGCCTTGTCAAGTCCGCCTAACTCGTCAACAAGTTTAATCTTTACAGCATCTTCTCCAAGCCAAACTCGGCCTTGTGCAATCTTTTCGACTTGGTCTAAAGTCATGTGTCTGCCTTCGGCAACACGTTTCTTGAAAATCATATAACCATGATTTACGTTATTCTGTAATAGTCCCATCTGCTCTGGTGTGAACGGATGACCACTTGCTCCAAAAACGGAATTGCGGTTAGTCTTTACTTCTGCATAGTTTATTCCAAGTTTCTTAGTGTATAATTCACTCATATCTTCAAACATACCGAAGATACCGATGCTACCTGTAATAGTTGAAGGATCAGCTACAATCCAATTTGCATCGCTGCTGATATAATATCCTCCAGATGCAGCTGCTCCGCTCATAGAAACTACTACCGGTTTAACTTTCTTGAGTTCAGCAATCTGATGCCATATCTGTTCAGAAGCATAAGCAGAGCCACCTCCTGAATTGATACGTATCACAACAGCCTCTACATTATCGTCATTTGCAAGGTCTTCCAAATCCTTGCACATATCTTTACCTACAATCTGATGTCCGTTACTGAAAACGCTTTGTGGTGAAGCCTCGTCAACGATGTCACCATAAGCATAATATACTGCAATATGTTTACCTGTTGCAGTATCATCGCTTCCAGCCATATCATCTACGCTGACCTGATTGACAGTCTCGTCTTGGTCAATAGATAGCATCTTCTTGATTTTTGATTTCACCTCATCGTTATACATAAGGCCATCAACCATCTTGTATTTTACAATGTTTTCTGCGTCTTCAAGCATAATAGCTCTGTCGGCATAAGCATTAAGGGAGTCTTTGTTTATGTTTCTGTTTTTTGAAACTGTATTTAGAATAGTGCTCCACCATCCATTGATATATCTTTCAGTCTGTTCGCGGTCGGCATCGCTCATGTTGTCTGCAGTAAGAGTCTCGACAGCGCTCTTGTATTTGCCAACTTTTGTAGTGACAAATTTAATTCCGAATTTAGCCAAAAGATTCTTGTAATAGACCTTCTCACCACCGATACCAATCCAGTTTACCATGCCCTCTTTGTTCATATAAACTTTATCAGCAGCAGAAGATATATAATAACTCAATGTACTGAATTGTTCTCCATAGGCAACAATCCATTTTCCGGATTTCTTGAAATCAAGTAACGTATTTTGTATTTCTTGAGCCTGCGCTAAATCAGCACCTAGTTGCCCTGCCTCGATATATATACCCTTGATATTTTTATTGTCTTTAGCCTCACGTATAGCTTTTACTGTGTTCTCAAAACTCAGTCCAGATATACCATTTATATTATTCATTACGTTTTCTTCAGATTGTTCAGTCATCTGACCATCAAGTTTTATGACTAAAACTGAATTGTCTTTAATGTCATTCGTGGTAGAAGAAGAAACAGCTATACCAATAATACATAATATACCAAATAAAGACATTACAATTCCAAAGAGGAACATGCCTAGCATAGTGGCAAAGACGTTTTTAAAGAAATCTTTCATACGTTTTATTTTTCCAGTTTAAATTAGTTATCATATATAATATGTGCAAAGATAAAGAAATTAATTTATAAATTACAATTACTTATGTTTATTTTAATAAAAATCATTATCTTTGCGCTATGGAAACAATCAAAAAAATACTATTTACATTATCATTTTTGTTGTGTTTTGTGCTTTGTAATGCTCAGAATACGACTCGCAGTTTTGTGTTGAAAATATCTGCAGACGGTGAATCTACGCTTACAGCTTATCTTCCTGCTAAACCTTCTGGAAGGGCTGTAGTTTGTTTGCCAGGTGGAGGATACACTCATCTAGCGATAGACAACGAAGGGCATGATTGGGCGGATTTTTTCAATAATAAAGGAATCGCTTTTTTCGTATTGAAATACAGAATGCCAAAAGGGGATAGGAATATTCCTATATCTGATGCTGTAAAATCAATGAAAACAGTAAGGGACAGTGCTAACAACTGGCAGATAAACCCTTATGATGTAGGTATTATGGGCTCTTCAGCAGGTGGTCATCTTGCATCAGTTATTTCAACAAAGGCTGATTTTTTCGCACGTCCAGATTTCAGTATCTTGTTTTATCCTGTAATTTCTATGGATAAAAGTAAATCACATGTAGGTTCGTGTGATAATTTCTTGGGTAATAGTGTGAATGATAAAGAACTGGTAAATGAGTTTTCAACAGATAGACAGGTACGCAATCATCTAACTCCAGAGGCTGTGATATTCCTGGCTAATGATGACGGAGGAGTTCCACCGTTGACAAATGGTATCGCTTATTATGCAGCTATGCGCAAAAACGGTAATAAATGTTCACTTCACGTTTATCCTACTGGTGGACACGGATTCGGATTCAAAAAAGATTTTGCTTATCATGGGCAATTGCTCAATGACCTTTCTACATGGTTAGATAATCACAAGTCTCCCTCAAAAGATGCCATAAGAGTGGCCTGTATCGGAAACAGCATAACTGATGGTTTCGGAATTGATATGGCTGACGAAAAGGGATATCCGGCAGTGTTGCAAGATAAACTTGGTGATAAATATAATGTTAAGAATTATGGAGTGAGTGCACGCACTTTGATGAGTAAGGGAGATTTGCCTTATGTTAAAGAACTTGCATGGCGTGATGCTAAGGCTTTTAATCCAAATATTGTGATTGTGAAGCTTGGCACAAATGACAGTAAACCAGAGAATTGGCAGTATAATTCTACATACCAAAAGGATTTGGAAGCTATGGTAGATACGTTGAAATCACTTTCTGCAAAGCCTCAGATATATTTAGCAACTCCAATCCCGGCTTTTAAAGGAACATGGAACATAAATGACTCTGTTATAGTGAATGGAATTATTCCAATTATAAAAAGAGTTGCTAAGAAAAAGAAATGCAAAATAATAGACCTCCATACTGAATTCTCAAAGTATGGAGGCCTAGTACAGGCAGACGGAATACATCCGAATGCCAAAGGTGCAGCCCAAATGGCTGATATAATATTTAACTCCCTCTCTTGCGAGTCACAGAGAAAGACTGTCTGCGGAAAATAAAAATAGGAATAACGCATCCCGCAACCATTCCAAACATTACCAATATAGTGAGCGTAGAGTTATGGAAGAAATCACCTACATTTTTGATTGTGAATTCTGTAGTTTGTCTTACTATGTTGATAGTGTTTATGATTGATTTATATGCAAACATTCCAGGAACCATAGGAAGAAGTGCCGGGAAGGCAAAACCTTCAGCAGGGTAGTGGAGATGCATAGCGAAAGGAATTGCTAACAGTCCGATTGTAAATCCAGCTATGGTAGAGGCTGAAACTTGGTCTAACATTAATGATGGATAGTGCATAAGGAAGTATCTTATGCCATGACCTACACATGCTAAGAATGCTGAATAGGCAAGGGCTTTGCGCGGTGGATTTGATATTACGGCAAATCCTAAACCAGCAACGGCGGCATATAAACCATCAGCAAGAGATGCCAAAAGTATATTTGGACGTACTACCTTCGTAACTATACTTACATCAATACCCAAAACCATTACCGTTATTGAAAGTCCCAATGCAATACATATAATAAGAAGTAAGGCATTGGTGATTCTTGCTATTCCGTTGAGTGCATTGTGATCAATGATGTCCATGACTCCATTGATAAGAGGAACTCCCGGAACAAGGTATAGCATAGACGTACCTATAGATATGTCTTCAGTACCTCCATGAATAAACAGAATGTCAGTTGCTCCAATCAAAGTACTTATGAATGAACAAATGGTGAATATTGCGAGAACATTCCATTTTCGTTTGGTGAGCTGTTGTCTGATGTAGAATCCTACAAATGTAGCAATCCAGACGATAGCCATAGAAGTGTAATTTCCATCGAAAAGTCTACAGAAACATGCGTTAGCAAATGAAACAAGTATTAATACTGTCCATGGACTTTCACGAGGTTCGCTAATCACATTGTTGAATTTTTTCCATAATTCAGAAAGTGATAGTTTTTTGTCGAACGCTTCCCATGATAAATGTGATAGCTTCATGTTGATTTTGAAGTTCAATCCCATAGACGGAGTCTTCTTCACATAAGTGTATGAGTGCTCACGCCCTTCATCATGAAGGGTTATGCTTATGGTTTTTGGGAACATCATAATGTTGCACCAATATCCAAAAGACTTAGCTATACGTATAGTGTTAGCTTGGATACGGGATGTCTGAACTCCTACAGCTTCCAGAGTGGATGCGTATTCTGCAAGAAATATTGTTATTTCTTTTATACATTTGTGAGCTTCATTACTGATTTCAGTATGATCGCTCGGTTGTGAAAAATTGCTCATGAAAGTTTAATACCTAGTTATATATTCTATTCGGGTGCAAAATTAGTAAAATTCTGCCAAATATGGCATATAATTTACTGCCAATTTTGGCATATATGCTAATTGGCACATTTTTAGCATATAATATGACATATAAACATTTAACTTTATAAATTAAAAATATAAGAATTATGAACATTAAACCATTATCAGACAGAGTGCTGGTACTTCCTGCACCAGCTGAAGAAAAAGTAGGTGGAATCATCATTCCTGATACTGCAAAAGAAAAGCCACAGCGTGGAAAAGTCGTAGCTGTAGGTCATGGTACAAAGGACGAACCAATGATTCTTAAAGAGAATGACGCCGTTCTTTATGGAAAATATGCCGGAACAGAATTGGAATATCAGGGCGAAAAGTATCTTATTATGCGTCAGAGTGATATCCTTGCAGTTCTTGCAGAATAATTTAATGTGTAATTTTAATATAAAATAATCATGGCAAAAGATATTAAGTATAATGTAGAGGCACGTGACCTCTTGAAGCATGGAGTTGACCAATTGGCTGACGCAGTAAAGATAACATTAGGCCCTAAGGGACGTAACGTTGTAATAGAAAAGAAGTTTGGTGCTCCTCAGATTACAAAGGATGGTGTTACCGTAGCAAAAGAAATAGAACTTGAAAATCATTTTGAGAATACTGGTGCACAACTTGTAAAGAGCGTAGCTAGTAAAACAGGTGATGATGCCGGTGACGGAACTACAACTGCAACAATACTTACTCAGGCTATTGTAACTGAAGGCTTGAAAAATGTAACAGCAGGTGCTAATCCAATGGATTTGAAGCGTGGTATTGACAAGGCTGTTAAGGCTGTTGTTGAGTTTATAAAGAACAATGCAGAACTTGTTGGTGACAACTATGACAAGATAGAGCAGGTTGCAACAGTTTCAGCAAACAACGATCCTGAAATCGGTAAACTTCTTGCTGATGCAATGCGCAAAGTTTCTAAGGATGGTGTTATCACTATTGAGGAAAGTAAGAGCCGTGACACTCATATTGATGTTGTTGAGGGTATGCAGTTTGACCGTGGTTATCTTTCTGGATATTTTGTAACAGACGCAGACAAGATGGAGTGTGTTATGGATAATCCATACATTCTTATTTATGATAAGAAGATTAGTAACCTTAAGGACTTCTTGCCAATTCTACAGCCTGCTGCAGAAAGCGGACGCCCATTGATGGTTATTGCTGAAGATGTAGATTCTGAGGCTCTTACAACATTGGTAGTAAACCGTCTTCGTGGTGGTTTGAAGATCTGTGCTGTAAAGGCTCCTGGATTCGGCGATCGTCGTAAGGCTATGCTTGAGGATATCGCTGTTCTTACAGGTGGTGTTGTTATCAGTGAGGATAAGGGTTTGAAACTTGAACAGGCTACTCTTGAAATGCTAGGAAGTGCTGAGAAAGTAACTGTCACAAAGGACAATACAACGATGGTAAGTGGCCATGGTGTAAAGGATAATATAAAGGACCGTGTAGCTCAGATAAAGAATGAAATTGCTAATACAACAAGTTCTTATGATAAGGAGAAACTTCAGGAGCGTTTAGCTAAACTCTCTGGTGGTGTAGCTGTACTTTATGTAGGTGCTAACTCAGAAGTTGAGATGAAGGAAAAGAAAGATCGTGTAGACGATGCTCTTTGTGCAACACGTGCTGCAATGGAAGAAGGTGTTGTTGCCGGTGGTGGTACAACATATATCCGTGCTCTTTCTGCATTGAAAGGCCTTAAGGGTGATAATGCTGATGAGAAGACAGGTATAAACATCGTAGAGCGTGCAATCACATCTCCTCTTCGTCAGATTGTAGCTAATGCAGGCGGTGAAGGTTCTGTTGTTGTCAACAAAGTCGCTGAAGGCGAAGGAGATTTCGGTTATAATGCACGCACAGATGAGTATGAGGACATGAGAAAGGCTGGTATCATTGATCCTGCTAAGGTTTCTCGTGTCGCACTTGAAAATGCAGCTTCAATAGCAGGATTATTCCTTACAACAGAATGTCTGATAACAGATAAGCCTGAACCAAAGGCAGCTGCTCCTGCAGCACAACCAGGCATGGGTGGTATGATGTAATCACGTTTGTAAACTGAATATAACATTAAAAGGGGCTAATCGTAAGATTAAGCCCCTTTTTTATATTTATATGCTAATAATTATAAAAAAAAGCAGAAAATCTTTTGAACGTATTGAAAAAAAATATATCTTTGCAATAGTTAAGATAAGAAAGTATCGGATTGAATCCGAAAAAGATATTTTTTTGATTTGTTTTAGTAGATTAGTTTTTAAGTAGTTTGTTTTTGAAAATCGGTTGTCGTGATGACATCCGATTTTTTTTTGTATCTTTGCAGAATGAAAATGAATATCAATTGGAAACGATGGGCTGTTATGGCACTTGTTGCTTTGCTGCTCATAATATTAACAGGGTCATTCTTTATGTCCCTAGGTGTATTTATGGTCTTATTGCTGATAGACAATTTGCTAGGACAGTGGGAAGAAAAACGCAAGAACAAAGATAAAGAATGATGTTCTAGTATTTGTAGATTAATAAACAAAATATCACTCATGCAAAAGTTAACTAAATTATATGTTGATTATAAAGGAGAAGAACCTGTAAATATAGAGAAACTTCCTGGAGCTGGAAGCAACAGACAATATTATCGTTTTGTGGATAAGAATGGTGGAACTATCATTGGTGTTATAGGTACCAGCAGAGATGAGAACCATGCTTTCGTATATATGGATAATCATTTTTCGATGAGAAAACTCCCTGTACCAAAAGTCTTGGCTGTTAGCGATGACGAGTTGCGTTATTTGCAGACTGACTTAGGACATTCATCTTTGTTTGACGCTATAAAAGGCGGAAGGGAAGCTGACGGGAGATACAATCAGAAAGAACAGCAACTATTGATTAAGACCATAAGGGAATTGCCTAAGATTCAAATTGAAGGCGCACGCGAAATGGATTGGACAATTTGCTATCCTCAACCTGAATTTGACAAAGATGGTGTGCTATTTGATTTAAATTATTTCAAGTATTGTTTTCTTAAAGCTACAGGACTGGACTTCCATGAACTGAAACTTGAAGCTAATTTTAGAATGTTTGCCAAAGATTTGACTTCAGAAAATTGTGATAGTTTCCTTTATCGTGATTTTCAGGCACGCAACATAATGTTAGATGAAAATGATAATCCATACTTTATTGACTTCCAAGGTGGACGCAGGGGACCTTATTATTATGATGTAGCTTCTTTCTTGTGGCAGGCATCAGCAAAGTATTCATTCAAACTTCGTCGTAAACTGGTATATGAATATTATAATTCATTGAAGAATTATATAGAAGTTCCTTCCGAACGCCATTTTGTTGAAAGACTGAGCTTGTTTGTCTTGTTTCGTACTCTTCAGGTATTGGGTGCTTATGGTTTCAGAGGATATTTTGAGCGTAAAAAGCATTTCTTAAATTCGATACCGCCAGCAATGGATAATCTTCGAGAACTTCTGAAGCTGAATCCTGATATATTTCCTTATCCGTATATGATGGATATGTTGAAGAAACTTACAGAAATGCCACAATTCTCGCATGTTGAAGAGCCTGCACACAACAGAGCTGACGGATATAAGATAACGGATAGCAATGTTTATGTGGCACATTCGCAGGACGGTCCTGCAACATATTCAAGTTATGACGATAAAGGACCTTTAGTTGTAAGGGTGAACAGTTTCTCATTTAGAAAGGGAATCCCTGAAGATCCAACAGGAAATGGTGGAGGATATGTGTTCGATTGCCGTAGTACACACAACCCTGGTCGTTATGAACCATATAAAAAACTTACTGGACTTGACGAACCTGTTATTAGATTCCTTGAAGATGATGGCGAAATATTGACTTTCCTTGAAGATGTATATAAACTAGCCGATCATCATGTCATGAGATATATTCAGCGTGGATTCACTAATTTGATGTTCTCTTTTGGATGTACAGGTGGTCAGCATAGGTCTGTGTATAGTGCGCAACATTTGGCAGAGCATATTCATGAAAAATTCGGTATAGAAGTACATGTAAATCACCGTGAGCAGAATATACAGCAGATATTACTTAAAAAGTAATAAGAAAGCGGTTTCGTATATTCATGATATTAAAATGAAGTAGTTTAGTGTTCTCTGAACCATAAGCTTAATTATTCTCCAAGAGTGAACGCTCTTGTATGCGTAAATGATAATAATCAGTATACTTGTACATTATATGGCAGGTATACTGATTATCGTTTATAGACTGTAGACTGTACTTTTGCGTTTTACGAAGCATTAGGGTGCGATTTGCGATGTATTGCACTGCGATATACGATGCTTTGTACTGCATTGCTTCGTAAAACGCAAATAAATACGTAGCTAAAACGTAGTTCAGCGTAGCTATAATTCTCAATTTAATTATCGTAAAACATTGACTACTAATAATGTAAGGCAACGACGTAGCTGCGTAGCTGCTTTTTTAAAACACTAGGGGTCTTCGTTAATTTAGGTAATAGTTTGTGCACTCAGTTTCAATATATATATATATGCATAATTGCGAAAAAAACGCCAAAAACAGGTGCACTTTAGGTTATAATGTCACTTTTACACCGATAATGTCACTTAATGTCACTCGCTCAGCCCTTATAAATAAAGGGTTAGTGACATTGTGACATTAGTGACATTAAAAAACTTTTTCTGGTTGTCTGTTCCAATTCCGCTAATGTGTATAAAATCAATTACTCTACAATAAATTTTGTCATCTCATGAAAAATGGTTATATTTGCACGCATTAAAAAAGGAAATGATGCAAGCAATGATTTTCGCAGCAGGATTGGGTACTCGCCTAAAACCTCTTACTGATAGTATGCCAAAGGCGTTGGTAAGAGTTGGAGGAGAGCCGCTGCTCAAACGCGTAATCTTTCGATTGAAAGATGCCGGATTCAATAATATAATTATTAATGTACATCATTTCGCAGGTCAGATAATAGATTATCTAAAGGAAAACAACAATTTCGGACTTGACATTAAAATTAGTGATGAAACTGGTGGATTGCTTGAAACTGGTGGTGGTGTAAAGAAAGCAATTCCTTTGTTTAATCCAAATGATCAGATACTCATACATAATGTGGATATATTAAGCAATGTGGACTTAAAAAAGTTCTATAATGTAGACCGCCGTGTTATGTGTAAGTCTTGTGGAGTTCCACATCGTCAGGCTGGGGCAGTATTGCTTGTTAGCTGGAGAGAGACAAAGAGATATCTGATGTTTAATGATGACATGCTACTTGTCGGTTGGGTTAATATCGAAACTGGTGAGATTAAGAGTCCTTATGCTGAAGTTAAATCTTCTACTGTAGATGAACTTCGTGAAAACTATAATATGTATGCTTTTTCGGGCATACATTCTTTCTCTCCGCAACTGTTTCCGTTGATGTCTGATTATCCAGATAAGTTCCCTATAATGGATTTTTATTTGCAAAACTGTGATAAGATAGCTATTAAGGGATATGTGAAAGACGACTTGAAACTGATGGATGTCGGAAAACTTGATACTATTGATAATGCGGAAACTTTCCTTTCGGGATTGAATCAATAAAGAAACTATATATTTAATCAAACAATTAATATGCAACAGAAGATTATTATTCTTGACTTCGGTTCACAGACAACACAACTTATTGGTCGCCGTGTACGTGAATTGGACACCTTCTGCGAAATCTTACCTTACAACAAATTCCCTAAAGATGATCCAAGCATAATTGGTGTAATTCTTAGCGGAAGTCCTTATTCAGTTCATGATAAGGAGGCGTTTAAGGTTAATTTGAGCCAATTTATAGGCAAGTATCCTGTTTTGGGTATATGCTATGGCGCTCAGTTCATATCATTCGCCAATGGTGGAAAGGTGGAGCAGACAGGTACCCGTGAGTACGGACGTGCAAATCTTGAGACAATAGACTTGAATACTCCTATTTTCAAAGATTTCAAGAAAGGTTCGCAAGTTTGGATGAGTCATGGTGACACAATCACCGCTATTCCAGAAGGCTTTCATATCACAGGTTCTACTGCCGATGTGAAATATGCAGCTTTCGCTAATGAAGAGAAACGAGTATGGTGTGTACAGTTTCATCCAGAAGTGTTCCATTCTACTCAGGGCACACAGTTGCTGAAAAACTTTGTTGTCGACATCTGTAAGAGTAAGCAGGAATGGAGTCCGGCTTCATTTGTCGAGAGTACTGTTGAGGAACTGAAGACGCAATTGGGCAACGATCGTGTTATTCTTGGTCTTTCAGGTGGTGTAGACTCTTCTGTTTGCGCTACATTGCTCAATAAGGCTATAGGTAAGAACCTTACTTGTATATTCGTTGATCATGGTATGCTTCGCAAAAACGAGTTTCCCAAGGTTATGGAGGCATATAGTGGACTCGGTTTGAACGTAATCGGTGTTGACGCAAGTGAGAAATTCTTTAAGGATCTTGAAGGTGTTTCTGATCCAGAAACAAAGCGCAAGATTATAGGACGTGACTTTGTTGAGGTGTTCAATGCTGAAGCAAAGAAGATTGTTGACGCTAAATGGTTGGCACAGGGTACAATATATCCAGACCGTATAGAAAGTCTCAGTATTACTGGTATGGTAATTAAGAGTCATCATAATGTTGGTGGACTTCCTAAAGAGATGAAACTTCAACTTTGTGAGCCTTTGCAATGGCTGTTTAAGGATGAAGTTCGTAGAGTAGGTCGCCAGTTGCAGATGCCTGAACGTTTAATCAATCGTCATCCTTTCCCAGGACCAGGACTTGCTGTACGTATTCTTGGTGATATCACTCGCGAGAAAGTGCGTATTCTTCAGGATGCTGATGATATCTATATTGATGAAATGCATAACTATGTATGCGAAGATGGAGACTCTTTGTATAACAAGGTTTGGCAGGCAGGAACAGTTCTTCTCTCTACTATACGCAGTGTAGGAGTTATGGGTGATGAACGAACATACGAGCATCCTGTTGCATTGCGTGCAGTTACCAGTATGGATGCAATGACAGCAGACTGGGCACATCTTCCTTATGATTTCATGGCTAAAGTGTCAAACGAGATCATTAATAAGGTTAAGGGTGTTAACAGAGTATGCTATGACATCTCTTCAAAACCACCTTCAACAATAGAATGGGAATAAAATTCTCTTATAAATAAAAATAGCCTCAATCTTTTGGTTGAGGCTATTTTTATTTATATTTTGCTGTTTTAGAATTGATATCCTACAACAATTCCGGCAGTGACATTAACCGTATTTATTTTGAATAAATCGTCCATAACCTTTTCGAAATCGTTGTCAGACTCATACAATTTCTTGAAACCACTTTCTACGAAGACGCCAAGTTTGAATTTGTTTTTGTATGTATATTGAATTTCAGAATCTAATCCGTAATCCCATCGGCTTTTATACATTCCGTTATTTCCAAACGAATCATACTTGACATCATTTTCAATACCATTCACTATTTTTGTTATAGTTCCATTTCCGTTAGTTCCGTAAGCAATATAGGGACCAACAAGAATTTGCAGTTTGTTTATCGAATTAAGTCTGCTAATTCTTATGCCTAGTCTTACTGGCAAAGTGATGTAATTGGCACTATAAGAAGACTCTTTAGATTTGTTATATGTTCCTCCTTCATCTTCATAACTGCTATTTTCTTTTGTCACTCTGTGTCTGTTTGACCAATATAATCCAGGCACAACAGATAATCTGCTAGATATAGGAATTTCGGAATTAACACCGATTCGCCATGATAAATCTGGCGAATACTGTGGTCCCAGCTTCAATACTGAATTTAGTCTGTGAGTTAACGTTTAGTGTTGCCATTATTAGGAGTAATGCAATACTTAATTTTTTCATTCGCTTGTTTTATTAAAGTTCATGCTGCAAAGTTAGTAAATATTTCTAGTTACTTTTGTCTTTATTCTGCTTTTCTTTCAATAGATCGCGTATTTCAGATAGCAACTGTTCTTCTTTTGAAGGAGCTGCTGGCTTCTTGACTTTATTGTTATTAGTGATTTTATTTATTGTCTTGACTATGATGAACACGCAGAAAGCGATAATGATAAAGTTAAGCAGAGCTTGCAGAAAATTACCATAGTTTATTGTAACAGAGTGAATCTTTTCCATCCCTGGAATATCTACAGAAGGCAACTTGAATTTTAAGTCAGAGAATTTCACTCCTTTGATTAGCCAACCTATAGGTGGCATGATGATGTCATCAACAATGCTACTTACTATTTTGCCGAAAGCGGCACCGATAATAATACCGATAGCCATGTCTACAGCATTGCCTTTTACGGCAAACTCTTTGAATTCATTTATAAATCTTCCCATAAGTATACTATTTTAATTAATTTGCAAATGTATTTTTGTAATATAGAGTTGTCACTTTTGAACGCAAACAAAACCAAAGTTTGCTATAAGGTTTAATGAACTCGTTTTTTTATATAAATTAATACAGCTTTGAAGTGCAAATATAGAAATAATTTTGTATCTTTGCGCTCGGAAATACAAAAAAAAAGCAATGCAGTGTTATTTTTTTGATGCCTCGGCTATATTAATTTTCGCTGCTTATGTGCTTAAATGGGTATTCAGTTTAAGGATATATATATTTATAACCCTTTAAAATATAAAAAGTAAAATGATTAAAATTGGTATTAACGGTTTCGGTCGTATTGGCCGTTTCGTTTTCCGTTCAACTCTTGAAGAGGCAAACGCAAAAGATGTAGTAGTTGTAGGTATCAATGACCTTTGTCCTGTTGATTACTTGGCTTACATGCTTAAGTATGATACAATGCACGGTTTGTTCCAGGGAACTATCGAGGCTAATGTTGAGAAGTCTCAGCTTATCGTTAACGGTAACGTTATCCGTGTAACTGCAGAGCGCAACCCAGCTGATTTGAAGTGGGATGCTGTTGGTGCTGAATATGTTGTTGAGTCTACAGGTCTTTTCCTTACAAAGGAGAAGAGCCAGGGTCATATCGACGCAGGTGCTAAGTATGTAGTTATGTCAGCTCCTTCTAAGGACGATACCCCAATGTTTGTTTGTGGTGTAAACTTCGACAAATATGCTAAGGGTGCTAAGTTCGTTTCTAACGCTTCTTGTACTACTAACTGTCTTGCTCCTATCGCTAAGGTTCTTAACGACAAGTTCGGTATCGCTGATGGTTTGATGACAACTGTTCACTCTACAACTGCAACACAGAAGACTGTTGACGGTCCTTCTGTAAAGGATTGGCGTGGTGGTCGTGCTGCTTCTGGCAACATTATCCCTTCTTCTACTGGTGCTGCTAAGGCTGTAGGTAAGGTTATCCCTGAGCTTAATGGTAAGTTGACTGGTATGTCTATGCGTGTTCCTACTCTTGACGTATCTGTTGTTGACCTTACAGTTAACTTGGTTAAGCCTGCTACATACGCAGAGATTTGTGCTGCAATGAAGGAAGCTTCTGAGAATGAGCTTGCTGGTGTTCTTGGTTATACTGAAGAGGCTGTAGTTTCTTCTGATTTCCTTGGTTGCCCATTGACATCTATCTTCGACGCTAAGGCTGGTATCGCTCTTACTGATACATTCGTAAAGGTTGTATCTTGGTATGACAACGAGATTGGTTATAGCCACAAGGTTGTTGAGCTTATCAAGCACATGGCTAAGGTTAACGGTTAATTATCGGTTAATCCTATCCAAAAATAAAATTACTGCCGTTCAGCATTGCTGAACGGCTTTTTTTTTATAAATTTGTACCATGAATAAAATGATTACCATTCTAGGACCTACTGCTAGTGGAAAGACAAGTCTTGCCGCAGCTCTTGCTTATGACCTTGATACCGAGATTATTAGTGCTGATAGCAGACAGGTATATAAAGGTATGGATATAGGTACAGGTAAGGATTTGGAAGACTATGTTGTGAATGGTCGCCACATTCCTTATCATCTTATTGATATATGTGAGCCTGGGAGTAAATATAATTTATTCAGGTATCAGGAAGATTTCATGCGAGTCTATAATGACATAACAGGTAGGGGAGTAACTCCTATTCTATGTGGAGGTACAGGACTTTATATAGAATCTGTGTTAAAAGGATATAACTTGTCTCCTGTTCCACAAAATGAAGAATTGCGTGCCAGTCTTTCTGGTAAGTCTCTTGATGAGCTTACATCATTATTGAGTGAATTGAAGACTCAAAATCATAGCGTGATGCACAATAAGACAGATGTTGATTCTTGTCAAAGGGCTATAAGGGCAATAGAGATAGAAACTTATAATCTTGATAATCCTGTACTCAAAAGAGTTTGCCCGCCGATAGACTCTGTGATTATTGGTGTCAATATAGACCGTGACGTGCGCCGTGCCAAAATATCAGACAGACTTGTAAAGCGTTTGGATGAAGGTATGGTTGATGAAATAAAAAGTATTCTTGCAAGTGGAGTCCCTGCCGAAAACCTTATTTATTATGGTCTGGAATACAAGTATATTACAGAGTATGTGATAGGTAAGACTAGTTATGAAGAAATGTTGAATGGTTTGGAAATCGCGATTCATCAGTTTGCCAAGCGACAGATGACATGGTTTCGTGGTATGGAGCGCAGAGGATTTGTCATTAATTGGATTGACGCCTCTTTGCCTATTGATGAGAAAGTTAATAAGATAAAGAAAATATTGAGTTTATGATAACAGAAAACCGTTGGGGAGTGCTTTATTGCCCAAAGCATGAAGGGCTTTCAAATCCATCAAAGCGATGGGATAAAATAGAGAAGGCATTGCACGATAACAATGTTGATTATGATTTCGTGCAGAGTGAGAACACAAAGAGTGTTGAGCGTCTTGTGAAGATGATGATCAACAATGGTTATAAGACTATCGTCATTGTCGGCGGTGATTCTGCTTTGAATGATTCTGTGAATTGTTTAATGGATGTAGAGAAAGATGTGCGTGACCAAATATGCCTAGGCGTTATCCCAAATGGTTTGATGAATGACTTTGCTCATTTCTGGGGATTCTCGGAAAGTGAGTACGACCAGTCAATAAAATGGATAAAGCAACGTCGTGTGCGAAAGATTGACCTTGGGTGTATTCGATATTATAATAAGAGTGGTGAACCTTGTCATCGCTATTTTCTGAATTGCGTTAACATAGGACTAATTGCTGCTATAATGAACTTGCGTCGTAAGACTCGTCATGTCTTTGGATCACGAACTATTTCTTTCATGTTTTCTTTTGTCATGATGATATTCCAGCGTTTGGAATACAAAATGCATATGAAGATAAACACTGATGAATTGAAACGTAAGATGATGACTGTATGTGTGGGGAATTCGACAGGCTACGGTCAGACTCCTAATGCTGTACCCTATAATGGTATGCTTGATATATCAGTGGTATATCATTCAGAGTTAACCCAGATGTTGGAGGGACTTTACTTGTTTTTGCGTGGTAAGTTTCTTAATCACAAAAGCGTGCATCCGTATAGAACACGCGAGGTTGAAGTCTTTGATGTTCAGAGGGCTATGGTTGGTATTGATGGTCGATTGATGAATACACCTGTTGGACCATTCAAGATTAATGTAGAACAAGAAGTGATAAACTTTCTTATTCCAGAATAAGATTATCCAATTTGGCTTATTCTTAATATCTCGTCGCTGTTAATGAGTTTGATTTTTCTACCATCGATAGCGATAAGTTTTTCGTTGGCGAAAGCCGAAAGTGTGCGTATGGCATTGCTTGTCGTCATGTTTGACAGATTAGCCAAGTCTTCGCGGCTTAAGTAAATGCTTAATGTGTATCCGTCTTCCTCAATGCCGTAGCTGTCTCTTAGGAAAATAAGTGATTCTGCAAGACGTCCGCGTATGTGCTTTTGGGTTAGATTGACAGTACGATCGTCGCTATAACCCAGTTGCTTTGATAAATATTTAATGAAAAATAGACTAATATTGAAGTTGCTTTTCATTAGTTTCATTATTACAGGCATTGAAAAGAATGCAACGACTGAAGGTTCAAATGCCATAGCGGCAGTTTTATAATCTTCTTCTGCAAAATAAGCCCTGAATCCGAAAAACTCAATTGGCTTTATGATTCTGAGAATCTGGTTGCGTCCGCCAATGCCAACCTTGAATATCTTAACTTTGCCTTGCACAAGACACATCATTCTTGTAGGACCGTCAAAGTCTTTGTATATGAGTTGGTTTCTCTTGAATTTTTGGATATAAATATTATCGGAGAGAATATTCTTCTCTTCGTCAGTAAGCGGTTTCCATAGTTCAGAAATGGCTTGAACTATGGCTGCTTTGTTGTCGTCCTTTTTTAAAGCCATATATATCTAGAGAGATGTAATATAAATATTACTTTGGCAAAATTAATAAAAAAACTTAGAATTAAGCATTTATCTTGACTAAAAATATATTGTAAAACATAAAAATGATGGTTTTGAGAAAAAAAGTTTGACACTAAATTTGTAGACTGAACATTTTTTGTTAACTTTGAAGTCACGTTGAGTATGCCTAATATAAAAGGTAGATGCTCTCAAAACACAATAAAAAACATTTTAAACCTTAATAGAGAACTATGAGTTATTTAAAATTTGAAAAAGCTCTAATGACGAATCTTCAAGAGTCATTACCAAGAGAGTTGCTTCGCACCAACCGCTCTGGAGCTTACTCTTGTTCCACTATTGTTGACTGTAATACTCGAAAGTATCATGGTTTGCTTGTCGTTCCAGTTCCTAAACTGGATGATGACAATCATGTTCTGCTTTCATCACTGGATGTTACAGTTGTTCAGCATGGCGCTGAATTTAATATGGGACTTCATAAGTATCAGGGTAATAACTACAGTCCTATGGGGCACAAGTATATCAAAGAATTTGATTGCGGTAAAATCCCTACTACTGTTTATCGCGTTGGTGGAGTTATCTTGAAGCGTGAAGTCGTATTCCAGCATTATGAGGATAGAATCCTTATTCGCTATACGCTTGTAGACGCCCATTCTATAACAACATTGAGATTTAGTCCTTTCCTCGCTTTCCGAAGTGTTAGACAGTTTACTCATGAGAATTCCGTTGCAAGCAGAGACTATCAGCCTGTTGACAACGGTATAAAGACATGTATGTATTCTGGTTATCCTGAATTGTTTATGCAGTTTAGTAAGGAAAACGAGTTCATGTTTAAGCCAGATTGGTATCGTGGTGTGGAATACTCTAAGGAGCAGGAGCGAGGATATGCCTCTGATGAGGATCTTTATGTTCCTGGATATTTCGAGATGGATATAAAGAAAGGTGAAAGTATTGTCTTTGCTGCTTCTACTTCTGAAAGTAATACCGACAGTTTGAAAAATCTGTTTGATACAGAAATAGGTGAACGTACGCCAAGAGACAACTTCTTTCATTGTCTAGTCAATGCTGCTCATCAATTCCATATTCATGAGAACAATGATGATAGGTATATTCTTGCTGGTTATCCTTGGTTCAAGTGCCGTGCTCGTGATACGTTTATCGCATTGCCGGGATTAACTCTCTCTATTGAAGAGCAGTCTTATTTCGAGCTTGTGATGAAAACAGCGCAAAAGGGACTTGACGAGTTTATGCAAGGAAAGCCGCTTTCGGTGAAGATTTATGAAATGGAACAGCCTGATGTACCGTTGTGGGCTATATGGTGTCTGCAACAGTATGCTAAGGAAGCTGGAATGCAGAAATGCCTAGACATGTACGGACCTTTCATGAAGCGAATATTGACGTTTATCGAGCGAGGTGATCATCCTAATCTTAAGGTTATGGACAACGCTCTTGTTTACACCAATGGTACTGACAAGGCTGTAACTTGGATGAACTCTACTGTGAACGGTAAACCGGTTATACCTCGTACTGGATATATAGTTGAGTTTAATGCTTTGTGGTATAATGCACTAAAGTTTTGTGCATCAATTGCCTTGCTTGCAAAAAAGAATAAAGATGCCGAACATTTGGAGAAGCTGGCTGAACGATGCCGCAAGTCTTTCCTTGATACATTCATGAATGAATACGGTTATCTGTTTGATTATGTAGGTGGAAATGACAAGGATTGGAGCGTAAGACCAAATATGATTTTCGCTGTTGCCTTGGATTATTCTCCTCTAGAGCAAGACCAGAAAAAGAGCGTGTTGGATGTGTGCACACGCGAACTTCTGACTCCTAAGGGATTGCGCTCGCTTTCTCCAAAGAGTGGTGGATATAATCCTATGTATGTAGGGCCACAGACACAGCGCGATTATGCTTATCATCAAGGTACAGCATGGCCTTGGCTTGGAGGTTTCTATATGGAAGCCTGTCTTAAACTCTATAAGCGCACTAGACTTAGTTTCATAGAGAGGCAGATGGTAGGATATGAAGATGAAATGATTAATCACTGCATAGGTACCATTCCTGAACTTTTTGATGGCAATCCGCCTTTCAATGGTCGTGGAGCTATATCATTCGCAATGAATGTTGCCGAGATACTTCGTACTCTTGAGCTTCTTGAAAAGTATAACTTTAAATAAATAGGAGGAGATATAATATGAAAGTATTAATGTTCGGATGGGAATATCCTCCTCATGTATATGGTGGACTGGCAACGGCTAATTATGGTATTACGGAGGGACTACACGCTCAAGGTGATGTTGATATAACTTTATGCTTGCCTAAGCCTTGGGGAGATGAGGATAAGACTCCTGCAAACATCGTGGCAATGAACAGCGTTCCTATTGCCTGGCGTGATGTTGATTATGATTATGTTAAGAATAGAATCGGCAACATAATGTCGCCGGAGCTTTATTATAAACTGCGTGACCATATCTATGGCGACTTCAATTATATGAATGTCAATGATATTGGTGCTATTGATTTCGCTGGTGGATATCCTGCCAACCTTCATGAAGAGATAAATAATTATTCTGTTATAGCCGGAGTTGTGGCTAGAACAATGGATTTTGACATCATCCACGCTCATGACTGGCTTACTTATCCTGCCGGAATACATGTTAAACAGGTTAGCGGTAAACCATTATGCATCCATGTTCACGCAACAGACTTTGATCGTAGTCGTGGACATGTGAATCCTACTGTGTATGGAATAGAGAAGAATGGTATGGATAATGCTGACTGCATCATGTGTGTGAGTGAACTAACTCGCCAGACAGTCATCAATCAGTATCATCAGGACCCACGCAAAGTGTTCACCGTTCATAATGCGGTTTATCCGTTGGAGCAGGAATTGCAGGATATTCCACGTCCAGACCATAAAGGTAAGGAGAAAGTCGTTACTTTCCTTGGACGACTCACAATGCAGAAAGGGCCAGAATATTTTGTTGAGGCAGCTAATATGGTTCTTCACCGCACTCGCAATGTACGTTTCTGTATGGCTGGTTCGGGCGATATGATGGATCAGATGATTTATCTTGCTGCAGAAAGAGGTATTGCAGACCGTTTCCATTTCCCTGGTTTTATGCATGGAAAACAGGTTTATGAATGCCTTAAGGATTCTGATGTGTATGTAATGCCTTCTGTGAGTGAACCGTTTGGTATATCTCCGCTAGAGGCTATGCAATGCGGAACGCCTACTATCATATCAAAGCAGAGTGGTTGTGCCGAGATTCTTACTAATTGTATTAAGGTGGATTACTGGGATATAAACTCTCTTGCCGATGCCATCTATAGTATCTGCCACAACGAGAGTCTGTTTGATTATCTTTCAGTTCAAGGAAAGAACGAGGTAGACCAGATTACTTGGGAAAAGGTTGGCTTGTGGATACGTGAACTCTATGAACGCACTTTGGGATGGCGCTAGATAAACAGAATAAAGTAAAAAAATATATAGCATGAAGACAATTTGTTTATATTTCGAAATACATCAGATTATACATCTGAAAAGATATCGCTTCTTTGATATCGGTACCGATCATTATTATTATGATGATTACGAGAACGAGCGAAACATTACTGAGATTACCGAGCGTTCTTACATGCCTGCGCTAAATGCGTTGCTTGACATGATAAAGGCTAACGGAGATTATTTCAAGGTGGCTTTCTCTCTTAGCGGCGTTGGCGTAGAGCAGTTGGAAATGCATGCTCCGCAAGTGTTGGAAAAATTGCAGGAACTCAATAATACTGGTTGTGTTGAATTTCTTGCCGAACCTTATTCGCATGGTCTTTCTTCACTTGTAAATGAGGAAGGATTTGAAGAGGAAGTAAAGAGACAGTGCGCAAAGATGAATGAGTATTTTGGACACTATCCAAAGGTGCTGCGCAATTCTTCGCTTATTTATAGCGATGATATCGGATTAAAGGTTTCCCAGATGGGATTCAAAGGTATGCTCACTGAGGGCGCAAAACATGTGTTGGGTTGGAAGTCTCCACATTATTTATATAATGGTGCTTTGGCTCCAAATTTGAAACTTCTGTTGCGTGATATAAATCTCAGTGATGATATTTCACTGCGTTTCAGCAATAAGGATTGGAACGGGTATCCTTTGTTTGCTGATAATTATATCAATCGTATTGTTGCGTTGCCTCAAGAGGAGCAAATTGTGAATGTCTTTATGGAACTTTCGGCTATTGGCATAGCTCAGCCTTTGTCTAGCAATATTCTTGAATTTCTTAAAGCTTTGCCAGCTTGCGCTAAAGCTCGCAATATTACTTTCTCTACTCCGACAGAGATTTGTGATAGTGTCAAACCAGTTGATTCGCTTAATGTTCCAGACACGCTTAGTTGGATTGACGAAGAGCGAGATGTAAGTTCATGGTTGGGTAATCCTATGCAGCGTGAGGCTTTCAATAAGTTGTATAGTGTTGCTAATCGTGTGCGCATAGCTAATGACCCTCGTATAAATCAAGATTGGGATTATTTGCAGGCTAGCAACAACTTCCGCTTTATGACAACGAAACCAGCTGTTTTAGGTGTTGACCGCGGTATCTATAGCAGCCCTTTTGATGCTTTCACCAACTATATGAATATCCTTGGTGATTTCATCAATCGTGTCAACAATCTCTATTCTACGGACATTGATAATGACGAACTTGAAGGCTTGCTCACAACGATTAAGAATCAAGGTGATGAAATAGAGATGAAAGATAAAGAGATATCTCGTCTTCAGGCTAAGATTGAAAAGATTGAGACTGAAAGCGATAAGTTCCGTGACAAGGTTGAAGGAAAGACTACTCCTAAGAAAGATGCTACAAAGAAATCTACAGTTAAGAAATCTGCCACAAAGAAAGTTGTGAAAGAACCTGTTACGAAGCCTTCAAAGGCAAAGTAACTTTAATAACTGTGTTATATTAATTTGATGTTATGTTAATTATTAGCTCAATATGAGCTTTTAATCTCGATTTATGGTAGAGGGAGGTCGGTTCAAAACTGGCTTCCCTTTTATTATGGAATAAGAATTATATATGCGGAACATAATAGTTTGATTTTTGACTTAGTTTTTTCGAAATACAATTGAGTGATTAGGCTCTAATCACTCTGCAAAGTGTGAAACATTACAGAGTAATTAGGGCCTAATCACTATTTGATTGAATGTCAAAAAAACTTTTTTCTGTGGGGAGATGATATAATCACTAAAAGCAAATATATAAAGGTTGTCTAAACTTTTATTTTCAGGTAGTGTTATACCAGCATCATAGTCTGCTATATATTGCTAGAATAAAAAAAGTCAGACAGATATAATTATTCTGTCTGACTTTTATTATTTTTGTAGTCTGATTTGCCTTTTTATTCTTTATTTAAAATATCTTTGAGTAAATCAGGTAACTTAATGTTGTCACAATTAATTACGGATAAAGCCTCTTTTCCTTTAGAGGTTAGTGAAAAATACATTTGTCGCTTGTCCGTATTTCCAATAACACGTTTGACCATGTCTTTATTTTCTACAGACTTAATCACTTTGGATGTGTTAGATGTTGTCAATCCCAGCGAGTCAGCGATTTCACCAGATGAAAGTTTGGAGGTTTTTGATAGACAACATAATAACATGCCTTCATTGAGACATAAGTTATATGTTTTTTCCATCTCAGCTTCAAATGCTGCCACGGCTCTATTTATTTCTCTTATTTTACATAATGTTTCCATCTTGTTTTTCTATTTTGCGTGCAAAATTACATCTATATGTTGAAAAAAAAGTATCTACATGAAATATTTTCCATTTTTTAACGCCCTGTATATGTTGAGATAACACATTGTTTATAAGCTATCTTCAAGGCATTTACGTGTATTATTTTTTCTTTTTTAATATCAAATCTAAAGGGCAGAACTTCGTAAACGACGATTGCAATAAATTGATACCAACAAAAAGTGGGAGTAATAGCCAAAGTATAGATACTAAATATGCCAGTACAACGCCAAGTATAATAAGCATTCCGGCTAATCTTCTGATTATATATTCTTTTTCCATGACTATTCTATTTTATAATAAGATTGAATTTTTCTCTACATCAATAACAAATGCGTGAGCAGGAAAGCTAAATCCAGAATCCATATTGCATTGATTAACTTTCTCTATTACAAGTGATGATTCTTCTTCTGTAGTAAAGCAGAAAAACATTATGGAATTGGTTTTAGCATTACCAGAATTCTCTCCAAACCAATTTAATAGTTGGGATTCCTTATTCTTTTTATATCCGGTGATATCAATCGTGCTGAACCTCTTCACGCCAGCTTGATCAAGTAGCTGAGCTACTTGGTCATGGTTTTCTTTAATACTTAATATTATTGTCAGTTTCATAATGTTGTTACTTTACTTTATTTTTTAGCATTTTGAAGTATAATAGTGGAACTACGATTAGTGTAAGAACTGTTGATGTTATAGTTCCTCCGATTAAAGATATTGCCAATCCCTGGAAAATAGGGTCAAAGAGTATTACGATTGCACCTATCACAACACCTCCAGCGGTGAGTAGGATAGGGGTAGTTCTTACGGCTCCTGCTTCCACAATGGCCTGTTTAAGCGGAATTCCATCTTTCAATCTTAAGTCGATGAAATCTATTAGCAGTATTGAATTACGCACCATAATACCCGCCAGAGCAATAAAGCCGATCATGGATGGCGCGCTAAAGTATGCTCCCATAATCCAATGCCCTAAGATAATACCAATAAGAGATAGCGGTATGGCTGATAATTGTACCAGAGGCGTTATGAAGTTTTGGAACCAAGCCACAATCAGTACATAGATAATAATTAATACGAATAAGAACGCAATTCCTAAATCGCGGAATACTTCGTATGTAATCTGCCATTCTCCATCCCATTTAAGTGTGAAATTATCCTCTTTGCTTGGCTGTTGCGTATATGCTTCTTTCAGTTTGTAACCTTCAGGTAATTTTACTTTTGATAATTGATTGGATACATCAGACATTGCATACGTTGGACTTTCCAACTTTCCTGCTACATCAGTTGTGACATATACAACTCGTTTTTGGTCTTTTCGGGAAATGCTTTTGTCTTTTAATTCTTTTGTTACTTTTACCAAATCTCCAATAGGTATCGCCATGCCCTGTTTGTTTACAACTTTCATACTCAGGACATTTTCTATACTCGATTTATCTTTTTCTGGCAATTGCAATACAATTCCAATCTGATCCACGCTTGATGGGCGATGTAATATACCTACCGGCATCCCAGATAATGCAGCATTGACGTTTTGTAGCACTTGTGCCTCTGGTATTCCCAGTTTCATAGCTTTGTCTTTATCTACTGCGAATTTATATTCTGCCTGATTGGCTTCTACCGTCCAGTCTACGTCTACAACGTTATCTGTTTTTGACAATAAGTCTTTAACCTGACTGGCAACATTGATTTGTTTTGCATAGTCAGGACCATAAATCTCTGCTACGATGGTTGACATAACAGGAGGACCAGGTGGGACCTCAACGACTTTTACATTTGCGTTATATCTTTTACCGATAGCTTGCAAACTTGCACGCATAGATTTTGCTATGTCGTGGCTTTGCTCACTGCGTTCCCCTTTATCAATTAAGTTTACTTGTATGTCTGCTACATTATCACCCGAGCGAAAATCGTAGTGACGTATCAATCCATTAAAACTTATTGGTGCTGATGTTCCTACATACGTTTGATAATTGGTAACCTTGTCGTTTTTGCTTACATATAGTCCCAGTTCTTTGGCTACGGCTGCTGTACGTTCCAAGGTTGTTCCTTCTGGCATGTCAATAATTACCTGAAACTCATTCTTATTATCAAATGGAAGCATCTTTACCGGTACTGATTTCGTAAAGAACAGTACAAATGTTGCTAGCAGAATCGCCGTTAATGACAGCATAAATGTCCACCTCCTTTTTCTGCTTTCCAGAAATGGTGTTGTTATTTTAGAATATACCTTATATATATATGTCTCATGCAGTTCGGTTGAAGACTCTTTTTCTGCTACGCCATTACTTTTCTTTCCTTTAAATCTTAAGAATTGATAGCCAAAATATGGTGTTAGTGTTAATGCAATTAGTAGAGAGAATGTCATCGCGATAGCTGCACCGATAGGCATAGGACTCATGTATGGCCCCATCATTCCTGATACGAATGCCATTGGCAATACAGCGGCGATAACCGTTAATGTGGCAAGTATAGTAGGGTTGCCGACTTCGTTGATTGCAAAGATTGCCGCTTGAAGTGGTGGCAGATTTTTCATCTTAAAATGCCTGTGCATGTTTTCGGCAATAACGATAGAGTCGTCTACCACAATACCCGTGACAAAGACGAGAGCGAAAAGAGTAATTCTGTTCAGGGTATACCCCAGAAAATAGTAGGCAAATAGGGTCAGTGCAAATGTAATTGGTACAGACAAGAATACAACAAGTCCTCCGCGCCATCCCATAGCGAGCATCACAAATAATGTAACGGCAATAATCGCAATAACTAAGTGCATTAATAGTTCAGACACTTTGTGTGATGCAGTTTCACCATAGTTGCGTGTTACATCTACATGAATATCATTTGTAATGACATTTTCTTTCAATTGGTCAACTTTGTTGATAACTGTCTCAGCCAGTTTCATCGCATCAGCTCCTTTTTTCTTGGCGATAGAGATTGTGATAGCCGAATAATCATCTGGCATATTGGCTTTCTCTTTTGCTTCGGCTGCTCCATAACTAAATGAGACATATTGCTTTGGTGTTTCCGGTCCGTCTTCAACGTTTGCTATTTGGTAGAGATATACTGGTTGATTATCATTTGTGCCGACAATCATATTTTTTACTTCATCCCTATTTGCAAAGAAGTTGCCAGTTTGAACAGAATAGACTTTATCTCCGTTAATGATATTACCGCTTTGCATCTGAACATTGTTTGCCTGAAGAGCCTGAGAGATAGTTCCAAAATCCACTTTACTTTCAGCCATCTTGTCTTTATCAAGTATAACTCTTACTTGACGGCTTTGTCCACCGATAACTTTTACTTGCGCAACATCCGGAATCATTTTGATTTCGTTACCTACGACCTCGGATACCTGCCTTAGTTCATATCCGCTCATCTTATTGCTCCAGAGCGTGAATGCCAAAGCTGGAACATCATCTATAGAACGCGATTTGATGAGGGGCATCGTTGCTCCTTGTGGCATGTGATCCATGTTTTTCATGATCTCGTTGTACAATTTTACTAAAGACCGTTCAGAGTCTTCTCCAACGTAGAATTGTACGGTGAGCATACCCATGCCATTCATAGATGTGGAATATACGTGTTCCACTCCTTTGATGTTTGATACGATTTTTTCTATCGGTTGTACCACTCCCGATTCCACTTCTTTTGGTGTGGCACCAGGATATCCGATCATTATGTCCGCAGTAGGAACTTCTATTTGAGGATCCTCTTCGCGCGGAATAAAATATATACTGAATATGCCTAATAGCAAAAATGCAAATACTAGCAATATACTTAGCTTGGATTTGATAAATGCATTGGCTATTTTTCCTGAAATTCCATTTTCCATAGCTTGTATTTTAATCTGTTACAATAATCTTTTGTCCATTGTATAGTTTCACATTAGCGCTTTCTATAACTCGGTCCGTTTCACTAAGACCAGACAATACTACTACTTGGTCTCCTGTTTCATTGCCTAAGCGTACCCAATGTAAAATAGCTCTGTTGTCTTTATCTGCAACATAGACTCCTGTAAGTTGGTCTTTTGTTACGATAGATGATTTCTCGACTAGTATTTGTGGCGTGCCTCCGTCTGCTTTCTTGTTTGGAATATGAATTCCGGCATACATTCCGGCACGTAATTTAGCCTTGTCTTTCTGTCCGATTGATATTTTCATTCCATATTGTCCTCCAGTCATTGTTGCAGATGGGCTTATTTCACTGATGAAACCGTGGATATAGATACCCAAAGATTTAATGTCTATTTTTACTTTGTCGCCTACATGTATATATGCAACATAGTTTTCAGGAACAGATGCTGTTATATTCATGTCTCCTGATTGTTCTACTGATAATAGTTGCATTCCAGGATTAGCGATATTTCCCTCGTCTACGATCTTTTGTGTGATAACGCCCGTAAAAGGTGCTTTTATATTCGTATATGCGAGCATCGATTTTACTTCTTTTAATCCTTCACGTGCCATTTGTAAATGGGCTTTAGCAGAGATGTTTTTCAGTGCTACGTTTTCCAGTTCTTTATCAGAAACACTCTTTTGTTCATGTAGTGTTTGATACCTTTGATAATCGCGTTGTGCATCTTTTACAGCAGCATCGGCCTCGGTAATCATAGCTCTTGACTGAGCTTCCTTAGCTTTCAAATCACTACTGTTGATGACAATGAGGGTCTGACCTTTTTTAACAAGATCACCTTGCTTCACATAAATTTTATCAATGTATCCCATTACTTTTGTGCTGATTACAGCCGTCTGTTTGGCAGAGACCATGCCACTGATAAAGATCTCTTCACTGTTTGTATTTGTAGGATAATATGTTTTTACCCGTACAGCACTTTCTTCTTTCTCTTTATTAGATTTAGAAGAACATGAAGCAAGAACTGCGATTGCTGCTATATATAAAAATGTACGTATTTTCATTGTTATAACTGATTGGTTATGAATTAATAATTAGATGTCAGTAATTCTGTATAATATTTCGTAATATTATATGACATGATAGTCTGTGCCAATGCTATTCTCTGTTGCGAGAGTTGTGCTTGGGCTGTGAGAAGGTCTGTAGTGCTGACAAGTCCCTCTTTAAATCTATTGTTTAGAATTCTGAGAGCTTCTGTTGCTTGCGCTACGCTTGTATCGTGTTTTTTGATTTCTATCTGCAAATCATTCAGGTCTCTTAATGTCTTGTTAAGTTCTAACCGGCTTTTATCAACAAATTGGTTCAATTCTTTGTTTATTTTGTCTGTCGTATAATTCGCAGATTTTATTTTACTCATGTTCTGGTTTCCTGAGAAGATGTTCCAACTGAGAGAAATGCCAGCCATATATGAGTTTTTGTTAAAGCCAAATGCTTTAGAGTCATTGAATTGGTAGCTACCAAATGCGTTTATTTTGGGTAGAAGGGCCATATTGGATGATTTGACCATCATCTTTGATGCATTTAGAGCTGTCTTCATGGCCATGATGTCAGACCTGGTTTCCGAAAGCGCTGCATTTTCAAATCCATAAATCTCCTGTGTCAAAGAATCAGTTGAATATAGACTTTGCTTGTCTTGAGGATTTCCTGCGAGGAGATTGAGCCCTTCAGATGCATTCTCAATATTACTTGTAGCCTTAGAGAGTGCGCTTTCTACAGTGTTTAGTTGTACATCAGCATTTAATACATCTGATTTTTGTACTAATCCTTGTTTGTAGAAATTGTTTACTGATTGATTAATCTGTTTTACATCAATCAATGTTCCTTGTAATATTTGTCTTAATTGGTATGCAAACTGTAGTTGTGTGTAGGCTTTTTGTACTTCAAAAGTGATATATTTTTTAGTATATGCCGATTTATATTTGTATACATCTTGCTGAAGTTTAGCCCCTTTACGTGCATAAATCATGTCAAGATTGAATATTGGTAGCTTGGCGTCAATAGAAGTTCCGTAGTTACGGGTAGCTCCAGGGTTATTCAATTTTGCTGGTTCAAAGTCTTGCGCTGTGGCAATACCTTGTTGCAGTAGGAATCCGAATGCATTCAGAGGATTACTAGTAACCATAGCTGTATAATTGACAGACAGTTGAGGCAAAAATACAGCGTCGGTTTGATGATAATTTGCGGTAGATATCTTGCTATCCAATTCCGCTATTTGTATGTTGGCATTATTCTTTGCGGCAATAGCAACAGCGTCTTCCATCGAAATATGATTCCGTTGTT
>OBMA010000166.1_pt1 | contig 34579 bp, 32 predicted proteins | sample 1539141 | NCBI WGS metagenome assembly OBMA01 (sample SAMEA3991484, study PRJEB22521) | metagenome | biome: anthropogenic terrestrial biome; feature: sewage plant; material: raw primary sludge | place: Sweden | collected 2012-09-26
TTGGTCCACAGTTCAAGTCTGTGTGGGCCCACCATATAAAACAACCACTTAGGTGCATTAGACCTCAGTGGTTTTTTATTTTTTGGATTGTAATAATCAAATAGCAATTAGCGTCAATCCCTATTTTAAAGCCATATTTTTTAAATCCATACTTATGTCATTGGGTTTAGACTGTTACTTGGTCTTGACTGCCTGAATCAATCATCCGATCCCTGCCTAATTTGATATAAATCCTTGTTTTATATTGAATTATTTTTGTTAATAGTTAACGCTTTCAAGGAAAACGTCTTTACATTCATTGCAGATAAGTTATAATAAAAACAATACGACTGGTCTATTTTTTATAATAGCCGGCACAATAACTATGGAGCATGCCCCTATCAAGAAGTCTGAAACGAAACGCTTACACATTCTTAACACCAGTTCTGAGCTGATTTTGCGTAAAGGTTTTAGCGGTGTGGGATTACAAGAAATATTACAAAGCTGCGAGATTCCTAAAGGTTCATTTTATCATTACTTCAAATCTAAAGAGTCTTTCGGCTGTGAATTGGTACAGTATTATGTAGATAATTACCAACGCCGTTTAGATGAACTATGGCGTAGCGACCAATCCGCTTATCAAAAACTAATCGGGTATTTTAACCTATGGATTGAAGATCCTGATGCGGCATGTAGTTGGGCAGATAGCTGTTTAATTGTAAAACTTGCTGCAGAAGTCGCTGACCTATCTGAAGATATGCGCGCTATTATGTCCGATGGCGTCGATAAGGTAATCAAGCGGATTGCTGAGGTCATCGTTTTGGGCAAGCAAGATGGGTCTATCCAAGCAGATACTGATGCCTTGACGGTAGCCCAAGTGACTTACCAAATGTGGGTGGGCGCAGCGTTATTAAGTAAGCTACAAAAAGATAAAACACCCTTACATCAAGCGCTAAAAGCGACGGCGTTTTTATTAAAAAGTGGACAGTCTTAAAAGTTAGCTTTGCTAGCTTCACCTCACTAACTTAACCTCAATAACTTAGCTTCACTATCTTGGCTTCACGACAATGATAGCTGCAAAAATTGTAATAGCAGCCCAATCATTATGTATGAATGGGCTGCTATCACATTAATTTGATAACAATGCATAATCTACTATGTACTAACTTGTAGGTTAGTACATTTGATAGCAGTGCTTTTTCTTAAAGTGCTTTTTTTAAATAGCGTCTTCAACACCTTCAATGATAAAGGCACGATAATTTGCTCCTTTTAGGCGATGTTGTAATGCTTCTTGATAGACGGGACTGTTATACCAGTCTCGCGCGGCTGCCATATCAGGAAAGCGTAAAATAACAGCGCCTTCAATTTCATTGCCTTCAAGCACTTCTAATTGACCATAAAAAGCCAAGGGTGTTAGCTCACGACCTTCACGAGCAAGCGGCGCTTTTTGTGCATATTGCGCCAGTTCCTCAGCGTCCGTAGTTTGCTCACGGGTAAATACCACATACGCAGACATGGGCTACTCCTTATTTAACAATTCAAGCAGTGCGCTTGCGGTTGCAGCAGAAGAAGCAGGATTTTGTCCAGTAATTAGTAAGCCATCTACTTGGACATACACTTGCCAGTCATCCGCTTTAGAATAATGACCACCTCTTTCTTTGAGCATATCTTCGACCAAAAACGGTACAACTTCGGTCAATCCTACTGCTTCTTCTTCCGTATTGCTAAAACCTGTCACGGATTTACCGCTGACCAAAGGCTTGCCATCACTGGTTTTTACATGACGAAGAACACCTGGGGCGTGACAAACTGTAGCAACAGGTTTTCCTGACTCAATCGCTTGTTCAATCAAAGCAATTGAAATCGGATCTTCTGCCAAATCCCACAATGGACCATGCCCGCCTGGGTAAAACACGGCATCATAATCATCGATAGAAATTTCGCTAAGTTTATGTGTGTGTGCCAATGCTTGCATTGCTACGGGATCGGCTTCAAAGCGATGCGTGGTTTCAGTTTGTGCATCGGCTAAGTTACTTTTTGGGTCTATCGGTGGCTGCCCACCCTGAGGTGACGCTAGGGTAACTTCAGCACCGGCATCAATAAAGGTGTAATACGGTGCTGCAAGTTCTTCTAGCCAAAAACCTGTTTTCTTACCAGTATTACCGAGTTTGTCATGTGAGGTCAGCACAAGTAAAATTTTCATATTATTTTCTCTGATAGTTTTTAGAATTTGGGTTATTGCTACATGAGCACACCAGTAAGTCGTGTGCGCAATGTACAAGATGCCGAGCAAATCAATCCGTTATTAGGTCGCATTGGCTAATAGCATTGAAAAAGATTGCGCGACGGATAGGTAAGCAAATATTATCCGTCCAACAAACTTGAAAAATTTCTCAATACGGCAAATACTGGTCAACGCTAGTCAACACTGGGATTTTGCTGTCATCATGCCGTCACTATACACAAAAATAGACCAGTCGTCTATTTATTTGTAGTGTAGATTTATTGATAGTGTAAATAATAAAATTTAATCCATCAGAAAAAGCAGTTTTTGTAAGTAAGATAGCTAGCTGAAAACTTGATTTAAAACTTGGTAACGATTAACACCACAAAGCGATATGATTTATTGTAGGGTAAGTAGTTAAATGGCACAAAGTCTAAATTTGCACATTGCTTGCTATCAGCAAGTTAAGAAAATATTGTAATTGGATATATGTAGTCAAATAACCGTCAATGATACAGTATAGGGTGACCGATTAGCTAAGTGACTGGTTTAAGTGAAGTGATATAATAAAAAGCTGCCTTTTATGTGATATTTTAGGCAGCTCTTTAATAGGCTTAAGCTCAAGAGAATTGGGCTTAAAAGCTTAAACTTAGTAAAATTAGGCTTCAATTTAAGCTGGTAGTTTGCTCGCCAACACCTCTACTTTTTCAATAGAAGGCGGCTCTGAAAATAGTTCATCTGCTTGGGCCATCAAAGCGGCGGCAACCTTGCCCGATAAATGCGCTTCGCGACCTGCCTCATCAGGGAATGCATCAAAAATACCAAAGGTTGAAGGTCCAAGGCGTAGCCCAAACCATGCAACTGTGGCGGGTTCTTCATTGACGATAGGCAGACCCGCTTTTAGGAAATCTTCTACTTGTTGTTCTTTACCTGGTTTAGCTTCAAGACGGACATATAAAGCGGTTTTAACCATCACTAATACTCCAATATTGACTAGCCGACATTGACTAGAATCAAAATTGAGTCTAAACCACTGTCATATTCATGTCAAACGGCTTTACCGCATAGCTTTGTGGTATAAAGGTTACATAAACATTTGCGCTTTAAGTCGTAGGGAATGGCTGTATCTGCTTAAATTTGAGGTTGATATTACTTCCTTTATGCTTAGCTTAACCATAACAAAGAAACAAGCATAAGAGACAAGCATAAGTGATAAGGTGTAAATGATGTTGCACTCGCTACCCTTGATTGGGTACACTGATACAATGATGAATGACGGCATTTTACCAAGGGCTATTTTTCGCGCAAACACATTCGCACAAACACAGCCGCAAAATGTGAGCTTAGCTTGTATCCTTAACGTTGCGCTCTTGACCTTACACCTTTAGCATAGACTCAGAATATCGACTATTTTTCATTAATTCTATCAGATCATGCTGACTGAGCTAAGCCAGCCTGTCTTCAATACACTAAAAATACTGCATTTAATTAAACTAACCCGCTATTAAATCTACTATTACAAAAGGACAAATCCATGAAAGCCGTATCGTATGTTATCAATAACCATGATGATTTTAAAAATTCATTGGTAGATATTGAAAAAGCGAAGCCTACGCTTAAGGAGCGTGATGTACTGGTAAAAGTTCAGGCAATCTCTGTGAATCCAGTTGATACCAAAGTGAGAAAAAATTCGTCTGAAGCAAATAATCGTATTTTAGGTTGGGATGCCGTTGGGGAAATTATCGAAGTTGGCTCAAAAGTTACCTCGTTTAAAGTAGGAGATTGTGTTTGGTATGCTGGCGATTTAACCCGAGATGGTAGTAATGCTGAGTTTCAAGCAGTCGATGAACGAATTATCAGTCTTAAACCAAGCACAATATCTAATGCAGAAGCAGCAGCATTGCCATTAACTGCTATCACGGCATGGGAAATGCTGTTTGATCGGTTTCAAATTTCAGAAACAGAAGTTGGCAGTATTTTAATTATTGGTGGTGCAGGCGGTGTAGGCTCAATCGCTATCCAACTCCTAAAAGCAAAAACCAATCTGACCGTTATAGCAACTGCTTCACGTGAAGAAACCAAATCTTGGGTAAAATCATTGGGTGCCGACCATGTCATTGATCATAGCAAAGATTTAAACGAACAAATCGAGACACTAGGCATTGAAAAACCAAAATATGTTTTCTCTACCAATCATACAGACACCTATATCAAGCAAATAGTTTCTCTGATTGCACCACAAGGCAAGCTTGGATTGATCGATGATCCACAAACCTTTGATATTATGCCGTTTAAGACTAAATCTATTTCTATCCATTGGGAGCTCATGTTCACCCGTTCAATGTTTGAAACCGATGATATCGAAAAGCAAGGTAATCTATTGCAACAGGTTGCCCAATTAGTTGATCAGCAAAAAATTAGAAGTACCCTCAACCAAAATCTAGGCAATATTAACGCTGCAAACTTGGAAAAAGCACATAAACTGCTTGAATCAGGTAAGTCAAAAGGCAAAATTGTACTAGAAAACTTTTAAAACACACCTTGTAAAACCCATATTTTAAAACTTATCTTGGGTAAAAAAGCCCCTTAAAGTAACTCACCAAACGGCTGGCAGTTTTCGTTCTGCCAGCCGAAATCACCCATCATCTTGGTTATGCCAATATGCCAAACACGACAATTGAAAAGACAATCAATAAATTACTGCCACTAAGATGATGATAAGCGATGCCATCAGTATAGAGATGACAGAACTCAACGCGGCTTGGGTATATTGATTGTTCATGTAGTTATTCCGACACGATGATACGCGCTATGAATCTAATAAACTTTGCGTATAATTTTCGATACCCATCGAGGTCATTAGTTCCATCTGCGTTTCTAGCCAATCAATGTGCTCTTCACTCCCGTCTTTGAGTTTGACCAATAATTTGCGAGAGACAAAATCGCTTTTCTGCTCACATAAAGCAATCGCATTTTTGATGATATCAGTTTTTTGATACTCTAGTTGTAAATCACAACGCAAAATTTCAGCGACATTTTCACCGATTAAAATTTTGCCAAGTTCTTGCAAGTTTGGTAGACCATCTAGCATTAAGATACGCTCAATGAGGTCATCTGCCCATTTCATCTCATGAATCGACTGATGATACAATTTTTCGTTAAGTTCACTCAGTCCCCAGTTTTTGGCGATACGCGCGTGTAAGAAGTATTGGTTGATAGCAATCAGTGCTTGACCCAAAACTTGGTTTAGCGCTCTTAGAATTTCTTTATCGACTTGCATAATGTTTACCTTAGTTGCCTTAGTGCTTGGTCGCCTTATTCAGAGATGTCACCGAGCTGAGATTGCAGATAATTGGGCAGTCCCATCATATCAATCAGTCTTAACTGCTGCTCTAACCAATGCGCATGGTCTTCTTCGGTATCGACCAATTGGGCGACCAAAATCTCACGGGTTACATAGTCTTGCTCTTGCTCACAAAGCGCAATGCCGTCTTTGAGATGTTGACGAACCGCATATTCAAGCTGAAGATCGGCTTTTAGCATACTTGGCACATCGTGACCGATGTTGATATCGGCAACTTTCATGTTGGGTGTGCCTTCTAGCATCAATACCCGATTGATTAGGGCACGCGCATGATCGCTTTCTTCTTCCATTTCATGATGCATACGCGTATGAAGTTTTGGATAATGCCATTCATGATACATTTGCGCATGAATAAAGTACTGGTCACGAGCCCCCAGTTCACCACTAATTAAGAAATTTAGATAATCAATAACAGCTTGGCTGCCTTTCATGGGTATATCCTTGAAAAATGAACAGAAACAACGGTTAGGTATTATCTGAAATACTAAATTAAAGTGACGTTAAAAACAATTCATCGCAGCAAATAATTTACACTATTTATCAGTCGCTCATTCAATTAGCCCAATAAATGCGCTAATTGAATAAGATTGGGGGTTTAGGCTAACAGCGCATTAGGCAACGTTAATACATTAGGCAACTTCAATAAATAGGTGCGTATAGTCATTGATGCTCTGGGCGTACTCTTCGAGATAACCTTCAATCATTGGCTGACATCCACCACAGCAAGTAGCCACATCAAGCTCAGCTTGTAACGCCTCTAAGCTGTCATGACCTTGTTCAATGGCTGTTTTGATTTGACTCTCTTTTACCGCATTACAGATACACACAAACATACGCACCTCGTTGATAAATTTTCTTATATAATAATGATAACTATTCTTATTATCAATAGATATTTTATCAATCAGGTTATTCACTGACAAACGCAATCTTGGTTAGCTTGTTTTCGCTTGCTGTTGCTAGGATTTGCGCGACGGTATCATATCGACTGTCTTTATCGACGCGTAGCTGAATGCTTGGGGTCTCGCTTAATTTGCCTTGTTCGGCAAAGCGCGTGTTTAATTGCGCCAAACTGATACTGGCATCATCCCAAAAAATCTTGCCATCTTTATCAATGCTTACTTGTATCACTTTGGGCGGGGCTTCATTGATTTGTGCTGAGGTTTTGGGCAAATTTAGCGGCACACTGGGATTGATTACCGTTGCTGTCACCAAAAAAATAATCATCAATACCAGCATGATATCAATCAGTGGAATCAGATTGATTTCATTCATGCCCGTCGAAGCGTCATCACCGAGTTGAAATGCCATAAGTTATTCCCTGTTTATCTATTTATCTGATTAGCGATGGATCAAGGTTAGGCGTTTTTCAGCATTAAGTCCGCGGCGTTAGTTTGTTGCTTGGGCTGCGAGCTGGTTTGCAAATGAGGTTGAGTGGCTAAACTAGTTTGCGTAACTTGGCTGGAAGAATTAGTCAACACGTTGGCAAGCAAGGTATGCGCCGTGTCATTCGCTTGGTGCATGGCTTTGCGATTGATTCGTACTACGACATTGTACATAATGACCGCAGGAATCGCTACCGCAAGCCCAAGCCCAGTCATAATCAAAGCCTCCCCAACCGGTCCTGCGACTTGACCAAGTCCTGCTTGACCTGATTTAGCAATGCTATCTAAGGCATGAAAAATCCCCCACACGGTACCAAATAGCCCAATAAAAGGGGCAATGGCAGCGGTCGTGCCAAGGATATTTAAGCCCTGCTCACTGGCAAAACGGTAGCGATTGAGCTGTTGCAGTAGCTGCTGCTCAGTGACCAATTTTTGATTTTCTAGTGATAAGGTAGTAAGTTGAGATTGCTGTTGGTAAATTTGCTGGGTCAAATCTTGCGACACTGTTTTGGCAATTTTTTGGCTATTTAAGATACGTAAAATGCCTGTAATCCAAGACAGCATCGATAAAACAATTAACACAAAAAATAACGTCTTGGTCACTACATCTGTATATTGCCAGTAATTTGCAAAATCCATAATCATTCCTCTAACACGATAAATATAAAAACTAACGTTAAATGTTAGTATAAATGATAATCATTATCAACAAAAATATTAAAAATTAGGCTAAATTGAACAAGCGACTGTATTAAACCACTTTAATTAAGCGAGTTTAAAATATTAAGCAACTTTGATATCAAATGGCTTTAAAACCTCAATTTGCTTCTTTATATTCGCTTTGTGTTAGCTTTATCTTGGGCAAAACTAACACAAAGCTATTAATAACTTACAGTATCGACTAGGATGAATACCTTGCGTAAAATGCCGTTTTCGGTTACACCGATTAATACCCTAGGCAATTGTCTTGATACCCCGCCAAACCTTGTGGCAGTAGGACAGGTAAAAAATTGGATTTTGGACATAAGCAAAATTTTTCTGCAATATTTTGTGAAAATATTAAACCGCAATGGGCAATCCATCATGCTGATGGTTATCACCCATTGAATTTAAAACTGATAACTTAGCGCCACTTTGACATTGCGCCCCATGGCTTTATCACCGGTATTGGATACGTGCTCATAGTAGTAGGCATCTGTAAGGTTATACACCCCAGCATCCACAGTTAATTGCGGTAACGCGCTTGGACGATAGCTACCAAATACATCATAGGTGGTAAAACTTGGCAACTCAGCCATATCAGTAGCGCTGGTGCGACGCGTTAAACCTTTGACATGGCGGATGGCACTTCCAAGGCTGAATTTATCATTGAGGTCATAATTAAAGCCAAGGTTTAACTGATCGCCTGAGTCTTTATTGAGTTGGTAACCTTGTTCGGTTTCGCTTTTGGCATGGGCATAGCCTGCATTCAAGCGCATATTATTTAGCCGATATTTTGCGCTCAGCTCATAGCCTTTAACGGTAGTCTCGCCGGCATTGATGTAGCTGGCACATTGCCCGCCTGTCACTGTGTTACCTGTGGTACAGTCAATGCCTGTTAAGCGGTCGATTTTATTGTCATACTGGGTATCAAAGACTTTGGCTGTCAGCGACATACTGTCTTGACTGTCAAACACCCCTTGAAAACGGCTACTGATACCCAGCTCTGCGTTTGCGCCTGTTTCTGCTTCGATGTCTTTATTGACGAAGGTTTGCCCAGATTGGTGGATGGTTTCTGGCAAGGGTGGTCCATTAAACAATTGGGTATAACTGGCAAATAAGCTGTGATTTGGCGTCAGTTTAAATTCCCCTGCCAATGCGCCCGACACTTGATTATAGTCGTCACTGCTTAAGCGCTCTGACGGCTTATAATGGTCAAAGCGCACGCCAGGCGTCAGCGCAAATCGTCCCAATTCGATTCGGTCTTGTAAGTACACCCCTACGCTGGTAGCGTCTTCTGTGATATCACTACTTTCTAACGTCGCTGATTTTTTATAGCCTTCCACCCCATAGTTGAGCGTATGTGTCAAAGCATGGTCGCCATGATGCTGCGTCAGTTGCTGTTTGATACTTGCCGTCATGCCATCGGTTTTGCCTGACGTGGCTATACGCATGGGGGTCGCTGCGCGCAGTCCTTGCGACAGCGCTTCATTGGTTAAATGATAAATTTTGCTGTTTAGCTCAAAATTGCTATGCGGTTTATATTCATAGCCGAGTGCATAGGTCTCATTATTGGTGTAGCCAGGATGAATATTAGCGGGTAAATTGGCTTGGTAGCCGATATTGGGGCGAAACGGATAGTTGCCGTCATTGTCATAGCTTTGGTAACTGGCAGTAATTTTGTGACCTTCTGCCGGCATCACATTGACCTTGGCTAGTATACTTTTGATGGTAATATCATCACCTTGGATGTGGTTGCCTTTGCCATCTTCGCCGCCATCGCTGTCACGCTCACTATAAGACACAATCATGTCCACCTGGTCATTGGGTTTGGCATAGGTCGTTAGGCTTCGCTGAAATTGCTGATCGTTACTGGCATAGCCCAGTTTAACCTTTGCCCCCATTTTTTGATCAGGTAGTAGCAAGTCCTGTGCATCCACCGTGGTAAACGCCACGCCGCCACCGATGGCATTATTGCCCAAAGTCACCGAGTTATTACCCACTGACACCTCTGTTGTTTTATACAAATCTGGGTCAAGTCCACTAATTCCGGCATGGTGAAAACCGCGCGTTTCCGGTTGGCGCACCCCATCCACGGTGATTTTTAAGGCACTGCCTGCATTGTCTGAGCCCAAACCCCGAATATAAATATGCTGATCCATCCCCGAGGTACCACCGACATTCACCCCAGCAACCGTCGGTAAATATTGATTGAGTAAATCAGCTTGCTGTACCTTGACTGAGCTGTCGTGGCGGACGTTCTCAGTTTGTTTGGCTGGGGTATATTGACGGGCATTAAAAGTAATGGTCTGCAAAGTAGTGACGGGTTCTGGCTCACTCGCTGTTGCCAACGGTGAATAAAGAGTGGTTAATACACACAGACTTAAATAGCGCAAAGCACCACGCGGCGGTAAACTAGCATTGGCAGTATTCATAAAATCACTCAGATATATAAAAAAAGAAAAGCGTTACAAAACAGCAAGAATAATAATATAAATGATAATCATTATCAATTAATATTTTTAATTCTTTTGCTTTTTTTTAACTCTCTAAAGCTCATTATCAATAAGTTACCCAGTAGAATCAGGCGACATTCAGCGAAATTATAAAATTGAATAACAACAGTGCCGAAACGCTTGCCCCAATGCTCACCAAAAGCATGTATATTATCAATGATTTTTTGTATTTTAGTGAACCTTCTGTCAATTAACACCCAGTAGTTGACTGCCTAGACGGGCATCAGCTTTGCGATGTTTGCACCCGTCAATTTATGTTAATCAAGAAAAACAATATTAGTCATCTTTATCTTTAACCACCACGGGCGGACCCAGCAATAAATACTCATCAATAAACTCATTCGCTGAATTATGCTCAGCAGACTCTGCCGTGATATACCATTGTTGATTACGATACAAGGTCAATCTATCGCGTGTTAGCCCTCGCCATAAGCAATACATCATCACAAACACCACGATGGCAAACGGAAAGCCTGCAATAATCGCGACCGCTTGCAACGCAGATAACCCACCTGCCACCAATAACACCGCAGCAATCACCCCTTGGCTCAATGCCCAAAATAACCGCTGGATTTTTGGCGGATTGGTATCGCCGCCTGCGGTGAGCATATCAATCACAAAGCTTGCCGAATCTGACGAAGTGACAAACCACAACATAATCATCACCACAATCACCAGCGTCAAAGGCTTGGTCAAAGGATAATATTCAATCAATTTAAAAATCGCACTGCCATAATCGGCTTTGACTGCTTCAATCAACCCATAATTACCCATTAATTCCATATGTACCGCGCTGCCGCCAAAGGTGGTAAACCAAAAGAACAACAACAGCATCGGGATAAATAACACCCCAAAAATAAACTCTCTGATAGTCCGACCCCGAGAAATACGCGCCACAAAAATTCCCACAAATGGCGACCAACTCACCCACCATGCCCAATAAAAAATCGTCCAATTTGCCTGCCAATCCGTATTACTATACGCCTCACTCCAAAATCCTAGCGGAATAAGTTGACTGACATAATTGCCGATATTTTCAATAAAACTATCGATGATAAACTGGGTCGGACCAAAAAATAACATAAAACCAAGCAGCAACACAGTCAGCACAATATTGATATCGCTTAAGCGTTTAATCCCTTTATCCAGACCCATCATCACAGATAACGTCGCCATCGCGGTAATAATTGCAATCAAACAAAGCTGTACTGGGACATTGTTGGGAATACCAAACACATTGCTAAAGCCTGCGTTGATTTGCATCGCACCCAGCCCCAAGGATGTTACCACCCCAAACATCGTGCCAAACACCGCAAGGGTATCGACCACATGCCCCCATTTGCCATAGATTTTTTGACCAATCAACGGGTACAGTACCGAGCGAATCGACAACGGCAAGCCACGGCGATAATGAAAATATGCCAATGACAACGCCACGACACAATACAACGCCCACGCATGAATTCCCCAATGCAAAAACGAAATACTCATCGCTTGTTTAGCTGCTTCTACGGTTTCGGCTTGCCCCATCGGAGGCGACATAAAATGATATAACGGCTCTGCCGTCCCCCAATACAACAGACCAATCCCAATCCCCGCACTAAACAGCATGCCAAACCATGACAGTAAGCTATACTCAGGATGCTCTGTCTGATGCCCAAGCCGAATATCACCATAACGACTCAAGGCAATATATAGGCTAAACACCACTGTGACATTCATCAAAATGATAAAAAGCCAACGAAAACGGTGGGTAATAAAAGACTGTAGTTGGTTAAAAACCTCACCTGCCAACTCACCAAATAATGAACCAAAAATAATAAATCCGACAATCAGCAATGCAGAGGCAATAAAAACAGGACGATTAACCCGAGGGAAAGGGCCGAATTTTTCGACTTTCACACCATTCATAAAGATATCTTTTCATTAGATTAACTGGAAAGCAACCTTAACAAATTATTTACAATATTTCAAATTACAGCAATATTTCACAATGCTTATATATTACAAAAACAAAACTAAGTTTTTGATTATAAAGGATATATATCTTAACATACTGTAACATTTCAGTAGAGCCGAGAAAATAAGATTAATTAATTTTATTTAATAACTCAATATCATTATGCAGGGGTTAATTCAACATTCATCATCGGTTTACCTACTTTAATTTGGTTAATTGACTTCCTCTTCTAGGTTGCTACCCCCTTAGATAATCGAATGATTTCAATGACAAGTTTAGGGGAAAACGCATTGGCAAGTTGTTAGTGGGGCGATGAGGATATTGCGGTATAGCTCATGCAATAAAATTCGAGACTTTGTTGTTCGATTGCATGAATTTTGGTTGCCCGACAGCTTGTAATGACATCCGCCTTTTAATTTTTACTGTACTTTTTGTATTTTAATCATTGGCTTTAATAATTGGCGGGTGACCCTACGGATCGTAAGCCAAAATTTTTGCTCACAAAATGGTCAAGTTTTGGTCACCAGCGTTTGGTCACGTTAGTTTTACTTAAATATTAAAAATAGATATCTTTTCAACTTAACAATCAAAATCAATTTTCCTAATCACATCAAGATAAAAATTTATAAAACAATATATTTTTTAAAATCAATAACTTGATATAAAATTTAAGCCAAAAAAAACCTCAAATCAGGGGAGATTTGAGGCATAAAACTTTAAAAATTTCGTTTTTAAATCCACTAAAATAAGTGGCGCAGCGGACGGGACTCGAACCCGCGACCCCCGGCGTGACAGGCCGGTATTCTAACCAACTGAACTACCACTGCACGGTAGCTGATGACGATGACCCAAACTTGTCAAATTGGTGGGTCGTGACGGATTCGAACCGCCGACATTCTGCGTGTAAGGCAGACGCTCTACCAACTGAGCTAACGACCCATCGTCTGTGGTGGGTATTATAGAGAATTTATTTTTGCTGTCAACGATTTTTTTTGGCAAATATTAAAATTTTTAAAAAATTTTGCTGAGTATGTCATGTAGTTGTCACATAAAAACCCTATCATACCTACATGGCCAGCAAGGTCATAGCTAACAATAAGAATAATAAGATAACAATAATAACAATGTCACTATCGCTTGTCACCCAAAGGATTTAATTCCCCCAATTAAATCCTTTTTATTTTTCTCTCTCCCGCCTTTACTCACTGCTGCGCCAGTAGTGCTTTGATATCCGCCTCAAGGTCTTTAGGGGATTTGGTGGGTGCAAAACGATGTATGACTCTGCCGTGTGGGTCAACTAAAAACTTGGTAAAGTTCCATTTGATGGCGTCGCCCAACATACCCTTGCCCTGTGGCTGTGATTTTAAAAACTGATAAACAGGATGGGTATCTTTACCATTGACGTCAACTTTTGCCATCATCGGAAAGGTGACGCCATAATTGATTTGGCAAAACTCACTAATTTGCGCTTCATTGCCAGGATCTTGCTGACCAAATTGGTTGCAGGGAAAACCCAACACCACCAATCCTTGGTCTTTGTAAGCTTGGTATAGCTCTTCTAAGCCCTCAAACTGTGGGGTAAAGCCGCATTTGCTCGCGGTATTCACAATCAATACGACTTTACCTCTAAGGGTGTCAAAATCAAATAGCTGACCTCGAATATCGGTCGCGGACAATTGGTAAAAATCTTCCATAGCAAATCTCCTGTTGTTAGTTAAAAAGTTGTTAGTTAAAAAATTGTAAGTTTTTCTTGCATTATTATGCTGACAAGCGTAGTTTATCTATTGGCAGTTATTCAGCCTCACTTACGCTTAAAAATGTCAGTATTTCTGACAAAAATTGATATGTTTTATTAATACTCAAACGGAATTCCCCCGCTATGCTCACTGACGCTAAACTATCGGCTGGACAACGCTTGACGCAGCTGCGTAAAAGCAAAGGTTTGACCACTGCCGAACTCGCCGATTTAATGACCCAAGCTGGTGCTAAAGTTAGCCGTGCCGCCATTTCTAATTGGGAGCGCGGCTCCAATGGCATCGTGTCCAATAAACTGCCTGTGCTTGCCAGCCTGTTAGGGTGTAGCGAAAGCTATTTGCTATCGGGCACTGGGGTGGAAAGTCATAGTCATAACGTCAGCACCCAAGCATTCGCAGCGAATATGGTCAATGACACCACTCTAGCACAAGCATCAAGCGATGCCAATCAAGCGAACCCGTGGCAGGGTCAAACGGCGCAACCGATGACGCCCGCTGCTACCAATTTTCAACCCAACCATTCCAAACCCAATCCCAAACCTAGTAGTGATGTATCTACCATGAAAACTTTGAACAAATCCAACAAACTGCAAAACGTGTGCTATGACATTCGCGGTCCTTTGCTACAAACTGCCAACCGCATGGAGACACAAGGTCATAAAATCATCAAACTTAATGTCGGCAACCCTGCCCCATTTGGGTTTGAAGCGCCGCAAGAGATTTTATCAGATGTGGCGATGAATTTGCCCAATGCCATTGGCTATTCAGACTCTCAAGGGATTTTTGCCGCGCGTAAAGCGATTTTGCAGTATTACCAAGCCAAAGGATTGTTAGAAGCGGTAGACGTTGCCGATGTGTATTTGGGCAATGGCGTCTCTGAACTGATTGTGATGACCATGCAAGCATTACTAGATGATGGCGATGAAGTGCTGATTCCAATGCCTGACTACCCGCTTTGGACAGCGGCGACGAATTTGGCAGGGGGTAAAGCGGTTCATTATCTGTGTAATGAAGCAGACAACTGGCAGCCAGATATTGCCGATATCGAAAGCAAAATCAATGAGCGCACCAAAGGCATTGTGGTCATCAACCCAAACAACCCAACAGGCGCGCTTTATTCTACCGAAAATTTACAAAAAATCGTAGCACTGGCAGAAAAACATGGGCTTGTGCTGATGGCGGATGAGATTTATGACCGCGTGCTGTATGATGATGCCGTGCATGTACCGATGTGCACCCTTGCCAAAAACTGCTTGGTTATCTCCTATAATGGCTTGTCAAAGTCGCACCGTATCGCAGGTTTTCGCTCAGGCTGGATGATGTTATCGGGTAAAAAACACCATGCGGCTGATTTTATTGAAGGGTTAACCATGCTATCATCGATGCGGCTGTGTGCCAACGTCCCCTCACAATACGCGATTCAAACGGCGATGGGTGGCTATCAAAGTATGCAAGCCTTGACCGCACCAACCGGTCGCCTGTATCAGCAGCGCAACATCGCTATCGAGCGCCTAAATGCCATTAAAGGTATCTCATGTACCATGCCACAAGGGGCATTTTATTGTTTCCCAAAAATTGACCGTGACATTTATCCAATCGAAGATGATATGCAGTTTATGATGGAATTATTACTGCAAGAAAAAGTCTTGATGGTACAAGGTACAGGCTTTAACTGGCATGCGCCTGACCACTTTCGTGTGGTATTTTTGCCCAATGCATCAGATTTGCATGAAGCGATGGATCGACTTGAGCGCTTTTTTGCCACAAAACGCCAAGAATATGGCACCGATTAATGTTTCAGTGAAAGAAAAAAACCCCGACGATTCGGGGTTTTTTTATTAGTCATGATGCTCTTCAGGGATATTTTCGAGTGGAAGGTCTGGGTTTTTCAGTAAGTGTAATGAAGACCAAATTAACCCCCCCCAAATAAATGCCATTGCAAACACCATCAAAATCATTGCTGAACCATTCATGATTTGTTCCTTATATCGTCAATCGATTTGTTAGTTACTTATGTTTCATGCTGCTCAATAGCATTGCACCCACAGCAAATATTGCAACTACGCCCCAACCAAAAATGGCTTGGGTCATCATCGGATATTCACCATAACCTTCAGTAAGCAAAGACTTTAAAGTCAAAATCAACGCCGCAATCAACGCAACTGGCGTGATTACAGTCAATGTAAATACCCACCCTTTACCCACTTTAAAACTTGAGATGCGGTTGATATGGTTGGTTAAAACAGGAATTAATGAGCGATTAAGCCAGAAAACCCAAATAATTGACAAGATTGCACCCAATACAATACCGATGTTATTGGCGAAATTATCAATGATATCGACAAAAGTAATTGCATTTTGAGTTGAGAACATCAAAATAGAAATCACAGCAGACACACCTCCGACAATACTCACTGCCTTGTTTCGAGACCAACCAAACTTGTCACGAAACGCCGAAATCGGTACTTCTAGAATACTAACCATTGAGGTTAAGCCTGCCACGGTCAACGACGCATAGAATAAGAAACCAATAATATTTCCCAAATCACCCATACTTGAGATAATTTTAGGATAGGCAATAAACGCCAAGCCGATACCACCACTTACGACTTCAGCAACTGGTTTACCTGATGCTTGTGCCATAAAACCTAACGCCGAGAAAATACCAATACCTGCAAGCAATTCAAATGATGAATTAGCGAAGCCAACTACCAAGCCAGAACCCGTCAAATTCGCATTACGTTTAAGGTAAGAGGCATACGTCACCATGATACCAAAGCCAATCGACATTGAGAAAAAGACATGCCCAAATGCCGCCAACCAAACTTTCGGGTCTGCCATTGCCGACCAATTTGGGGTAAAGAACGCATTAAGACCCTCTGTTGCGCCTGGTAAGCGTAACGACTGCACTACAAGAATAGTGAACATGACAACCAAAAGGGGGATAAAAATACGATTAGATAATTCAATACCTTTTTTTACCCCAGCGAACATAATAAACAATGCAACTAACCATACTAACACCAATGACCATAAGAGATTTGGCACGAAAGTAAAGTTCAATGTGTCTGCATTTTGCAAGAAAGTTTTGAAGAAAAACGCTTCTGTATCAGCACCCCATTGTTGTCCAAATGAGAAGAATACATAGCTGCCCGCCCATCCCAAAACACTAGCGTAATAAATGCCAATGATGGCACACACTAGCACCTGCCACCAACCAATTGGTTCAGCAGACTTGACCATACGTTTATATGCCGTTGGTGGCGCGCCGCGATATTTTTGACCGACCACATAATCCAAAAATAGCAAAGGAAATCCAGCTGCTATTAATGCTATTAGATAAGGCACCATAAATGCCCCACCGCCATTCTCATAAGCCACATAAGGGAAGCGCCATATGTTGCCTAACCCTACAGCCGACCCAATAGCAGCCAGAATAAATCCTGAGCGAGCCGACCAATTTTCACGCTGTTGAGTCATTTTTACCTCGAACGTATAAAGAGAAAAATATTTGTAAAAAATTGAAAAAATTGCAACGAGAATCTTGCAGTATGTAGATTTTTCATGAATCAATAGTTAATGTCAAACTTTCTTTTCACAAAACCTAACCAAAAGTTATACAAGTAAGTTATTATTTTTTTTAATTTACATAAAACATAATAAAATCAATTATTTAAAATTTTTATTTTTAAAATTCATTAAACGCAAATTATTTTTATACTAAATATTAATTTTTGGAATAAATATTTTTTTTACCTACTTGATGGCGAATTGTTGGCAAAACCAAGCGGTTAATGTCAACGGTTTAAACTGGCACAATTGTGGGGATTTTGATAGCAATTTTTTGCCATTAAAGGTAAAATTTCATTTTCAAAAATTGCACGCCCAAACGTGCTGACCGTTCGCAGAATGATGACAAGGGACTTATTGATGACGCAGCCTTATAACGTGTTGTTCTTGTGCAAGCACAATGCTAGCCGTAGCCTAATGGCAGAAGCCATTTTGAATAAAATTGGTGGTGACCGTTTTGTAGCCTATAGCGCAGGCGTTGAGCCATCCCCTAGCGCGCATCCATTCACGCTTGAGGTATTAAAACAAGAAGGTTATGATATCGAAAGCTTAGCGCCCAAATCCGTCAATCAGTTTTTACAAGACAACGCGCCAAAGATTGATTTGGTGATTGGGCTGTACAATTCTTTACAACAACATGCGGACATTGATGGCAAATTCCCACTGACTGCACATTGGCATATCAATGACACGGACAGTGTATCAGCCGATAATGAGGTGGAAAAAGCCGCCTTTAGCCAAGTATTACGCCAACTCTCTCAGCGCATCCATTTATTGACAAACTTACCCGAAGATAAAATCGAACATTTGGCACATCCATCAGTGGATGCCTAACATCGCGATGAACGATTGACCTTAAAAAAGCCCAACTGTCTTGGGCTTTTCTTTTTTTTATTTTTTTCTTTTCCTCTATATAGAGATGTGCCTCTATCAATCTATCTATGAATCAACTTTTTGCTGCATTAGCGCTTCAATCGCCTCCGTTGTTTTTGGTACGTCACGGGTAAGAACCAGCGGCTCACCTTCAGTAATGACTACATCATCCTCAATCCGAATGCCAATACCCCGATATTTCTTGGGTACCAATGCATTGTCATGGGCGAAATACAAGCCTGGCTCAACGGTAATCACCATGCCTTTCTCAAGCTTTCTGGGTTTACCGTCGTCGCCAGTATAGCGCCCTGCATCGTGCACATCTAAGCCAAGCCAATGCCCTGTGCCATGCATATAAAACGGCAAATAGGCTTTATCAGCAATCAACTCATCGACATCGCCTGTCAAAATCCCTAACTCAATCAAGCCTTGGGTCAGTACTTTGAGCGCAGTTTCATGATGGATTTTGCCATGTTCGCCTGCTTTTAGGCTGTTGATGGCGGCGATATTGGCATTTAACACAATATCATACACCTGTTTTTGCACGTCGCTGAACTTGCCACTCACAGGAAAAGTACGGCTGATATCACCTGCATAATGTTGGTATTCGGCGCCCGCATCTATCATCACCAAGTCGCCGTCGTGCAGCGGTTGGTCGTTTTCGACATAATGCAAAATATTGGCATTGTCCCCGCCAGCCACGATACTATTGTAAGAGGGTACGCAGCCGTATTGGGCAAAAGCATAGTTGACTTCAGCTTCCAGTCTACTTTCATTTCCCTGATTTTTCTGCATCAAGGGTGCCACGCTTTGCATGGCGCGAATATGCCCGTAAGCACTGATTTGGGCAGCGACTTTCATGCGTGCAATTTCAGACTCATCTTTTATCAGCCGCATTTCATTGATAAGGCTATCAATATTGGTGACGGTATCGACCATACCTTCGCCGCGCTGCAGCTGCTTGGCTTGATTAAGCCAGTCAATCAGCTCATTATTAAAGCGGGCAAACACGTGCTTTTTACCAAAAATCAGAGTTGGCATCACCTCATCAATTTTGCCAATGGCAATCGCTTTATCCACGCCAAAATCTGCAGTTGCACCTTCAAGTCCTACGCGTTTACCATCCCAAATCTCACGTAGTTTGTCTTTTTCACGTAAAAATAACGTGTAGTTGACAGTATGGTCAGTTTTTTCCAAAACCATGACGGATTCTGGCTCGGCAAAGCCAGTCAGGTAGAAAAAACTGCTGTCGGCGCGGTATTTGTACTCAGCATCATTGTTGCGGATATGCGCGGGTGCCGTTTGCAAAATCGCGATGCTATTGTTTGGCAAGGCTTCAGCAAGTTTGGCACGGCGTTTGGCAAATTGGCTTTGGGGGAGCTTGGGTAACAACTGTATGGTTAATTGATTTGACATGATATTTCCAGAAACTTTAATGGCTGTCACAGCATTGTTGAAGAATTTGCTGTAAGAAGCTTTCGCATTTTGCTAGTTGGTTTAGACTGACAAACTCATTGGCTTTATGGGCATTGCCAATATCGCCAGGTCCGCAAATCACCGTCGGAATGCCTGCATTGGTAAACTGCCCGCCTTCAGTGGCATACGCTACTTTATGGCGCTGCTGTTCATCCACCAAATTTTCTATGAGCTGTTGCAAGGCGTGGCTATCTTTATCGGTCATCGCAGGGACATTTTCGTTGCGAGTTAGCTCAATGCCCGTGTCGCTGTCAATGGCATGCATCTTAGGCTCAAGGGTTTTGATAAACGCGCGAATCGGCTCAATCACTTGGCTTTCATCCATGTGCGGCAAATTGCGGTAATCAAAGGTGAATTCGCACAGGTTAGGCACGATATTGGTTGCCGTACCGCCGGTAATAGTGCCCACTGACAAGGTCGAAAACGGTACATCAAACGCCATGTCTTGGTCGTTACGTTGTTGCAATTGTTCGGCAAGTGTATCAATAAAATTGATAATTTTGCTGGCATAGCTAATGGCATTGACGCCTTGCGGGGTCAGCGATGAATGCACCGATTTACCATGCACGCGGCAGCGATACACTTGGATGCCTTTATGCGCGGTGACCATTTTCATCATGGTCGGCTCACCGACGATACAGTAGTCGGGCTTAATCCCTTGGGCTTTTAAATCCGCGAGCAGTAATGGCGCACCCAAACAACCCACTTCTTCATCATACGACAATGCCAGATGAATCGGTTTGCCGAGCCTCTTATCGCGGCTTGCTTGCACCACAATGGGCAACAGGGTTAAGGCGCAAGCAATAAAGCCTTTCATATCACAAGCCCCACGCCCGTATAGCTTATCCTCCATAATGGTCGCCACAAACGGATCGGTATCCCATGCCTGCCCATCAACGGGCACCACATCGGTATGCCCGGAAAACACAAAACCCCCTGTCGTTACACTATCACCCTTACCCATCGCAGGTACAGTCACAAAGAGGTTAGCTTTGGTATTATCTTCATTAAAGGTCAAACGTGGCGACAACCCCAACTGCTCACAATAGCCCGCCACATACTCAATCAATTGCAAATTGGAGTAGCGACTGACGGTGTTAAAACCAATCAGCTTTGTTAACCAGTCTACGGCGTTGGATGGATAGCCCATAGTCGTTCCATTTTTCTCAAATTTTAAACCACTAAAACACCCTATCAGGGTAAATCTAGTCGAAATAGGGTGTTAGCATCAATTCGGCTTTTTACCGGTCATGGCATCTATGACCATATGGGTAACAAAATCATCATTGGTATCTTTTTCTGCTTCCCAATCGAGTTCATCATCCCGTAGCTGCTCAATAAAATCCAAATGCTCCTCGTCAATCTCTTGGGCTTTACCCACAGGGCGATTTAGCGCAAATCCTGCGATGAGCGGCAACTTAGCGACTGATTTACGCACTCGCCCTTGTGACACACTCACAGGAATCATGCGCACAAACTCAAGTAGCTCCATATATTCAACTTCGCCTTCAGCATTGTCTGCCCCTTGCAGCGCCTCATCATACACATCAATCCGCATCGCGCCGATTTTTGCCAAGTCATTAAATAGGTTATTTTCTTCCGGGCGTAGCGCACTATCAGTGACGCCAAAGCCTGTCAAAAAGCCATTTGCCCAGTTCTTAAGTGCCATCAAACGCTCATACAATGGATGGTCATCATCAGGCAACAACGGCATAAACTGATAGCTATCGGCATCGTCGGTTAGTACCGCCACCATATCCTCGCCCTCTTCGGTCACTATCTCCAACGCTTTTGGCTCAAGCTCGGTAAAGCTCAGCTCAGTCAGTAGCAGTTGCCACTCTTGCTCGGTTGGCGCATTACATACACTGAGCACCCCTGAGATTAGCCCATGTAACTCACTAATTGTGATGTCGTGCCAATCCTCAAATGCTTGTGTCCAATCCTGCCAACCCGAAATATAATCATCCATCGCTTTACCCTTTTTTCACAAAAAATTATATCAACATTGAGATAATACTAGCCTTAATGCGGTCAACTATGGCATTATTAAAGTGGTAAAATAATATAAGTATCACTCAAATTTTAAGCCTTCACGCTATAGTTATACCAAAAAAGCCTTTTGCTATTCATGTCAATGAGCGCCCATCACGTCGCTCTTGATGATTTACTTGATTATTCACTCGATTACTGACTAGACATCATATCATGAGCACCCTAATTGACCAACTGACCCAGCTACAAACCGCATTGACTAAGCTTCGCGATAAATATCAATTCGCCAGTAGCGAGTTAACCCGTATTAAAGCACAGCCAACCATTACCGCAGACCAATTGCAAGCGGTACAAGCTGAGCTCGATGCCAGCAAAGAACTGCAGCAAAATTTGGAACAACAACTTGCCAGACAAGCCGAAGAGTATCAAGCACTCGAGCAGCGGTATCAGTCACTTGCCGAATCTCACAACATGCTAAGTACCGAATACGAACAAACCCAAAACCAATTACAGATTTTTACCGCACAAAATCAAAAACTGATTGAAAAAAATCGCGTTGCGGCAGAGCATACCAAGCTTGTGTTAGAGCGCTTGGCAAAAATTGACAGCGAAAACTAACCCGCCTCGCCCCTATTTAAGCCAGCCTTAGTGATGTTTAAAACATTTGAATACGTTAGGAAAATCTTATGGCATCTGCCCAAAGCATTAAAAAAGTTGATATCCTGATCAATGGTCGTAGCTATACCATCAACTGCCCAGAATCTGAAGAGCCTGCGTTGCAGCGTGCGGCAAGCTATATTAACCAGTTTATGCAAGATGTACGCCGGCAAGCGCCTCAGCTACCACAAGAAGAATTATTGGTACTATGCGCGCTGACCTTGTTTGAAAAATCAGAAAACTTACAACGCTATCAAGAAAACGAAAGCCAAGCGCAAGACTTGGTGGGTAAAATGTTAGAAGACGTTGCGCGTTTTGCCTAACGTCTTTAGTGTAAAATAAGTGTAAAATAAAATTCGACTAATTTTGGGCGCGCTGGTAATGTTTGCCAGCATGAAAATCCGCTTGGTGTTCTTGATTACAAAAGAACTTATCCCCTTCTACAATCCCTCGCCACTCTGCCAAGGTATGATGGCAAAAATCACACGCTCGCAGCTCAGTACTCTCGCCTGGCTGCGGTCGCAAGTAGCCTTGCGGTGGTCGCGGATACATCCATTTCATCCCAACCCAGCTAAGCCCCATAATCACCAAAACCACAAAAATTGCGGTAAACATCGCTTCACCTCATTGTCTCATGAACGAATTATTGTTGCCAATTAACAATTATGATTGCCCGTTAACTAGCCCTTCAAAGTTTGATTATACTGCAAAAAATCGCGCATTGATGGGTTATTCATGCTATGTTTAGGCTAATTTTACCAGTTGCAGCGTTTTTCGGTTGTAGCGTCTAAAGATTGCAATTGTAAACATATCATAAAGCGATATAATGTAGAATAATTTTATCTTGTAATGCCATCGCTGTTGCCACCAATAATTATAATAGCGGCATCATGCTTGCCTACCGTTTTAGACGGATACGACTAAAGGGACGACCCCATAATAAATTTTTACTGAAGGATTTTTCATGTCACACCTTGATTTAACCCCAGATGATAGCGTACCAACGCAGCTGCCGAGTGAGTCAATGACCGCCGAAGCTACTACCCCAAACCATGCGCCCACGGCTTATACTAGCAATGCGCCAAGCCAACCCGCAAACCCACAGCCAGTTTCTCAAAAACCTGCTCAGCCAACTTCTCAGCCAGTTTCTCAGTCAAATTCTCAGTCATCAAGCCAATCGGCTAGCCAACAGATTAGCCAAGCAGATTCTATGGTGGGGCTAAAAATTGCGGTGGCACAGCAGCAATTTATTGTCGGTGATGTCATCAACAATGCCAAAAAAATGGTAGAACTGGCTAAAGACGCCCGTGACAAGGGTGCTAATATCATTGTCTTTCCTGAGTTGTCACTGCTGGGTTATCCGCCTGAAGATTTGTTATTACGTCCAAGTCTTGCCTCACGCGTGAAACTTGCTTTTGAATTGCTCTACACAGTCAAAGACATCGTGATGCTAGTGGGTTATCCGCACATTGACCCCAATGGCACGTTTAACTCAGTGGCTATCATTCACAATGGTCAGCAAAAAGGCTTTTATCACAAACAATGCTTGCCAAACTATGGCGTATTTGATGAACGCCGCTATTTTAATACCGGTCACAACCAAGTGTTGTTTGACTATCAAGGGCTGACCATTGGACTACTTATCTGCGAAGACTTATGGCAAGACGCTCCCATTCGCGCACTGAAAGAAAAAGGTGCGGAAATCATCATCAGCCTCAATGCCTCGCCCTTTGAGCAAAACAAGCAAGAACAACGTAAGGCTTTATTAAAAAGTCGTGCCACTGAGCACAATATCCCGATTGTGTATGCCAATAGCGTGGGCGGTCAAGATGACTTGGTGTTTGATGGCGGCTCGATGGTCGTCAACGCTCAAGGTAAAATCGTGCAAGAAGCGCCAAGATTTTTGCAGCATACCCTGTATGTGGTTGCTCGCCACGATGCCCAAAGCGGTCAAGTGATACTATCTGAGCAGCGCAAATCACCGCTTGCGCTCAGCCAAATCGCTGAAACTTATCAAGCGCTGGTTGTCGGCTTGCGTGATTATGTCAATCATTCTGGCTTTAAAGGCGTATTGGTTGGGTTGTCAGGCGGGATAGACTCTGCGCTCACGCTATGTATCGCGGTTGATGCACTGGGCGCGGATAAAGTTTATGCGGTCATGATGCCCTATGAGTACACCTCGCAAATCAGCCTGCAAGACGCGCAAGCACAGGCACACCGACTCAACGTGTCTTATACCGTGTGCCCGATTCATGCCGCCGTTGAAGGTATGCGTCATACGCTAGAGCCGATGTTTAGCAACACCACCGCTGACACCACGGAAGAAAATATCCAAGCCCGTGCGCGTGGCATGATTTTGATGGCATTGTCCAACAAATTTGGTCATCTAGTCATTACCACTGGCAACAAATCAGAGATGGCCGTGGGCTATGCGACATTGTATGGGGATATGGCAGGCGGATTTGATGTATTAAAAGATGTGTATAAAACCCAAGTATATGCTCTCGCCAACTATCGCAACCGCCTAGAAGAAACGCCAGTGATTCCTGAGCGTGTGATTACGCGTCCGCCTTCTGCCGAGCTTCGCCCTGACCAAAAAGACCAAGACAGTCTGCCTGATTATGATACCCTCGATAAAATGCTAGAGCTGTATATCGATCGCGACTTTGGGTATGATGCGATTGTAGAAGCCGGTTATGATAAAGACGTGGTGAAAAAAGTACTCAGTATGGTAGACCGTAATGAATACAAACGTCGTCAAGCGGCGATTGGCACCAAGATTACCCACCGCGCCTTTGGGCGTGAACGTCGCTATCCACTCGTCAATCACTGGTCGCTAGAGTTTCCAAAACTCTAATTTCCAAAATTCTAAGGCGGGACAGCATAAAAAGACTGCGATTTGGCAGTCTTTTTTTTCATCTATCGCAAAGCATGTATCGGAAATTATGTATCACAAAGTAGGTATCGTAAAGCTTGCACGACAGTTAGGTCATTGTCACATCCAAATGCAAGCTTTCTTTAATCTCTTCCATCACAATCAAACTGTGGGTTTCCACCGCCGCTGGCAATTGCTTTAAGATACTGCCCAGTAACTTACGGTAAGAACTCATCTCTTTTAGCCGCGCTTTGACCAAAAAATCAAACTCACCCGAAATCAAATGACATTCCAGTATCTCTGGAATTTCTGACAGTTTTTTGCTCACTTGCTCAAAGACATCACCTGACTTGGTAGATAGTTTTATCTCCAAAAACACCAACAAGCTTTTATTGACCAAATTTGGGTTTAACCGCGCATGATAACCTGTGATAATACCTTCACGCTCCAAGCGCTTAACCCTGTCTGAGCAAGGCGTGGTTGATAGGTTAACTTTGGCAGCCAATTCGCTGATAGAAATTCTGGCTTGTTGTTGCAAGATTTCAAGGATTAAACGGTCGGTACGGTCTAAATTACGCATAGCAAAATGAAAACCCTGTTTTTTGATAATTGACATGATAAAACCAACAATATCAGCAAAATTCTAGCATAAAAACAGCAAAATTCACTGCAAAACTTTGCTTATACTAGCGAAATTAACTGATAATTAAGCAGATATTTGGGGGTAAGTATGCGTGTATTGGTACTAGGTAGTGGCGTGATTGGGGTGACAAGTGCCTATTATTTAGCCAAGCAAGGTGTAGAAGTCACGGTGATTGACCGCCAAGCGGGTGCCGCACAAGAAACCAGCTTTGGCAATGCTGGGCAAATCTCCCCAGGCTACTCTACTCCTTGGGCAGCCCCTGGTATTCCATTGAAGGCGGTTAAATGGTTATTCCAACAACACGCACCTTTAGCCATCAAATTAGATGGTAGTCTGTGGCAGTTACAATGGATGCTACAAATGCTAAAAAACTGCAATACCAAGCGCTATGCCATCAACAAAGAGCGTATGGTACGAGTGGCAGAATACAGCCGCGACTGTCTGCAGCAGCTGCGTCAAGACACCGGCATTCACTACGAAAACCGCTCACAAGGCACTTTACAAGTTTTTCGTAAAGCCGCCCAACTAGAGGCTGTACAGCAAGATATTAAGGTGCTGCAAGATTCAGGCGTGCCTTTTAAGCTGATTGACAACAGCAAGGCGTTGGCTGATATTGAGCCCGCGTTGGCAAATGCCACTGATAAGCTGGTTGGCGGATTGCATTTGCCGCATGATGAAACAGGCGATTGCTTTTTGTTTTGCCAAGCATTAGCGCAGCAAGCTAAAGCGCTGGGGGTGAAATTTTTATACAATCAAACCATCGAAAAACTGGTAGCCGATGCTGGGGCGATTAAAGGGGTGATAGTAAATGGTGAGTTATTAACGGCAGACCAGTATGTATTGGCGTTGGGCAGTTACTCGCGGGCGCTTTTGCAACCGCTACAGCTTAATCTGCCTGTATACCCTGTCAAAGGCTATTCACTGACTGTGCCGATTATCAATGCTGATTTAGCGCCCCAATCAACGGTGCTTGATGAAACCTATAAAATCGCCATTACTCGCTTTGACAACCGTATTCGCGTGGGCGGTATGGCAGAATTAAGTGGTTTTGATGTAAGTCTAAACCCGCAGCGCCGTGCCACACTCGAAATGGTCACGCAGGACTTATTCGCAGGCGGTGATTTGCCAAATGCAAGTTTTTGGACAGGACTACGTCCGATGACCCCCGATAGCACCCCCATTATTGGCGCGACTCGGTATCGCAATTTATTTTTGAACACAGGACATGGCACATTGGGGTGGACAATGGCGTGTGGCTCTGGCAAATTAATCAGCGATTTGGTGCTCGGCAAAACGCCTGATATTCGCATTGACGGCTTATCATTACAGCGTTATTTCTAGTATCTATTTTCTATCAGAAATACCTGTAAATAGTATTTGTAAAGACTATGCATAAATAACATTTATCCATTCACAAGGAAAACATCATGACCGCACAAATTCAACGATTTGATAGCAATGACTATCTAAGTGAAATTACCATTTTTAACCACGTGGTGTATCTCGCAGGACAAGTGCCAAATACCGACACTGCCAATATCCGCACACAAACCCAAGAGGTACTAGACAATATCGACGCCATGCTTGCCAAAGCCAATAGCGACAAATCACGTCTGCTAACCGCTCAGATTTTTATCAAGGATTTGGCAGATTTTGAGGTGGTGAATAGCTTGTGGGGCGACTGGTTAGCCGATTGCCCAAAGCCTACCCGTGCCACAGTCAAAGCTGAGTTGGTTAATCCATTGTGGAAATTAGAAATTGTCGTAGTCGCAGCGCAAAATACCATAGACTAAATGAACCCATAGCCGCTCAAAACGTTAAATAAAAAAGGTGCATGAATCGCACCTTTTTTTATTTTGTCTAACCTCTACATTAATAGCTCACGTTTACCGCTTTTGGTCATGCCACTTACCAAGCCTGCCTCTTCCATGGCATCAACGATACGTGCTGCGCGGTTATAGCCAATACTAAATTTGCGCTGGATGCTTGATGCAGAGACCTTACGGGTTTCGAGCAAAAATGCCACTACATCATCATACAGTGGGTCTTCTTCGCCATTGCTAGACCCACCAGCATCGCCACCGCTTGGCGCTGAGCTTAGCTCAAAGTTATCAAACATATTATCAATATAATTAGGTGCGCCTCGCTCGCGCCATGCATCACATACACGGTTGACTTCCCCATCGCTGATAAAAGCACCATGTACACGGTTTGGCTCGATTTGACCAGGCCCTAAAAACAGCATATCCCCATGCCCAAGCATATCCTCTGCACCACCGGCATCCAAAATGGTACGCGAGTCGACTTTTGAGTTGACGCGAAGCGCGGCACGGACGGGAATATTGGCTTTAATCAAACCAGTAATCACATCCACTGAAGGGCGCTGGGTCGCCAAAATCAAATGAATCCCTGCAGCACGCGATTTTTGCGCCAAACGGGTAATTAACTCCTCCGCTTGTTTGCCCACCTGCATAATCATGTCGGCAAACTCATCCGCTACAATCACAATTTGCGGTAACGGTTTTAACTTTGGCGCTCTATCTTGGCTGACACTGTCATTGGGTCGCCAAAGTGGATCCAGTAACGGTTCACCATTTTGTTCGGCTGCCATGATTTTTTTGTTGAATTCATCAAGCTTACGCACTTTGAATAATGACATCAGCTGATAACGACGTTCCATCTCTGCCACACTCCACGCTAAAGCACTGGCTGCTTCGGTCATATCAGTGACTACGGGAGTGAGCAGATGCGGAATATCGCCATAGTTGGCAAGCTCGAGCTGTTTGGGGTCAATCATAATCAATCGCAGCTGCTCTGGTGTGTATTTGAGCAGCATTGACAATAACAGCGAATTCACCAACACTGATTTACCTGAGCCTGTGGTACCTGCGACTAGCATGTGTGGCGCTTTCGCCAAATCCGCAATAATCGGTCTACCGGCAATATCTTTGCCCATTGCCATACTGATTAAGCCATCGGGGTCTTGATAAGCCTCTGTTTTCAGCAGTTCGATGAGTCGTACCATTTGGCGCTGCGGATTGGGCACTTCGATACCGATATAAGGTTTACCTGGAATGACTTCTACCACACGCACCGATGCCATGGATAGCGAGCGCGCCAAGTCTTTGGCAATACCCGTCACCTTGCTTGCTTTAAGCCCTGGCGCCAGTGACACTTCAAAGCGTGTCACCACTGGACCCATTTGCGCATTGACCACTTCTGCTTTGATATTAAATTCTTGTAGCTTGATTTCTAATAGCGCTGATAACTGCTGCAATTGTTCGCGGCTATAGCTTGGCTTGCGGTCAGGGTCAGGCAAATCAAGCAGCGATAACTCAGGTAACGGGCTTAAATTGGCACGATAAGCTGCGGTTTGCATGGCACGCGATTTCTGACTAAACAGGCTATCATCATTGATATCGAGCGGCTGGTTGACCTGAGTCGCTGCGGGCTGTTCGATTTGGTCGAGTAGCTCAGATTCCACTGGACGACTATGGGTCGGTATTGAAGGGGTTATCTCGTTGGTATCAATCTGGGTGACGGCTTGCGCTGGACGTGCTATTTGGGTTGGCATCGGACTTGCTGCAGGGGTCGAAAATTCCGTTACAACCGGTGCGGTGGCACTGTCATTTGAGGCATTAGCAATAGCTTGCGGTGAAACTTGTCGCATGCCCAATAGTGACGCGACTGAGGGGGTTGGTGTTTCAATGCCTTCTACTTCAATACTTTCTGCTTCAAAGCCCTCTGTTTTAATGCCCTCGAATGATGACTCTAGCACAGGATTTTGTGATAATTCATATCCCGCATCTAGGCTATCGGCTAAATCATCCAAATCTGATACATCAATAGCCGTGTCCTGTTCAGCCATCTCTACACCCGTCATAGGCTCAGAGATTCGTTTATCCGCTAGCTCCCCTGTGCTTGCAGCAGACATAGCAGACATCATAGATGCGTCATCGATAGTTGGCATAGCTTGCGATACGTCTACACTATCTACACTAGGCTGCTTTGTCTGAGTTGGCTCAGTGATTTGCGAGTCTACCTGTATCGAATGGGGTCTGTTTAAGGTAGGCATTTTAAACGGTTTTTTAATGATTTTACTTTGCAGTTTTTCATCGAGTTTTTTGGTCAGCTTGGTGTTTGCCACATAGGTTGAGCTGACGGGTTTAAATGGATTGGTGGCATCGTTTTCTTCGAGCCATTCATAATCTTTGATTTCACTAAAGCCCGTTTCATCCAAAAACGCATCGAGCGGACTACCAACAAACCCCTCATTATCCGCTAGATGACTACTATCATAAGCGGCCTGTTCTGTGTCATGGGAGGCTAATGGCAAAGGCAGTTGCGCGGTGTCGTTTGGTTTTGCTTGGCTTGCTTCTTGAGCAGTCGCTTTGAGCTTAGTATTGGCTTCATCATCATCTGCGGCTTCAGCTTGTAGGCGGCTGCGAATGGCTTGACCTGATAAAATCTCATGCCAATGCAAATCAAAGGTAAACGTCACGGTGATGGCAATAAACACCAATAAAAACAACAAAGTCCCCCAGTAGGTTAATAAACTACTAAGCCCGTTGCCGACGATTTGCCCGATCATGCCTTGCGCCAACCAGCCAAACGATAACACGCCTGTCAGCCCTGCGGTGGCAATGATTAAAAAAATATAACCCAAAAAACGTAACAAGCCATTAGGCTCTACATCATGGCGCCATACATTCCAAGCTTCATAACAGGCAATGACGATGAGCCACCAGCTTGCCGCACCCAAAAACGCATACAAAATATCAGCCAGCCACGCACCACCCGTGCCTGCCAAGTTACTGACTTCATTTACCGCACTATTGATATGCGACCAACTGGGATCATTGGCAGAATAACTGATGAGGGACATGACTAACAACAATGCCACGATTAGCCAGATAATCGTAAGCACACTTTGACGAATATAATAAGACAATGCAATTTACCTTTGAATTTGAACCTGCTTTGGATAAGCCGTAAGCCAACGCTTTGTTCAGCCATGACTGACTGATAATGATTGTGAAAAACAATGATTTTGGAAAAACGTTGATTAAAATCACCCTTTTAATCGACTATCATATCAAATCTCAGTGGTGCGTTGCTGAGCTTTTTTTGCGAAAAATTGCTTTGTTAAATCAGTCAATTCAAGCCCTATGGTAAATGCGGTTTGAGCCAACAAAGCCGAAAGTTAGGGTATTTTTTGATAACGAGCTAACGCCATTTTTGAGCGTTGATTGAGCTTTGATTGCGCAATGAATCTGTTATAAAAATAACATTTACTTGCTATTTTCGATGTTAGCCCCTATCTTACTTATGAATCAAAAATTAGCCTATTTTATTATTTAGTTTATTATTCAGCGATTGTTAGGAAAGACGTATGTCAGAAATTATCCATCACCAACTTATTATTTTGGGTTCAGGTCCAGCGGGTTATTCTGCCGCCGTGTATGCAGCGCGCGCCAATTTAAAACCGGTCATTATCACAGGTATGCAGACTGGTGGGCAGTTGACTACCACCACTGAAGTTGATAACTGGCCTGGCGATCCACAAGGCTTGACAGGACCTGACTTGATGGTACGCATGCAAGCCCATGCCGAGCGTTTTGGTACCCAGTTGGTGTATGACCATATTCACCAAGTGAACCTAAGTCAGCGACCTTTCACCTTAGTCGGCAATAGCGCCACTTACACGTGTGATGCACTCATTGTAGCGACAGGGGCATCAGCGCAATACTTGGGTCTCGCCTCTGAACAAAAATTTATGGGGCTTGGCGTTTCTGCCTGTGCGACCTGTGATGGGTTCTTCTATCGCGGCAAGCCTGTGGTGGTGATTGGCGGCGGCAATACAGCGGTTGAAGAAGCCTTGTATCTATCAAACATCGCAAGCCACGTCACTCTAGTGCATCGACGTGATAAATTAAAATCAGAAAAAATTCTGCAAGACCAATTATTTGAAAAACAAAAAAATGGCAATGTGACCATCGAATGGAACAGCCAAGTCAAAGAAGTGGTGGGTGATGACGCAGGCGTGACAGGTGTGGTGATTGAAAACCTGCAAGACCAGTCTACCAAAACCATCAACGCCCCTGGTATGTTCGTGGCGATTGGGCATAAACCCAATACCGATATTTTCCAAGATCAGCTTAAGATGAATAATGGCTATATCGTGGTCAAAAGCGGTCTGGATGGCAATGCCACGGCGACAAGTGTTGAAGGCGTGTTTGCCTGTGGGGATGTGGCAGATCATATCTATCGCCAAGCGATTACCTCGGCAGGCACCGGCTGTATGGCGGCATTGGATGCAGAAAAATATTTAGATATCTTCAATCTATCGAATGCCAATACCACGGTATCAGCCAATACCTCTGCTGTTTAGCTAATGCCTTGAACGATGCCATTGCCAAGTCACCATCCATTACAACGCCCTTTCGGTTGCCGTTATCAATTTCCTGACCCGATGGCGGCAGACCCTGACGGTGAAGGGTTGATTGCGCTGGGGGGTGATTTGGCAGCTGATACCTTAGTGTGTGCTTATCGCCAAGGCATGTTCCCTTGGTTTAATGAAGGCGAGCCTATCGCTTGGTGGTCACCCGATCCGCGCTGTATTATTTATCCTAGTGATTTTTGCGCCAGTAAAACCCTGAAACGGCGTATCAAAAATGCAGGTTGGACGTTTTCCCTCAATCTTGCCTTTGCTGAGGTCATTGCCGCCTGTGCCGATACCCGCACCTATGCCGAAGCTTCTGGATCAGCCACTTGGATCAGCCCCGCTATGATTGAAGCGTATACGGCGCTCCATGCCGAGCAAGTCGCTTACAGTGTCGAGATTTGGGATGATGATGAGCTGATTGGTGGTCTCTATGGGCTAAAGTTAGGACAAGCATTTTTTGGTGAAAGTATGTTTCACCGCGTCACAGATGCGTCTAAAGCGGCTTTTTTTGTGTTAATGCAGCTGTGTGCACATTCCCAATTTGCTTGGGTGGACTGTCAGTTGCCTAACCCACATTTGCTGCGTTTAGGGGCATCCATCGTACCCAGAGCCGAATTTTTAGCTGGGCTCGCGCAACAATTATCGCTACCGAGTATTGATTGGTCATCGATTTGCGGTCAAAAATTGCCACTTAATCAACTGTTAAATGAGGATTTTATGACTTATTATCTACCTCCATCTGCGCAAATCTAGGTAAGTTAAGGGTATTTAAAAGCACTAATGACGTTAAAACCACCCCACCCCTCTACTAGTCTGGCACTGACCAGCCAATTCACCCCGCTGCACCAATGTAGTTATTTGCCGGATCGTGCAGCACGTTTAGAGCTGATTGAATTAGCAAAAGATGAACGTTTAAGTACGCCTATTTTTTCTCAGTTTTCACGGCTCGGGTATCGCCGTAGTGGACAACATCTATATCGCCCTATATGCTTCCATTGTCAACGCTGTATTTCTACACGTGTAGTAGTTAACGAGTTTGAACCCAATCGTACCCAGCGCAAACTATGGCAAAAATCGCACGAGATGGATGTGGTAATTACGGCTTGTGATGATGCCGATGAATTACATTTTACGCTATATGCTCGCTATATCTGCGCTCGCCATAGTGATGGCGATATGTATCCACCCAATTTACAAGGGTTTAAACAGTTCTTACAATATAGCTTTACCCAGTCATTTTTTATGGAATTTTGGCTTCATGATGAATTAGTCATGGTGGCAGTTTGCGACCAATTAGATGACGGCATATCAGCGGTCTATACTTTCTATGATCCCGATGCAACCATAAACAGCTTAGGTACCCTTGCGATACTTACCCAAATTGATTATGTTAAACGTCTTGGACTACCTTATTTATATTTAGGTTTTTGGGTACCAGATTCGGATAAGATGGCGTATAAATCGCGTTTTTATCCAACTGAATTATTAATCAATCAACAGTGGCATCGCTTCGATGAGGCTGTTACAGCCGCGCAAGTTGAGCCACTGCTTCAACAGGCGATAAAAACGCATTATCTAAACATGTGGAATACTACTTAGCGTTTAATTTAGCGTTGAATTTGCGCTGCATAATTAACGCATGGGTTTTGGTCATGTCATGATTATCGTAGTAATTTTTGCGAATGGCAATCTGTTCAAACCCATGTTTTTGATAAAATGCAAGGGCAGCATAATTATCTTCTCTTACCTCTAACAGCACCCGCTCGGCACCCGTTACTTGGCACATTTGCGCCATAGCCGTTAACAATTGGCTTGCAATACCTTGCTGTTGATAATCAAGACAAGTTCCGATTCTTAAAATTTCCGCATCTTCAAATATGTGGCTGTAAAAACAATAGCCAATCAATTGCTGATTCAGCTCGTCTGTCGCATAAATTATATGGTTAAATGGCTGCGCCAGCAGGGAATTGATTTGCGCAGCCGACCAAGCATCGTGGACAAACAGCTCGGATTCAATTTGTGTCAGCTGCGCCAGTACTTGCTTCGAAGTATTATGTTGTATGCTCGTTTTATCTAACTTATATATCTGTATGGCAGTCATAATTTATTTCCTTGACTTCCTCCCCTCCCTAAAGTGAGGGGATTCCTTCTACAAGACGGTTAAGCC
>OBMA010000169.1_pt1 | contig 34305 bp, 22 predicted proteins | sample 1539141 | NCBI WGS metagenome assembly OBMA01 (sample SAMEA3991484, study PRJEB22521) | metagenome | biome: anthropogenic terrestrial biome; feature: sewage plant; material: raw primary sludge | place: Sweden | collected 2012-09-26
ATAAACAAGGAGAGTGGTTATTCTACACGCACAGGATATTATATGCGCAAGTTGTTACGATCAGAGTGTAACCCTAATCCAAATTATAACACTACGGCTAAGCATTATACAGCCCGTATCCGTTATACGGAAATATTCCTGGATTATGCTGAAGCAGCGAATGAGGCTTGGGGACCTACGGGTAAAAGCTCTCATTCTTACAGTGCTTACGATGTGATAAAAGCTATCCGTGCTCGTGCTGGTGTGGGTACAGCCAATGGAGATGCATATTTGGAAAGCATAAAGGATGATAAGGATAAAATGCGTCAGCTGATTCGTAATGAACGTCGTTTGGAGTTGTGTTTCGAAAACCAGAGGTTTTATGACCTGCGCAGATGGAAAGTTGACCAAACCAAGCTGAATGAAACCGCCACAGGATGGCAAATAAGCAAGGATGCAAGTGGTAAAATGAAGTATACTACTTTGGAGGTTGAACAACGTACATACAAAGATTATATGTATTATGGCCCTATTCCATATTCAGAGACATTGAAATGGAGCAACTTGCAACAGAACAAGGGATGGTAAGATGGATGAATGAATAAAGATGAACAATGAAGGCGCAAATGCTAACAAATATTCATCATTAATCAAACAATTAATTAAAAAATGAAAACCAAAATGAAAAGAAAATCATTGTTACCGATAATAGCATTAGGACTGATGGCTTTGTTGAGCCAATCATGTGAAAATCAGGGTTTCGAATTTCCTGATTATGATTACAGTGCTGTGTATTTCGGATATCAGGACCCGGTACGCACATTGTGTCTCGGCGAGGATGAAAACTACAATACCGACATGGATAATGCACACCAGTGTGAGATCTATGCCGTGCTCAGTGGTTTGTATTCAAATAAGGGCAATGTGACGATTGGTGTGACTATAGACAATTCTATGTGCAACAATCTATATTTCTCTGATGGAACGACACCAGTAAAGGTTATGCCTTCGACATATTACTCGCTGGCAGCAAATCAAATCGTGATGAACGGCACTATGAACGGGGCTGTAAAGGTTCAGTTTACGGATGCTTTTTTCGCAGATGCAGATGCTGTAAAGAATACTTATGTGATACCTCTGCGTATGACCGGCGTGAGTGGTGCTGACTCTATTCTTGCTGGAAAGGCCAAGAGTACTGTCACCAATCCTATAAGAACGAATCCGAGTGACTGGGATAAAGTACCTATGGATTATGTGCTTTATTGTGTTAAGTTCATCAATCCATGGTCTGGCAACTATCTTCGCCGCGGTGTGGACGTGGTTACCGAGAACGGTGTGACCACAACGACTGTACGTCGTAAGTCTACCGTTGAGAAAGACGAAGTATTTGGCATCACCACTAAGTCTCTTAAGACGGTATTGTTCCCATTCAGTTCTACTTGTAACTTGTTACTGACATTTACCGAGGATGGTAAATGCACCATCACATCTGCTACCGACGGATACACCGTTACTGGTGCTGGAACTTTTGTAAAGGGGGCAGAAAAGAAGGCTTGGGGTAACAAAGACCGCAATGCACTGTATCTGGATTATAAGGTGACTGCTCCCGGTGGCAAGATAACAGCGACAAAGGACACATTGGTTGCACGTGACCGTGGCACAGCGGGTATTGAAGAATTTTCCCCAAAATACATTGCTAATTAACTGAAAAGATGATTTATATGAAACATTATATCAAATTATTGTTAGGTGCGGTTTGTTTGAGTGCTTTCTCATCATGTGCGGACAATAGCTCCTTGTTGAGTTATGTTGCCAACGAACCTGACAGCATAGCGAAATTGGATTATCTAAAGAACTATGATGTGCTGAAGAACTATGTAAACCGTACCACTGACCCAAATTTCAAGTTGGGTTCTGGCGTGGAAGTTTCCGATTTTAATGCGAAAACTACTATTTATGACCTTTCTATAAGTAATTTCGATGAACTGGTAGCAGGCAATGCCATGAAATATAGTTCGTGCGTAGCCAAAGACGGATCAATGGATTTCTCGCCTGTAAAAGATTTCGTGGCAAACGCGAAAGCTGCAGGCGTGTCTATCTACGGTCATACACTGGCATGGCATTCACAGCAAACCAACACTTATCTTAATGGTCTCATTACAGATCCTAATGCTGCCAACTATGTGCTGCATGTGAATACGCCCGAGGCAAAAGCAAATGCTTGGGACTGGAATATGACACTTGCTCTGACTGAGGCTCTGACAAGCGGTAAGGACTATACGTTGAAGATGCGCCTGAAAGCATCTTCTAACTATAACATCACTTGCTGGCCTAGGGTGGATGGAGGATCTGTTCAATATTGGCCAACACCTACAATCAGTGCTACAACAGAATGGACAACAATCTCTTCCACCTTTACTGCAAATAATCCGCTCAATGCTTTAGGATTTCAATTCGGACCATTTCTGGGCGATTTCTACATGGATGATGTGTCTTTGACGGATGCCGATGGGAAAAACTTCGTGGCGAATGGTGGATTTAATGATAATTTGGACGGATGGACCAAACCGTCATATTTGTCATACACGTTAGAGCGCATAAAAGACCCTGACCAAGGCGCAGGCGCAGGAGGATTCACCGACAAGATGAAGGCCGACACGTTGAAATGGGCTATGGGTAACTGGATTCAGGGCATGATGAATGCTTGTGGCGGTTATGTCAAGGCATGGGACGTGGTTAATGAGCCGCTCTGTGGTAAAGATTATGACGGAGATGGCTACTATGACATGCAGTCTGCTACTCGCAAAACAGTATCTGATGATGATGCCAAAGCCAATTTCTATTGGCAGGATTATATGGGCGATCTGGACTATGTGCGCACAGCGGTAGCTGACGCACGTAAATATTTCGTTGCGTCTGGTGGTACGGCTTCAGACCTGAAACTCTTTATCAATGACTATAATCTGGAATCTGACTGGGACGGTAACAATAAGCTGAAGAGTCTCATCAACTGGATTGGCAAATGGGAGGCTGACGGCACTACCAAGATAGACGGTATCGGAACTCAGATGCATGTGTCATACAATGAGAATGCCGTCACTCAGGCCAGCAAGGAGGCAGCTATCGTTAACATGTTCAAAATTATGGCTGCCACTGGCAAACTGGTGCGTATATCAGAACTCGACATGGGAATATTAGATGCTAAGGGAGGAAAGGTGCTCACAGTCAATGCCACAGATGCGCAGATGAAGAAGCAGGCTGATTTTTATCAGTTTATCATTAAGGCATACTTTGACAATGTTCCCGCAGCACAGCGCTATGGTATCGCACAATGGGCTCAGACTGACAGTCCTTCCTCATCGGCATGGCGTGCCAACGAGCCAATAGGACTATGGAACGGTAACTACAGTCGTAAGCGTGCTTATGCTGGTTTTGCAAATGGATTGGCTGGAAAAGAAGTGTACCCGGCAAACTAGTATTTTTATATTTGAAATAGTTTAAACACTTTTTGGAGGAGAGACTGTGAAGTTTCTCCTTCTTTTTTCACAAAAGTACAAGTTGGTTACAATGCACAAAGTATATGATACAAATAAAAAAAGATGTTGGAAATCATATTGGTAATTTTGCAAGCGTATAATAGCGAAAGACAAAATCTAAATAATTCTATTAATGAAACGGACATACAGCAAACAATTAGTGTTGATATTCTTCCTTTTTTCACCGACAGTCATACTCGCTTGGGTAGGCATGGCTATGCCCAAGCTGCATGTTGACGGGCGCTATTTCAAGGATGAACAAGGAAATATCGTCAATCTACACGGATTTGCCCAGACATACAGCCCGTGGTTTAACGAGCAGGGTAGCAAGTGGACAAATTACAATGTCAACGGTTGTCTCTCATATAATAAAGGTTTGATAGACAAAATCTCTGATGCGGGGTGGAAGATGAGTTTCGTCCGCATGCACATGGACCCGTATTGGAGCAATACGCCAGGAGTGTCGGCCAATGGAGAAAGTGATATTTCGGCATTCAGTTTTGACCGCTTCAAGACATATCTCAACTCCGTCTTTATACCCATGGCACAATATGCTATATCCAAGGGATTGTATGTGGTGATGCGTCCGCCCGGAGTGTGCCCTCGGGATATATGTGTGGGTGACGCGTATCAGAAATATCTTATGAAGGTGTGGGGGTATGTGGCTCAGCAACCTGCCCTGAAGGATAATCCTTATGTTATGTTTGAACTTGCCAACGAACCGGTGAATATCAATAATTCGGACGGGAGCAGTGCCGGATTTAAGGAACTGAAACAATATTTTCAGGCGGTGGTGGACACTATGCGTAAGAGTTGCGACAATATTCTGCTAGTGCCCGGACTGTCATGGCAAGCTAACTATGCGGGCTTCGCCGATTATCCCATTGATGGAGACAATATCGCTTATGCAGTGCATTGTTATCCGGGATGGTATAACAGCGGCAACGGCATTGATGTCAAAGAAACCTATTTAAACTTCAAGAAAGGTTGGGATGCACAGATTGGCCCTGTATCAGATTTTGCCCCGGTCATTGTGACGGAGATGGACTGGGCGCCCGCAAAATATAATGCCTCGTGGGGAAAGTCAACCACGGGCACAGCAGGTGGCGCGGGTTTTGGAGCTAACTTCAAAAAAATTGCCGATGATACTGGCAATGTCAGCTGGTTGATATTCACTACACCTGAATTGTTGGCCAAATATACAGGAGTGCCTCCCGCTGCTGGTGATACTTGCACTTTCCTCAATGACCCGGAGGCTTGCCCGTGGCCTACATACCGCTGGTATCAGGAATATTCCAATATTAATGACGCATATCTTACAGCCACGGCAGTGGTGGCAGGCAAGACATCTTACGCATATTCAAAGAATTCAAGGGTCTCGCTATCTGTCACGGCAACATACAGTGATGGACATACAGCAGATGTTTCTGCTATGTGTACATATGTCAGCTCTGATGAGAATGTTGTTAATATAAAAAATGGACATCCTGTGGCGATTGATAATGGCGATGCCATTTTGACGGCTACTTATGTGGATGCCAAAGGGAATAAGTTTATTGTCAACGGAATTCATATTGCGGTTACCTTCTTCCCGCTTTCGTCAGATTGTTTCAATCCAAGTATTTGTGAGACGGGTTCTTTTGATGAGGCCACAGGCACACTGATCACAGGAAAATATGGTTTTGGCGGGTGGAAATATGCTAATGGAATAGACCTTTCTGCTTACAAATATGTCGTGGCAGAGTTGTCATCAGTGCAATCATGCGGAGCCTCTTTCCGCTTGTTTGACGAGAATAGCTATTGGACTACACCTGTTCAAGTAGATTTCGGCAGCAATACAAAAGTGACTGTTGATTTGCAAAACAGCATAAAAAATAATGGTGCATCGGTTCCGCCCACGGCATTCAATCCCGCCCATGTATATATCGTTGGTATATGGTCTGTTGGTGCCAGCGCAATCAGGATTAAGCGTGTATATGTCAGCAATGACGGAATAAATCCTGTTACGGGAATTGCTCCTCTGTATGATTCGGATGATGACAGTCTTGTAGATGTGTATAATGTTTCGGGTGTGTCTATCCGCAGGCAGGTGGCGCGGAGCAAGGCCGTCATAGGATTGCCAAAGGGGGTATATATTGTGGGTAAAAAATGTATAGCAGTTAGGTAGTTTGTTTTTTTTGTATTTAGATTGAAGGGATGCCCATAGATGGCAATACCATTGGGCATCCTTATTTTTCTAAGACATGAAATATGACATAAAACGGTGAAGCATCTATAGATATTTATTATGTATTAATTTTATACCAATAATTTTAAATTAATTATCATGAAGAAGTTATTATTATTGTCATTTCTATTTAGTTCGTTGTTCGTATGCAGGATATTGGCTCAGGATACGATGAGCAATACCCGTAAGGCAGAGACAAACGTGCCTGGTAATGAATTTCCACGAGTCGATAGCGGACGTCGTGCTTATTTTCGAATCGTTGCTCCACAAGCAAGCAAAGTACAGATAGATATTTGCAGTCATAAGTATGACATGCAGCGCGACTCAGCAGGTGTATGGACGGGACATACCGATCCGCTTGTTGTTGGATTCCACTATTATTTCCTTATTGTTGATGGCGTGTCGATGGTAGATCCAGCCACAGAGACATTCTTTGGCTGCTGTCGTGAATCGGGTGGTATAGAGATACCCGAAGGTAATGAGGGCAATTATTATCGTCCTCAGCAGGGCGTGGCTCATGGTCAGGTGCGCTCTATACAATATTTTGCTACATCCACTAGTGAATGGCGGCGTGCCATGGTTTACACCCCGGCTGAATATGAAACATTGGGCAAGAAACGCTATCCTGTACTCTATTTGCAGCACGGCATGGGTGAGGACGAGACGGGATGGAGCAGCCAGGGTATGATGCAGAATATCATGGACAATGCCATAGCCTCAGGTCGTGCCGTGCCAATGATCGTTGTCATGGAGAGTGGTGATGTAAAAGCTCCGTTTAATTTCCGCAACGGAGGAAGTAATGATATCGAACTCAGTCAATACGGAGCATCATTCTACAAAGTCATGACCACCGATCTCATCCCGACGATAGATCGTACATTCCGCACGCTCACCGGCCGTGATTACCGTGCCATGGCGGGGCTTTCATGGGGTGGGCATCAGACGTTTGATCTGGTGTTGCGCAATATGGACAAATTCTCATATATGGGTGGGTTTAGCGGTGCCATCTTCGGGCTTGACATAAACAAAAACTATAATGGAATCTTCACCCGTCCGGATGAGTTTAACAAGAAGATTCACTATCTCTTCCTGGGATGTGGCAGCGAGGAGAACATTGGCACTCCGAAGGTTGCCGATACATTGAAGCAAGCTGGAATCAAAGTAGACTATTATGTTTCGCAAGGTACTCACCACGAGTGGCTTACATGGCGCAGATGCCTCAATCAGTTTGTTCCACATTTGTTTAAGTGAAAATTGAAAATTTGAAATTGTGAACAATGACTACTGCTATTGTCTTGTATAAACGTGATTAATTATGTGTCCACAGTATCAAAAGCAAGTCATGTCAATAATACCAGTTCTGAATCTGATTCAATCTCAATAAACAAGAGTAATCATAATTTTCAATTCTAAATTATCAATTAAATTATATGATTAAATTTAAAACTTTATTGACTTCGGCCGCCCTTATCGCAGCCACACAATCAGTGGCGCAGCCACAACTAACCTTGCGACTGGACCAAGCCACGCGGGATGTAAGTCCCATGCTCTATGGACTGATGACCGAGGAAATAAACTTCTCTTATGAAGGCGGTCTCTATGCCCAACTCATACGCAACACGTCTTTCACTGATGACCGCAATGGCCAGCGAAAGAATCCTTGGACTCCATGGCGGTCGGGCGGACCTAAGTATTGGACCCTCAATGACACGGTAAACGCCCGAATGCATATCGACAATAATGGCGGATTCAATCGTGCCAACTCTGCTGCGCTCTGCCTTGACGCACAATGTGGAACGGAGATAACCAACGATGGCTATTGGGGATTTCCCATCAGCCAAAATGCCCATTTTGAAGGTGCTCTCTATGCCAAGACAGAGATGGAAAAAGGCGGTTCGCTTACAGTGAGCCTTGTGAGTATGGATGGCAAGACTGTTTATGCCAGTCAGAAAATTTCATCGATTGGCAGTACATGGACTAAGTATTCATTCTCTATGGATGCTGTGGGTACTACTCCAAAGACAAAAGACGTGAAATTTCGTATCACAGTCGATGAGACTGGCAAGTATTGGCTCACGCGTATCACACTTTTCCCGCAGACATTCAATAACCGAAAGAATGGTTTGCGCCAAGACCTGATGGCGATGATGAAAGATATGCATCCCAAATTCTTGCGCTTTCCCGGTGGCAATTATGTTGAGGGGAATGACTTCCGCAACCGCTTTGACTGGAAGCGTACGGTTGGCGATCCCGACGAACGTCCGGGACATATGAGCCCATGGGGATATCGTTCTACAGACGGATTGGGGCTTCTCGAGTTTATGCAGTGGGCAGAGGATGTTGGAGCCGAGCCGCTTTTGGCAGTTTTTGCCGGATACACGCTCAGCGGTGACCATCTTACCGCCGACTATGTGGGCCCATTCGTTCAGGACGCGCTCGATGAAATTGAGTATATTACCGGCGGAGCCGACACCCGTTGGGGGGCTCAGCGCATAAAGGACGGGCATCCGCTTCCTTTCCCCCTTCATTTTATTGAGATAGGCAACGAGGATTTCTTTGATGAGAGTGGAAGCTATCCAGGGCGTTACAAGGCGTTCTATGAAGCGATAAAGGCGAAGTATCCCCAGTTGCAAGTCATTTCCACTATGGATGCCAAGATGCTTGCAGAGCAGGCCAAGGCAACAGGTGTGGACAGCATTAAACTGGATGTCATTGATGAACACTATTATCGTGATACAGAGGGAATGTATCGTGCTGCTAACCAGTATGACAGCTACGACCGTAAGGGGCCGAAGATCTTCTGTGGCGAGTGGGCATCCCGTGAGGGCAAGCCAACAACCAACATGAATGCAGCATTGGGTGATGCGGCATGGATGGCAGGAATGGAACGCAATTCTGATATTGTCATTGCTCATTGCTATGCTCCGTTGTTTGTAAACGTCAATCAAGGTGGCATGCAGTGGGAAAGTGACCTTATAGGCTATGATGCCCTGTCTGCTTATGGCTCACCGTCTTATTATGCTCAGTGTATGTTCGCCCAGAATGTGGGCAACAAGATTGTTCCGCTTGAAGCCCGTGACATCCCCACGATGGATTGTGGCAAAGACAAACTTCCTCAGCTCTATTATTCTGCCACTACCGACACCCACACGGGCAAAGTGTACTTGAAAATCGTGAATGGTGGCAGCAAGTTGCAAACACTTCAGGTTAACGTAAAAGGTGGCAAGGTGAGTGGCAAGGTTTTGAAGACGGTTCTCGCATCAGCTCATCCCGAAGACACCAATACTCTCAGTCAGCCACGCCGTGTTGTGCCAGTGACATCTAAGCAACATGCGGGTTCAAAGTTTTCTCTCTCGCTGGCACCATTCTCGATTACGGTGGTAGCCTTATGATATATGAATGTAGTTATGATCTAGTAGTAAGAAAAGTAATCAATTAATTTTATGAAAAATGGCGCGTAGTGATTACGCGCCATTCTTTAGAAAAGTATGTAATTAGTAAATATATATATAAATTATGAAACGATATATAGTAGTGCTCGTGCTGGTATTAATGACCGCAGGTATGCATGCCTCAGACACATTCCGCAATCCTGTACTTTGGGATGATGTTCCCGACCCGGACGTGATACGTGTGGGTGATGACTTCTATATGGTCAGCACCACCATGCATCTGATGCCAGGCGCACCAATCATGCACTCTAAAGACTTGGTGAACTGGCGCACCATCAGTTATGTCTTTGACAAACTCACCGATTCTCCAAAATATGCCATGCAGGGTGGCACCGTCTATGGGCGTGGGCAGTGGGCAACGTCGTTGAAATACCACAATGGTAAGTTCTATATCCTTTTTTCACCCAACGACAATCCTGGTGGCGACACCTATATCTATTCTGCAGAGAATCCATCAGGTCCATGGACATTAGTTTCGCGCTTGCGCCATTTCCATGATGCCACGCTCTTCTTCGATGACGATGATCGCGTGTATGTCATCTATGGTACCGGGCAGATGTGCGAGCTTGAATCGAATTTGATGTCCGTTAAGCCAGGCAGTGATGTACGTCTTTTTGAGCGTGAGCCAGATGAGACAGGATTGCTGGAAGGTTCGCGAATGGTGAAGCATGATGGCAAGTACTATCTGCTCATGATTTCGTGGCCGCAAGGCAAGCCGCGGCGGCAGGTGTGTTATCGTTCAGATAAAATCAAAGGGTTTTATGAGAAGAACGTAATCCTGCAAACACAGTTTGGTGGATTCCCCTATGTTGGGCAGGGTACCATTGTAGATAATAAGGATGGCCGCTGGTATGGATTAATCTTTCAGGACCGTGGCGGGGTAGGGCGTGTGCTAACGCTTGAACCATGCCGTTGGACAGAAGGATGGCCTATGCTGGGCGATGAGCAAGGTCATATACCGGAAATTATGACGAAACCTGTACTTGGATATGATGGTGGCGAAATTGTTTCCAGTGATGATTTTGATGGCAAGTGTTTAAGCATCAACTGGCAGTGGAATCATAACCCTGTTAACAGTGCGTGGACGCTTAGCGAGCGTAAGGGTTGGTTACGGCTCAAGACTTGCCGCATGGTCAATAACATGTTTGCAGCCCCCAATACGCTTACCCAGCGTATGGAAGGTCCCAGCTGTAAGGGTGTGATACGGATGGATGTTTCTAAAATGCGTGATGGTGATGTGGCTGGTTTTTCGGCTTTCCAAGGTAATGCCGCCATGGTGTCAGTACGGCAATTTGGACGTCAAAGATATATAGTTGCAACAACGGATTCTGTGACGTTGGATGGCAAGGACAAGATGATAAAGTCTGTAGATACCCGTGTGCTGAAGCGTGTCAGTCTGAAGCAGAATGTGATTTATCTTCGTATAGATGCCGACTTTAATGTTGGTAAGGATGTTGCTATATTTTATTATAGTCTGGACGGCAAGCAATGGACGCCCATTATATCTACTTTCAAGATGATCTATGACTTCCGCCGTTTATTCATGGGTACTCGTTTTGCAATTGTCAATTATGCCACCCTTCAAACCGGTGGCCATGTGGATATAGACTTCTTTCATTACAAAAGAAATCAATAGAAGTCATCCATATGGCAATGGAATCATAACCCTGTAAATAGTATGTGGTTGATTACAGAAAAGAAGGGCGTTCTCCGGTTGCATAGTATGGCTGCCAATCAACTGCTGTTCAAAAATGAATAATATGATACAATAAGTAAAGTATTGGAAACAAAAAAACTTTTGTTTCCAATACTTTTTCTGTAAATTTGCAGAAATATTAATCTCTATTTATTTAAGTAAAAAATGAAAAAACACTTATTATTTAATTTATTTATTCTGTCTTCTGTAGCTGCATTTGCACAGACACCAGCAGAAACTAACATCAATAAGTCTGGTTATCCAAAGATATTGCCAGACAATAGAATTGAGTTTAGTGTGAAAGCTCCTGAAGCCAACAAGGTGCAAATAGACCTCGGACAGAAGTTCGACATGACTAAGAATGCCAATGGGGTATGGACAGTGACCACACCCCCCCAAGGGCCCGGCATCCATTATTATAGTCTTATCGTAGACGGACTCTCTGTAGCCGACCCGGCAAGCGAATCCTTCTATGGATGCAGTCGTATGATGAGTTGCATAGAGGTGCCATATGCAAAACAAGACACCCGTTTCCAGGTTCAAGATGTGGCTCATGGTGATATTCGTACCGTAAGATACTACTCCGAAGTTACCAAAAGTTGGAGGTTGATGTACGTATATACTCCTGCAGGATACGACAAGAGTAGTGACAAGAAATATCCCGTGCTGTATATCATGCACGGAGGTGGCGAAGATGCCCGTGGATGGGTACAGCAAGGCCGCTCAGATATCATTCTGGACAACCTTGCTGCGGCAGGTAAGGCCGAACCAATGCTGTTGGTAAGTTTCGATGCCAACGTGGGCGGTTTCGATAATGTGAGGACAGAAATATTAGACAATGTGGTTCCATTTGTTGAGAAAAACTTCAGGGCTGATCCCTCAGCTGACAAGCGAGCACTTGCAGGTCTGTCGATGGGTGGAATGTTCACCCTTTATACTGGGATTCCAAATACAGACAAGTTCCATTATCTGGGCGTGTTCAGTTCTGGATGGTTTGCTAAGACATCTCCTTTTATGAATACAAGTAAGGAGCGTGATGCCAACTATTCATATATTGACAAGAATACAACATTTATCAATAACAATCTAAAATCTTTCTTTATAACCATAGGAGGCAAGGACGACATAGCCTATGAAAATTGTCAGATTATGATGCAGCGTTTCCGTGAAGGAGGTGTTAAGTTTGAATCTTTCGATACAAAAGCGGGCGGACACACATGGCCTGTATGGCGTGAAAGCTTATACCTTTTTGCACAAAAACTTTTCAAGTAATATTATAATCAATGAAAAAAATATTTCTATCGATATTTATGGCAGCTGCAGCAACAGTTTGCTTCTCACAAAATCCAATAGTACAAACTAACTATACCACCGACCCTGCCCCAATGGTAGACGGCGATCGTATGTATGTCTATACAGGCCATGATGAGGACCACGCCAGTTTTTTCTGGATGGACGAATGGCGCGTATACTCCAGCGCTGACATGGTAAACTGGACCGACCATGGCAGCCCATTGTCACAGTCTTCATTTGCCTGGGCTGATGGTCGTGCTTGGGCTGCACAAACAATAAAGAGAAATGGTAAGTATTACTGGTATGTATGTGCACATTCAAAACTCAGTAATGCAATGGCCATCGGTGTTGCTGTTGGCGATAGCCCAACTGGTCCTTTCCATGATGCTATTGGAAAACCTCTTGCTGATGGTAATTGGGATTATATAGACCCTACCGTAATGATTGATGATGACGGCCAAGCTTATCTTTATTGGGGAAATCCAAGGATATATTTCTGTAAACTTAATAAAGATATGATAAGTATTGATGGACAAGTTGAAAACATTCCGATGACAACCGAAGGTTTTGGCGGTCCAACGTTCCGTGAAAGACAGAAAGGTGTGAAATATAAGGATTCTTATGTGGAAGGACCTTGGATTATGAAACGCAACAAACGTTATTATTTATTATATGCAGCAGGCGGAGTTCCTGAGCATATATCATATTCGATAGCTAAAAAGCCACGTGGTCCATGGAAGTATATGGGAGAGGTAATGCCTTTGTCTAATACTAATAGTTTTACTAATCATTGCGGTGTGGCAGATTTCAAAGAACATTCTTATTTCTTTTATCATACAGGAAAACTTCCTAATGGAGGCGGATTTGATAGAAGTGTAGCCATCGAGGAATTTAAGTATAACCCAGATGGAACATTTCCTACAATATTACCAACAGATAAAGGTGTAGATCCAATAGCTACACTTAATCCAAAAGAGAGGGTTGAAGCAGAGACTATGGCTTTTTCAAAAGGTGTTAAAGTGGAATCAAACGATGAAACAGGAGTTTATGTTAGTGATATTCATAGTGGCGACTCTATCGTAGTAAGAGTCTTAGATTTTGGTACAGTATCTCCAACTTCTTTTTCAGCAAGAGTGGCAAGCGCATTGCAAGGTGGAAAAATGGAGGTGCATTCGGATGCTCCTGACGGGCCATTACTCTGTATAGTTACAGTTCCTTATACGGGAGGTTGGGAGAAGTGGCAGACAGTGAATGTAGATCTTAACCAAAAGATTGAAGGAGTTCATAATTTGTATTTCCTTTTCCGTGGAAATCAAGGCGCAAAATTATTTAATTTTGACTGGTGGAAATTTCAGTAACAGTTAGCATATTAAAATAATTTGTTAATGTGAATATTATGAATGAATCACCATACGAACATAATTAATAAAACGATGAAAAAAACAGTACTAATATTTTCTATTTGTTCGATGATCAGCACAAATATATGTGCTCAGCATCCAATAATAACAACAAAGTATACGGCAGATCCCGCCCCGATGGTTTATAAAGATACCGTTTATCTTTACACTACACATGATGAAGATAATGCAGACAACTTTTTGATGAAAGATTGGCTCCTTTATACTTCAACGGATATGGTCAACTGGACAGATCATGGAGCTGTGGCTTCATTAAAAAGTTTTAGTTGGGTTACTAAAGATAATGGAGCTTGGGCTGAACAGGTAGTGGAAAGGAATGGCAAGTTTTACATGTATTGCCCAATTCATGGAAATGGTATAGGTGTGCTTGTTGCTAATACGCCATATGGACCATTCAAAGACCCAATTGGGAAACCTTTAGTATGGCAAAAAGAGAATTGGAACGATATAGATCCTACTGTATATATTGATGATGATGGCCAAGCATATATGTATTGGGGAAATCCGGATCCATATTATGTAAAACTTAATAAAGATATGATTTCATATTCAGGAGAAATACATAAGGTGGCTCGTCCGGAGCATTATCAGGAAGGTCCTTGGTTCTATAAGCGTAAGGGCAAATACTATCTCGCTTTTGCATCAACTTGCTGTCCTGAAGGTATTGGATATGCCATGAGCAATAGACCGGAAGGGCCATGGACAACAAAAGGTTATATAATGGCTCCAACAGATAAGAGTAGAGGAAACCATCCGGGCATTATGGATTACAAAGGAAAATCATATGTATTTGGACTGAATTATGATTTAATGCATATTACAACTACAATGGAGCATCATGAACGTCGTTCTGTTTCTGTCGCGCAAATGAATTATAGACCAGACGGGACGATAGAAGAAGTTCCATACTGGTCAAAAGAAGGCGTAAAACAAGTGCAATATCTGAATCCATATAAAAGAGTTGAGGCTGAGACTATGGCTTTTTCTAAAGGAGTTAAGGTTGGGCAGAATAATGAAACCGGTGTCTATGTATGCGATATACACAGTAGTGATTATATTTTTGTCAGGGTTCTGAACTTTGGCAAAAAGTCTCCCCGCACGTTTACAGCTCAAGTGGCTAGCGCACTTCAAGGCGGAATTATTGAAGTGCATGTAGATAAGCCTGATGGTGCATTGTTGTGCACTGTTAATGTTCCTCACACCGGTGATTGGGAGAAATGGCAGACCGTAAAGACAAAGTTAAGCCGGAAGATAGAAGGTGTGCATGACCTTTATTTTCTATTTAAAGGTAATCAGGACTCCAAATTGTTTAATTTTGACTGGTGGAAATTTCAATGAAAGAGAAAAGTCTGATGATACATGTCATGCTGTGCTGCTATATCATGGCAGCCATGGCTGGCAACACAGATGGCATCTCTGTTGGCTGTAACCAGATGAAGTTGTGGTATGACAAGCCTGCAAACAACTGGTGGGAAGCTTTGCCTGTTGGCAACGGTTTTGTCGGTGCAATGGTTTTTGGTGGAATATCTCATGAAGAGCTAATGCTGAATGAGGGCACATTTTGGTCTGGTTCGCCTTATACTAATAATGCTCCGGGCGCGAAGGCTGTTTTGCCGGAAGTGCGCAGGCTCATATTCTCAGATAGGGAAGATGAGGCCGCTGACATTATCAACTCAAAGTTTTTTACAGGCAAAAATGGAATGCGTTTCCTTCCACTGGGTTCCGTGTCGGTTGATATTAAGGGGGTGGATAATGCTAATGGCTACTATCGTGATCTGAATATTGGCAATGCTATTTCTACTACTCGTTTTGTAGCGAATGGAGTTACATACACACGCCAAGTGATCGCTTCACTGGCTCAGAATGCGATAATAATGCATATCTCTGCGTCACGCAGGGGAGCGTTGAACTTTTCAGTGAGTAATGCAACTCAAATGAAAGTAAATAGCATCAAGAATCAGGATGGACAACTCATCATGCGATGTGATGGAGTGGAGCAGGAAGGAGTTCGTGCCGGACTGAGAGCAGAATGCCGTACTGCCGTTAAGACTGATGGCAAGACATCTGCCAGTGGAACTGCAATAAATATTGAGAATGCTACAGAGGCCACGTTGTATGTGGTTGCCGCGACAAATTTCAAGCGTTATGATGACATAAGTGGTAATGAGACAGAAAAAGCATCACGGCTTATGGAAAATGTAATAGGTGGTTCTTTTAAAAAGCAATTGGCAGAACATGTCGCAAAATATAAGTCTCAGTATGATCTCTTGAAACTAAGTTTTGGCTCTTCTGTTGATGCATCTCGCACAACTACCGATGCCAGATTGCGCGCTTTTGCAGATAATCATGACCCGGCAATGGCTGCACTGATGTTTCAATATGGTCGTTATCTGTTGATATCTTCTTCTCAGCAAGGGGGGCAGCCTGCCAATCTACAAGGAATATGGAATGATAATATAGATGCTCCCTGGGATAGCAAATATACAATAAATATCAATACAGAGATGAACTATTGGCCTGCCGAAGTAACAAATCTTACGTCAACAATATCTCCTTTGTTCTCTTTAATTAAGGATATTAGTGAAACTGGAACCCAGACAGCCAAAGATATGTATGGATGCAGAGGTTTTATGGCTCATCATAATACGGATATATGGCGTGTGGCCGGGCCCATAGATGGAGCTTTCTGGGGAATGTTTCCAAATGGAGGAGCATGGCTGACAACTCATCTATGGCAGCATTATCTCTATTCCGGTGATAAGGTCTTTCTTCGCAAATGGTATTCTATAATAAAATCTGCAGCTGAATTCTATCTTGATTATATGCAGCGTGATCCTCGTACGGGATGGCTGGTAACAGTACCCTCTGTAAGCCCGGAACAAGGCCCCCGCGGCAAGAATACTTCTATTACAGCCGGATGTACAATGGATAATCAGATAGCCTTTGATGCCCTTACTTCTGCTGTGCGTGCGGCAGATATATTGAAAACAGACAATACCTTCAGACATGTGGCTGATAGTGTGGCTGATCAGTTGCCTCCAATGAGAATAGGTCAGTATGGTCAGTTACAGGAATGGCAGCAAGACTTGGATGACCCAAAGAATGAGCACCGTCATATTTCACACCTTTATGGTCTATACCCAAGTAATCAGATTTCTCCATTCTCACACCCAGAGTTGTTTGCGGCAGCCCACAATACATTAGTGCAGCGTGGCGATATGGCTACAGGTTGGAGTCTTGGATGGAAAATAAATTTCTGGGCACGAATGCTTGACGGGAACCATGCCATGAAGATTATCAGTAATATGCTGCATATTCTCCCTAGTGATAAGGTACAGAAAGAATATCCTGAGGGACGCATATATCCTAATCTTTTTGATGCTCATCCACCATTTCAGATAGATGGCAATTTTGGATACACAGCAGGCGTAGCCGAAATGCTGTTGCAGAGTCATGATGGTGCTGTTCATTTGTTGCCGGCTTTGCCAGACGAATGGACAGATGGAGAGGTGTGCGGTCTTCGTGCACGTGGAGGCTTCGAAGTTGATATGAAATGGAGATCCGGTAAACTCTGTTGTGCTACAATACGTTCAACAATAGGAGGAACATTGCGTCTTCGTTCGTATGTTCCTTTGAAGGGCAGAAATCTGAACCCTGCTTCAGGTGCATGTCCAAACATTCTGTATTCGCCGGCAAAAATAAAGGAACCTGTATTGGGTACTAAAAGTGTTTCGGTAAATATACCTCATGTATATGAATATGATGTTAAAACATCTGTAGGTGAGATTGTCAATGTGAAATCGATATATAATCAAAAATGAAAAAGTTGCTGTTGCTCGTCCTGTCTTATTTCTTTTTCCTTGCATCTTTCGCCGGATGTGTGAAATATCTTGAAGCCCCAAGTCGGTTGTTGCCAGGTACAAACGTGAAAGCATAAATATTGGTTCAGATTGCATGAAAATGCGGTCTGAACTTTTTTAATGTATTGTTATACATATCCAAAAGACATTAATCTTGGGGAGATTAATGTCTTTTCTTTTCATTTTGTTTGAATATTTAACTCTGCTCATGAGGGGGGCGATGAGTCCACATCGCAAGGCAACCTCTCGGTGTATCTTGTGGCTTTGTAAACTTTTATTCACCAAAAAACATTCCGCTTGCTGCTTGAATCTAGCTTTGAAATTTATCAAACCGGAGATAAAAAAGCCAGAAAGGGAATATTCATACGTGGAAAATATGCCCAGATTTTGCGATTTATGCCTTCCGGAGATGCAACTAATGACTATTTGTCCTGCGTTTAACCATTACTTACAATGCGTCTAACGTTTAGTTGAAGACCTAAAAGGGATTTATTGCAATATTTTTAGGGTTTAATATTTTGCAGGAGAGTAGTAATATTATGAATATCAGCACATTGTAACGCCGCTCCAGAATCGCGTATTTGCGGCCGAGGGGAAACTTTTTTGAAATAAGGCCTGTTTTTTGAGGGTTGTTGTAAACTTTTCGGACTAAAGAAACGAGCAACGGGAGACAGTCCCTTACAGTAAGATGGAGCGCCCCTCCCTCCCGTTTCTACTGTGTAGGTGAACGTGATGGGGTATGCTTTTATCTCTTGGTTCATCACTTTGTGGCCTAAAATATCCCGAAAAATAAGGAGAAAAAATGGATTGAAGCGATATGAAGCAAGCAGAATGCACCTCTATCAGAACTGTCTTTGTTTGATTTGATGGCTTACTTCTTGAAAAACAAAAACAGGCTGCCTATTTATTGGCAGTCTGAGATTATTTCTCTTTAGGATTCATATAGCCTAATCTTTTCCTCGGTCTAGAGTTCCAGATGTTTTAAACGCGCATCACTTGTTCATGTGTAATGTATCCAAAATTGGTACCCTTTGGGAAGTATTGCCTAATGAGTCCATTTGTGTTTTCTTTGTTACAAACTCTATTCTGAATCTGGTAATGCCGTCTGCATAAGTCTTAAGAGAGAAACGACAATTGTGCTTGATAAGTACTTCGCGTATGAATATAAGACCAATGCCCTGACCATTAGGCTTTGTTGAGAAGAACGGACTGAATAGTTTCTTCTGTGTATCTTCTGAAATGCCTTCACCGGTATCAGCGATCTCAAGTATAGTAGGTGATGATGAAGTCTTGCAATAGATATCACCTTTTTCTCCGATGCTCTCTGTCGCATTCTTTATGATATTAACGATCACTTGTTCTATCAGTTCGGAGTCAACATTTACAAGAATTTGTCCCTCTGCAAAATCCTTGTGTATGCGTATGTTGTTTTCAGCGCATTTGGTCTCCATGGTTTGAATGCAGTTGTCTGCCAATTGATTCAGGTCGTTAACCATCAGCTGAGGCTGTGGAATCTTAACCACATCGGCAAATCTGGTTATAAAATTGCTCATGGAGTAACATCGCTCAATGCAGGCTGACATCACATCGCGTATGTCTGTAGAGTCGGGGGTATCTTTTAGCATATCGCAAAGTGAGTCGAGAGTGGATGTCACACCGGCTGTAGTGTTGTTTACCTCGTGTGCAATCATACGTATCACTTTTTCGTATGCTTTTTTCTCGGCATCCATAACCTCTTCGGTTAGACTTTCTATCAGGTAGAAAGGATGTGCATAACCTCTATCGATGAATGATAAACGGCTACAACGGTATATATGCGAGTCGTTCAACTGGAATGTGCTTGATGAGTCTTTACCTAATAGCGATAGATTATCGGATAGTGGACTGCCTATTTCGTTGATTTTCTTTCCTTTAGTTGCTATTAATGATATTTCTAAAAACTTCTCTGCCGCAGGATTCATTGATGACAAATGTCCATCAAAGTCGAGAATAACTACACCAAGCGGTGATGCATTAATCAATAAATCAAGAAATTGGTTGGTTTCTCTAACATGTAGGCGCTCATCTTTAAGCTGCGTAATCATACGATTAAATACATCAACAATACGGTCGGCATCTTTTTGATTTACGTGGCGTAGTCGACTGCTGAAGTCTTGTTCTTTAAGTAGTTCCAAACCATTGCCTATCACGCGAATAGGGTTGATAACCTTGCGGTAGAAGAAAAATAGATATGAGATGATAACCGCAACAAGTAACTCTGTTGAATAGAACAAAAATTTTTGCGGAACGAAAGTTTGCACTATCAACAATGTAATTGTTGCGCACAACAGAATTATTAGTATGATGAACCAGCCTCGTAGCCTCATTTCTTATAGTTTATATCATATTTTTCAAGTCTTCTGTATAGTGCAGCCCTGCTTAGTCCAAGATCCAGTGCAACATGACTTAGATTATTGTTATGCTTTTTAAGTGAAGCAATGATAGAATGTCTCTCAATGTCATCAAGCGTAAGACCATCGCTATTTACAGTTGCTGTTGTTCTAGAACAACTATTAATCTGTGGTTCGAAATCATCAGCCATCAGTGTTTGCTTACCGCTGATAATAATCGTTCGTTCCACGATATTTTTCAGTTCGCGAATATTACCGCTGTACGGAAGTCGGGTGAGTAATGTGATTGCATCTGACGAGAACTCCACTTGTGGAATGTTATTAGCCTCACATTGTTTGTAAGCGAAATGTTTTGCCAATAAGGGTATGTCTTCGCGTCTATCCCGTAGTGCAGGCAGATGTACGGTGATAAGATTGATACGATAGAAAAGGTCCTCTCTAAAAGAATGCTCAGTTATACGCTTATTGAGATCGGCATTTGTTGCAGATACTACACGCAAATCTACTTTGTGAGGATGGCTGTCGCCTAGAGGTTCGAATGTTTGATCTTGCAGTACACGCAACAGTTTAACCTGACTGCTTATATCCAAGTCGCCAATTTCGTCTAGGAATATAGTGCCTTTATCAGCCAACTCAAATCGTCCAATACGGTCTGTTGACGCATCTGTGAAGTGAATGCTCCTTTTTTATGACCGAACATTTCACTTTCAAAAAGCGATTGAGATATTCCACCGAGATTGACTTTCACAAAGTTATTGTCCTTGCGCATACTATTGCGGTGCAGAGCTTCAGCGATGAGTTCCTTTCCAGTTCCACTTTCACCAGTAATAAGCACAGAGGCGTTGGTCTTAGCTACACGTTTCACCACATCAAGAACTTTGTTTAGTTCATCGCTATTTCCTATTATAAATGAGCGATCAAAGCCATCATCTTCATTCTTTATGCAATCAACGCTTTGAGAGCACCCCTTGTCATTTTTATCATCAATAGTGTTCAACTCTAAAGCCGTCTCAATACGTTGCAAAAGGGAAGCATTGTTCCATGGCTTTGTTATAAAAGGGAATGCTCCTGCACGCATTCCCTTTACGGCCAGATCAATGCTTCCCCATGCTGTCATAAGTATTATCGGCACATCCTCTCTGAACAACTTCACCTGTTTTAACAGAGTTATGCCTTCATCACCAGAAGTAGACAGCGAAAAGTTCATATCCATCAATATCAGTTGAGGCGATGTATCACGAATTGTGGCGATTGCCTCTTTAGGAGAGGCTACAGCCACAACTTCATAACCTGCACGCTTCAACATGAATGATAATGAAGCGCGTATAGAGATATCGTCATCGATAATTAGAATCATATTGCAAAAATACTGTTTTCTTTGATTACTTGCAAGTAGAAATTTACTTATTTGGTTATTATTATCGTTTAATTATTTCAACAAAGTCTGCATCAATACCCTTATTCTGTGCGAAGTCCCATAGCGTAAGACTGCGCAGTTGATAGTAGTAATACCAATAATAGAAAAGTTGCGTGATATCTTTCTGTCTTGCATCATCTTTATTTACCTGTGCATCATTCAAGTCAAGGGTATTAATCTTGCCAATCATAAAAGTTTCGATGCTGGTTTTGTACCTGCGTTGAGCAATGCTGTCAGCTTCTGTGGCAAGTTTCAGTTGTTTGCTTTGGTTGTTGAAATGTTCCACCAATAGGAATATGTCTTGATTGAAAGTTTGCTGCTCCTGTCGCAGTTTGCTTTCTGTCACTTCACGATTACTTTCTGCCACCTTCACTTCACCACGTCGCTTGCCCCAGTCAAGTATTGGAATGCTGAATCCTATACTTACAATTGTATTATTCTTAAGAGCATCGTAAGCATATTTTATTCTGTCATTGCCGATACCACTATATCCAACAGATGCTGTGAGTTTTATACTTCTTAAGTTACCCTTTGCTGTCGCAACTGCATAGTCAGACTCTAATTGTCGGCGGCGAATGTTCAGAGCAAACGAATTATTCTCTAATGCTTTGTCAAGCACATCAGCATAACGAATAGAGATGTCAGGCAGATTTTCTGGTATTACCAAGTCTATTGATGTGCTATCACTGATATTCAGGAATGTTTTGAGCTGAAACATATTACTGTTAAGAGAACTCTCATTGTCAGTAAGTGTACTTTGCGCATTGATGGCTGATAATTTTAATCTAAGTAAATCGCTTTCACTAACTTGCCCCATCTTTTTTCTTTCATCAGCAATGTCATATAGACGCTTTGCGTTTTGCAAGTTTTGCTTTGCTATGTTCACATTTTCACGCGCCAGCAGCAGATTGAAGAAATATTGTATCGTCTTCATCGTAACCGTTTCAGTAGCAGTGACAAAAGCAGCTTTAGCCTCACGATATTTAATAGGTTCTATACGACGTTTCCATTTCGTGTTGTTGACACCAAAAATCGGTTGATTGAGGGTAAGGCTGATGGGGACGGACATGAAATTTTTCATGCCGTCCGCCTTTATATAGTCTAAAGAGGTGGAGAGAGAGAGTTGACCACCCGTCAGCCATATATTTTGATTAACATTAAGAGCACCATTCATGCCAAACCAATTATTGCGTATGAATTTATAAGATCCATTGTCTTGTTGGTATGAGCTGTAACTTTTGTTGAATTGTGGTGCTGTTCCGTCGAAGGAAAGTTCGGGGAGCAAGTCGGCCTGATATGTGCGGAAAGCCCAATAAGCCGATTTTAATTCACCACGTGCTACCACTGCATCAACACTCTTTGTGCGAGCCATAGCTATGGCCTCAGGAAGTGCTAACTTGATGGTATTGTCTATTTCCCTTGCACTTGTTTGAATTAGCAAAAGAAAAGATAAAATTAGTAATGTAATTTTCTTCATATCATAAAAACTAATACTATTCTTCGTGTAACGCTTCTGCAGGCTGAATAGACATCGCCTTGCGTGCCGGGAACCATGTTCCTACGATTATCATGATAGCTGTTAGCAAATAGGAAATCAACACCGTAGCAATGAAACGAATTGGCTCAAGGTATATACCATCATGAACTGCATTAAGATTTGCGAAAGCAAGATTCAGATCTATTATTGTAGCAAAGATAGTAGCTATGGATAGCAGTATAATTCCCTCGGATATCTGACGTATAAAAACATCGTGGTTAGTACTTCCAAGAGCCTTGAATAGAGCTATTTCTCCTCTACGTTGCTGGGTGCGGAACCAAAATGTACCAAGTATACCTAGAAATATGTTTAACATTAGGAATAATCCTCCGGCAACATAATTACGAACTGTATTGATCTTTAATCTTTCAAAAGAGATGCGAAGATCATGGAATGATTGTATATCACTGATATATAGATTGCCAACACGTAACTGTTTGTCAGCATCGCGCCATAAATTATCAATGAAATTGTGGTCCATATTCTCTTTTACTCTCACACAGAGCTCATTCATATCTTTGTAGTTTTCCTTACCTAGTTTGACAACGCCTGAATATGAATGCGTTGCACTCTCAAAATCATCATATTTAACAGGTTTAATCGAAGCGCCAAGCGTGTAGTTTATTGTTGAGTCAGGATCAAGATGGAATGTTTTGCCTATCAATCCTGTAAGTGAAGGCATTCTGTGTTTATTAAATAAGTTGTCTGATATAAGAATATTGCCTTTACTAAGAAGATTAGCCAACTGCTCTGGCGTTTCTCCGTTTGCACCTTGATAGCGGAAAACGCGTACGAAGTCTGGAGTAACAAGACGGCGCATCGTCCAATCGTTGTTACCAACTTGTATGGTGTCATGACTGATAATCGTAGAACTATTATTACCATCATAAGGATATGAATTATTAGACAAACTTGCAGCTTCAACTTCTGGTCGATGTTGAATACGGTTTAAAAGTTCTGCACGATCATCGTTGTCTGTTGTGTCAGCTGGATTGTATTCGTGGCTGTTTGGTGTTAGCTTGCCCATACTTATCAGGTAGCAATGTGATATGTCGAAACCACGTGGTTCAATATAATTTCTTGCTATTACATAGATGTAGTCTGTTATAAACCACATAACAACACTTACAATCAATAGTTCAACGAATATCCATATATTGAAACGCCATTCGTTGCGTATCTGTTTGAATAGTTTCTTGCTCATAGTCTTATCTCTTTCCGTTTAAGTCATTAATAATTGAAGTTTTGCATGCTTGCCATGCTGGTATGCTTGTACTGAGAAGATTCAGCACGAAACAGAAAGCAAGTGCATAAAAGAATGTGGAAATGTGGATAAGTATGCTTATGTTCACCATCGCTGCATTGTTATATGAATATGCTGGCGTTAACAGCGAGTCTGTAAAAATGAATCCGCACGCTATACTCATTATAAATCCCAATGCTCCGGCACATAGTGTTACAATCATATTCTCAGTGATGATTTGACTTAATATGCTCCATCGTGTGCAACCGAAAGCTCTACGTATGCCTATCTCGGATATGCGTTGGCGTAGACGACTGTGCGTCATACTACTCAAGTTAACAGCTGGAACAATTAAAAGGATAAGGAATACAATCAGCTGTGTGCGGTGTTCTGCAGATATATCTGGTTCTAGGTTTGCTCCAAAATCAATAGATTCTTTCTCCGTATTGTAAGGACGATTTCTATTTACAAGTTTATTACCACTATTTTTGATAGTTAAATTATATTTGTTTAGATTAGCTACGGCCTCGGCGTGTACTTTTGCTTCATCCTTAGGAGAATGCATTAATATTGTTGTGCTGAACATTCCCATTGCGTCATCCCAAATCATATTACAGGTCTCTTGATCCGTAGTGTATGGTATCCATATCTGTGAGTAAGACATTGTGGCAAGTGTAGATACATCGCTTACAACTGCAGCAACTTTATACGTTATATACTTTAATAGAAAAGTGCGTCCTACAACATCTCCTGTCGTATTGAAAAGTTTTATGGCAGTAGAACGACTTATTACCGCTAAAGGTATACCTGCCTTGAAATTAGCCTCGTTGTATGGCTTGCCATATATGTATTTGAAATCGAATACATGCCAAAAAGCAGCATCGGTAAGTTTTACGTCTGCAGTGAATGATTTTGATCCATTTGCAGACAGCGGCTGGCGTGTAGAGAAAAAAGTGTAGGCGGTAACAGCCTCAGGAGTCTTCAGATTTTTATATATAGCATCTATTGCATGTAAAGACAAAGGAGAATTCATCTCTCCGTCTTTTGTGAATAATGATCCAAATTTAACGTGTAGCATTCTATCACGATTACTCTCTGGTGAAAACGGTGCTACCTTAACTTGTTGTATCATCACAACAAGCATAATAAGAAAAAGCGAAAGGGCTGTTCCTGCTATACTCACAATGCTTATGATTGGCTGCTCTTTTAATTGCTGATATGTTTGTTTAAATATAGTCTTCATTATTTACGAATTTATAATTGTTTATTCTTCGTGTAAAGCTTCAGCCGGTAGTATATGCATTGCTTTATTTGAAGGAATCCATATGCCTATCAGTGTGATAAATGACATGAGTATGAATGTTATGATTAATGTCATGATAAGTCTTAATACAGTGGCGTCGGCGTGCATTGTAACCGTCAGATCTGCATTCCAGATGTTAAGAGCTATAATAGCTGCTGGTAAAAATGCAATAGTCAATAATAATACACCCTCGGTTAAAAAATGAACAGCTATTTGCTTTCGGCTACTGCCCATGGCCATTCTTATGGCGATTTCTCCACGTCGACTATTGGTACGGAACCAAAATGTACCCAGTAATCCTAGAAATACGTTGAATACAAAAAATGACATCATTAGTATTGTGTTGTTTACCTCTTGGGTAACTCCCTGACGTGCATCGTCTAACTGCTTGCAGTATTTCATACTTTGGATATCAAAAATATAAAATGGTGCAATATGTATTTTTGCAGACATGGTCTTAATGAAACTATTTGCGAATTCATTATTGTCTGCATCTGCTTTAACTCGAATATAAATTGATGGTATAGCCTGTGATTTGTTAGCAATTTCTGGATATGGTGTCATTATATAGGGTTCATATCTGTTATAATCAGAATTCTTTTGTGGAGCACTGACAGCAATAACTTTATAGTGTAAGTTTGGCGAATAATAATCAGAGAATTTCTTTCCTAAAACATTTGTAGTCCCCCATAAACTGTCTGCTAATTCCGCACTAACAATAGCTGGGTTTACATTGTTGATTGCATTCCAATCTTCATCTTTCAGATTTTTATGTATACTATGTAGCATTGGTATGCGGAAAGTCTTAATGTACTCAGCATCAACATAACGTATATTAGCTCCCAAAATATTTGTAGTGTCACCATCAACGTGATAGCCTTGGAACATTGTGCTGTTAGAATAAGCATCTGTTCCAAATGATGTACATACAGATTCGACACCTGGATATTGCTTGAAGTTTTTTATAACTTCTGTCAAAGGTTTCCACCAAAAAAGCGATATGCTGTCTGCATTCTGCATCTTTACAAATTGATCATCTCTACTCTTAACAGTTATCTTATATACATTTTCTTGATCATATCCCTTTGGATGGAGTCTAGCGAAAGCAAGGCCATATAGTACATCTACGCAAAACCATAATAGGACAAATACGATGACGAGTTCGGCAAACAACCAACTGTTGGTGCGACGTTGATTCCATATTTGTGTTAATATATTTTTTATCATAACTTATTCTCCTTTTAGGGTTGAGATTATATTGCGACGTGTTGCTATCCATACAGGAATAAAAACACTTATAAAGTTGAATAAAATAGCAATACCTACGACCCAAAGTAGTATAGTAGGTCGTAATATCATTGATGTAGATATATTACAATCTGCATAATTAAGCAGTGACGTATCAGAGAATAGTAACCATCCCTTTATGATGAATAACATCGCATAGGACATCACAACACCTAATATTGCTCCAATAAATGTCAAGATCAGATTTTCATTGATAAATCTCATAATCAGTTGCCAACGTCTCGCACCATAGCAACGACGAATGGCTAGTTCACTCATTTGATGATGCATTTGGCTAGATACAAGGCCACTAATATTTATGGCAGGGACAGCCAACAGCATAATTCCTATAAGGAATAATACGGCTGTGGTATTAACATGTCCTTTGAAGAATTGGTATTTCGTAAGTGGACACATATCCTTTAACTCGAAAGTGTAACCATTAAGCGTCCTGTTATAATTTTTGAGCGAAACATGTAACTGATCATTCAATTCAGAAGGACTTACGCCTGGAGCACAAAGAGCCATTGTTGTTACATTGCCATATAATGGGTCTGATGCTTTTATAGTAGGGTTGAATGGTATCCATAATTCAGAATACGCAAAATTAAAGAAAGAACTTACGTTATCAACAACACCAATGATTTTCATCGGTGAGAAATCACAGAAGAATGTCTTTCCAATTGATTTTTCTGCGCTGCCATAATATTCTCTTGCTATATGTTCATTTATTACGACCACGTTGGCTCTTGCCTCGAAATCAGAATTATTAAATGGCTTTCCGGCTAAGAATTTGAAGTCATACATTTGCCAAAATTCAGGATCAACGAATTTGCAGAAATAACCATAGCCTTTATTCTTGTTCGTTCCGCAATATAACTTAGTCCCGTTATGTTGGTAACTTATCACTGATGCCCCTTTCACATTACCGAATATCATTTTAGCAGTGCGATAACTCATTCCAGAATTAGCGTTGCTGTGATCTTTTGTCATATAAGAATAACCCTCACCCGAAAAAACCATCTTGCTTCGGTTACTTTCGGGGGTAATGTCGCCAATGTGTATGTCGTAATTTATCACAACAAGCATTGCGAAAGCTATACTCACAGCTGTACCTAAAATAGACAATACCGTGAAAAACGGTTGTTGTCTAATTTGGGCCTTTGCTTGTTTAATAATTGTGTTCATAAATTATGTTCTATTTTATTCTATTGTATTTGGCGTCCATCAAAGAATCTGACAGTCCTGCTTGTAAGTTTTGCCTGATCTTCATTGTGGGTTACCATTACAATAGTTCTGCCGTCTTCTTCATTCAATTTATGGAGCAGTTCCATAACTTCTGCACCCATCTTTGAATCCAAATTACCTGTAGGCTCATCGGCTAGTATAATATCTGGATTACCGATTATGGCACGAGCTATGGCTACACGCTGACATTGACCACCACTAAGTTGGGTAGGGAAGTGGCGCATGCGATGGGTTAGTCCTACTTTCTCCAATACCTCTTCTGCTTTTTGTCTGCGCTCTTTAGCACTTACATTGCGGTATAATAGGGGCATTTCAACATTATCAAGTACATTGAGCGAGTTGATAAGATGGAATGACTGAAATACGAAACCTAGTTTCTGATTTCTGAAAGCAGCAAGAGCCTTATCTTTCATTCCATCAGTCTGTATACCTTCAATCTCAATAGTTCCACTCGTAGGTAAATCTAGCAATCCCATTATATTTAGTAGGGTAGACTTTCCACAACCTGATGGTCCCATTATAGATAGAAACTCACCTTTTTCAACTTCGAGATTCACATTCTCAAGAGCTACCGTTTCAATCTCGTCAGTACGGTAGATTTTGTTAATACCTTTTAATGTAATCATATTTTTTTATTCTTGTTTATCTTTATATTTTGCTTGATCAGCGTCAATGCTTGACGAAGATACATTTTTATCATGCTCTTTAAGCATTAATTCTTTAATTTCAACTTATTCTTATCTTTGTAGTCATTCATGTCGCTCACAACAACTTTATCATCAGGCTTTAGCCCACTTAATACTTCAACATAATCAAATCCGGCTTCACCCAATTTTACCTTACGTTTCACGATTTCACCATTGCTGTTAGCAACAAACAGACTGTAGATGCCGGGACCTGTATAGTATGCACTGTTGGCTATTCTCATCACGTCACTCTTAACGGAGTTAATAACGTAAATATCAGTATTAAGACCCGAGCGAAGAACACTGTTTTTGTCATCCTTGAGTTGAACAGTAAAGTTTATAACGCCATTTTTTGATAGGGGAGTTACGCTGCTGATTATTCCATCAATGGTCTTATTGCCTATTTTTACAATAGCTTTTCCGCCAACAGATATTCTATCACCATAGGAATCGGCAATTTCTCCAGTTATCTTGAAATGACTTAAATCTGAAACTACAGCAACTTGTTGCCCTTGAGTTATTTGAGATCCTATCTGATTGTTTATGTATGTCAAAATAGCTTTGCGTGGTGCTCGTATCTTTGCATCTTCAAGTGTACGTCTTATTTCTCCAAGCGACTTAATAAACATATCTAAATCAAGTTTCTGTACTCTATATTCTGCTGCACACGAAAGACGCTCATTTATTAATTGCTTCTTTTGTTGTTCAAGTTCAATGCGCGCAACATCATAGTTCATCTCTTTCTGATGTACATTATCTCTTGTACTAGCTCCAATGCTGTCAAGATATCTTTCACTGTGCATCTCAACTTTCATTCTGCTTAATTTCATTTGAGCTACACGAATCTGCATTGACAAATCTGTGAGTTTTGTATTTTGGTCTACTTTTAATTGCTGTAATTTAGATATTCTCATTTGCTCATCGTCCTGACCTTTCTTGTAATCAGTTTCGGCAGATTGTAAATCAAGTTTAAGGATAGGGGTCCCTGCATCAACAGGGTCTCCACTTTTCTTATAAGTTTCAATAATTCTAGAATTTATAGGAGAATTGATAATCTCTTCAAAGATAGGAACAACTTTTCCACTAGCGTTAACACTTACCTCAATAGTACCACGGTCTACTGTTGAAAAAACAAGATCAGCGCGGTTTACGCTTTGTCCAAGCCATTTTTCTACAATGATAAAGCAAGCACAAATGATAAAGATGATAGCCCCCGCACGAATTATTTTCTTGTTTCGGCGCTTTTTGATTTCTTCTTTTGGTATATCTCTGTCCATAGTTATATTATTTACTGCCTAACTATAAACAAGACCTATGCCAAAAACGTAAAGCGTTGATTGTTAGTTTGTTGTCTAAAATCAATAGTGTCCGATACCGAACACTTAGTTCGGTATCGGACACCAAAATGCCATATAGCTTAGATTAATATAGCTGAAGGTATATATTATAGTAGATAAATGTTATCAAGTTTGTTCTAATGTGGGTGTCATCTTGTTAACCATCCTCTTCTATAACAAAAATAATGTTTAGTCATGTGTGCTATTCTGGTAATCGTTCGCCATGAGTATAAGCTGTGATGCGCTGCTAAATTTTATGCTTTACTGGATAGCAATAAATGATATTATTTTTTTTCTGTTTCGTATATTGGCATATCGTCATAAAGATGTGATAATTCATCTGTATAGCCTATGAGAACCCCCAACCATATCCCGTATTTGGTGTGAAACGTATAACCCTCATATGCCATATTTGTCATTTTATCTGATAATTCGTTGCCTTTTATACCCAATTCAATCAGTTTATTCAATTCCTTTTTATATTCTGATAGATAATTAGAGCGAATAACAGACATTTCAGCACATTTCTTATTTTTAGCCTCGCGGATTTTACTGTCAATTGCAGCAGCGTTTTTCCCTTGTGATTTGGTGTTTCGTTTTTGTTGGTTAAGCTGGTCAAACAAAGTTGAGTATTTTAACTCCACGTTGCTTTGCTTTTCAGTGAATGAAGATACGATTGTTGTGAATATCGCATTTATTTCCGTCTCGACGGATTGTATCTCTTCGCCCAACTTCTGTATTCTTTCGGCGTTGCCGGGTTCGAACATATCCGTGCGCGATTGTGCGTTGGCTTGTGCCTGTTCCTTTCGTTGTTTTTCATCACCCAGAAGAACATTCATCTCATTTTTTAATGCTAATATTTTGTCATTCCATTTCATGATAATAGCATCATTTGCTGTACAAATGTTTTGTGGTAAAGAAGGAATTTTAGACAAAAAAGTTTGTTCTGTTTGTTGTGCAGAAGCATTGGTGGAAAATGATAGTGATGCTGCAATAAAAAATGATAGTATGATTTTATTCATTGTCAGATGTGTTTAATTGATTTTGCAGATAACAAATGAGATTTGGCAATCTTTAATATCTATTTTGTTGGTGTGTAGGCGTAGCCTGGCATAGTTCATACAAGTCTGTACTTGCTCTCACTGTTTCACAAATTCTACTCTGCGGTTTTTTGCCCTGCCTTCGGGCGTGTCATTGGTATCTATGGGTTTGCTTATCCCGTATCCTTTAGATGAAAGTCGAGTGGCATTGATTCCCATTTGTTGTAATTTGTCGCATACTGCTTTGGCGCGGGCTTCGGAAAGCGACTTGTTTGAAGTGACATTTCCCGTATTGTCTGTATGCCCTTCTACAGAAAACTTCAGTTCAGGATACTTTTGCAGAATACTGAAAATTTCATTTATTGTACCCATTGATTGCGATTTTATCGTAGCTTTGTCTACGTCAAATGTAATTCCGTAAGTGATTATTTTGCCATTGGTCAAAAGCTTGTCATATAATGGGACTGCACCTTTGGCAATACGGATGTTTTTAATGTGAAATGTGCTGTTGTCTTCCGGTCCACGGGCAAAGAACTTCACTTTTGCGGGCTTTTCCGCAAGGTTCGGAATATTGGTCACACGTTTCGCGTCCACATAAACTTTTAGAGCGCGTTTGTTAAAGGAAAGTGCATAATGGTGCCAACCCGGGTTGTTGTCATAGGTTTCTTCACTCGATTTTTCGACCGTATTGTTATTCCAATTAAAAATGAAACGGGTGTTATTTTTCCAGAAAAGTGAACTGGCAATGACTTCATCGCTGGTATTAATGAATTCTATGGTGTTCTCGTCTTCTTTGCCAGCATCGATTAGAAAATCAAATTCTAATGTAAATTCATCGGGGAGTCTAAATGATTTTTCATTAAAAAGAGGTGTGATATAGGTATAGCCAACCAGAGCGATGGTGTTTTCTCCGTTAATCTGTGCAATCTCAGCATTGCCTTCCAGTAAATCCCATTTGCTCGGAAACTCACCTTTCTTTTCGCCTTTTTGGTCATCTTCGAAAATAACTTCGTTGCCGGGAACAAAGTCATATTTTGTATATGAAGCATTGATTTCCTGTTGATTTGTTACTGACTTATCAACATTGTTGTTTTTGTTATTTTGCTTTGCAGACTGTTTCAAATCCTTATTCTTTACAGTCTTTTCTGTGTTGTCCAAGACATTCTCAGTAGCTTCTTCTGTTTTATCATCGATGCGTTGTTCTACTTTTTCAACGATCTTTTCTTTTACGCGGTTTCCCATTTTTTCGAGCCAGGATTGGGCCTTAATCTGATTTGCACTAACCACTATGGATAGACAAAAAACAAATAGCATCTTCTTCATAATGTATTCTCTAATTTAAAGGTTATTTTGACTGTTGATTTAAATTATCGCAAAATTAGGGAAAAGAGAAATTCCGTGATTGGAAAAAAACGACAATTTATAATTGGCCTTCAATTCTGCCGGAAAGCATTTTTGTTATATGCGAATTCCGGTTGAAGAAAATACTGGGAGTCTCACCGATGATGGATTTGAAATCATTTATAAAATGTGCCTGATCAAAATAATGACCGTCAAAAATTAGATCTTGATAGTCTATTGCCTCCCCTTCCTTTATTTTTGTCCATAGATAATCTAGACGTAATATTCTTGTAAGTGTTTTCTGACTTACACCTGTCCGTTTTATGAAATTTCGTTCTAATGTCCGTTGACTGGCTGGACATTCTCGTACTATGTCCTTTAATAAAGTGGTTATCCCTTGTTCTATGATTTTATCGTAAAGCATATCTATAGCATCAGGAATGTAACTCGTTTTTTGGAATAAACCGATGAATTTGACAAAAAAACAAATCCGTTCATGCGAAGTTTTAAGCTCTGATAAATTTTTCCAAAGAGGATAAAAAATGTGGTGTGGAAGTATAATGCCATGGTGAGAAGTATGGGTTAAATTAAGATTAAAAACTCGAGATAAAACTGTAGGCTTGCAAACCACAACGAAGGTGTCCATTGTTCCATGAAAAGTCAGGGAAAGTGATTTAGGTAGAATAGGCGCGCAAAAAAATGGTTCAAGATATATCTCTTTATCTTCGATGATCAAAGGGGCATTTTTGAAATGAAAAATGATAGAAATATCAGGACGGGGGATAAATTTCTCTTTCAAAATGGAATCCTCAAACTGGAAAAGCTCAAATTGTCTGATGAGCCAGCTCTCAGTTTTTAATGCATTGAAATGTTGAACTTGAAACATACACTAACATATTCTGTTTAGATATACAAAAAACCGAAATAATTATTATAAAACTAATCCGTTGGCGGGATTAATGATATAACAGATGTCTATTGAGCCGTTCTGATCAATGATCTTAATATATGATCAATCTGTTAGAGGGAGAAGTATTATCTTCGTATTGCCTAACAATAAATAACCCTCACATGCGCAAAGTTAATAATTTTATGCTTTCCAACCAAGTAATCAGGGGATAATTTTCTTTTCTATTTGTGAAGAGTCCTCTTTTGAAGCAAAAGTGATTGGTCTGTCATGGTCCTCATTTGACGGATTGCCAATTCTCGGAAATGGAGAAAGACATTGTCGCGTGCATGTGTAAATAAATAATGTGTATTGCAGTCTGTTGATTATATTTTGTCAAATAAGCGGAAACTTTCCAATAAATTTGCAATTTTCTCCCAAAAAGATTTGGTGCTTTGAAATAAAGGCCTTACCTTTGCATCCGCTTTAGAGAACGACATTTTTTATAGCGAAAGAGTTCATTGAATAGATTTACATAAAACAGAGACAGTAGTACAAGAAGCGGGTCACACATTATATAATATAGTGTTGTTGACCTGGGTATAAATAAACGAACCGATCAATTAAGAGAAGGTGCTTTAGACTTACCAAGGATATTCGTTCTGGACAGACAAATGTTAGCCCATTAATGGGTTATCAATCAATATTTTACAATGGAGAGTTTGATCCTGGCTCAGGATGAACGCTAGCTACAGGCTTAACACATGCAAGTCGCGGGGTAACGAGAGGGAAGCTTGCTTTCCTTGTCGACGACCGGCGCACGGGTGAGTAACGCGTATCCAACCTGCCCATTACCACGGGATACCCCGTCGAAAGGCGGCCTAATACCGTATGCAGTCGTCAGATGACATCAGAGGACGACGAAAGGATTGGCGGTAATGGATGGGGATGCGTCTGATTAGGTAGTTGGAGGGGTAACGGCCCACCAAGCCATCGATCAGTAGGGGTTCTGAGAGGAAGGTCCCCCACATTGGAACTGAGACACGGTCCAAACTCCTACGGGAGGCAGCAGTGAGGAATATTGGTCAATGGGCGCGAGCCTGAACCAGCCAAGTAGCGTGAGGGA
>OBMA010000170.1_pt1 | contig 34290 bp, 19 predicted proteins | sample 1539141 | NCBI WGS metagenome assembly OBMA01 (sample SAMEA3991484, study PRJEB22521) | metagenome | biome: anthropogenic terrestrial biome; feature: sewage plant; material: raw primary sludge | place: Sweden | collected 2012-09-26
GAAAAGGCATTGTCTGCGGACCCATACGTGGAAGACGGCTTGGCTGAGAACTGCACATACAATATCGTCTTGCCCTATATACGCACCGCCCGCGAGGGTGTGGAACGTCTGGGCATGCTAATAGAAAAATACGGTTCGGCGGAAGGCTTCGGGATAGGTTTCATAGACTGCAGGGAAGTGTGGTATTTGGAGAATGCCTGCGGGCATTATTGGCTGGCATGCCGTATACCCTGCGACAGCTATTTTGTTACCGGCAACCAAAGTCGTTATCGTGACTACGATCCACACGACAATGAAAACTTTATGGCTTCGGCCGGTCTCGTGGAATTTGCCGAGAGAAATGGTTTGTATGATCCTGCTTACGGGAAGTTTGATTTTCACGAGGCCTATTCGCGTGATGAGAAGCTAGACGTAACATACAACTATCCCCGAGTGTGGGCTTTGCAGCAGGTGTTCTCATCTGGCATAAGTAATGATGTGACACGCAACACGTTCCCCGTATTCGCCCAAGCAGAAAAGACAATCGGCATCAGCGAGTTGCGCAAGGCTTTCCGCTTCCACTATAATGACACTGACCACGACCCGTATCTGCACTGTAATGGCAGGGAGCCTTATCGCCCTGTTTCCATTTTCCGTACCACTCAGACCCATCTGCTTCAAGTGAGACCGGAATTGCCCCGGGCAATCGGTTGCATGACTTATGTGGCAATGGGAATGGCAGACCTGGGCGTGTTCCTGCCGCTGTATCAGGGTGTGAAGTCATACCCTGAAGCTTACAGCATGGGCAACGGCCACGCAGACAGCAAGTCTGCCTACTGGAAATTCCGCAAGGTGATGACACTTGGCATGACAGACTATAATGCTTATGCGCCTCTTATCAAGGAGACATATTCGCGATTGGAAGTCGAGAACGACCAACGGCAGAAGGAGATGGAGGCTGAATATCTGAAAATATTCAATACCGAGCCCATGAAAGCGCAGGATATGCTGCAACAGTTCTCAGATAATATTCTGAATAAAGCATTGGATGTGGCAGACGGGCTGACTGAAGAACTCTTCACCCGTCTTACTCAGAATATTCAAAAGGAGTATCTCTTCCATGGAGCATGATAAGAAATTCCCGCTTTCGTAGAATGCGCACCCATAACAAATAGAGGCGCCGGTATGCCGGCGTCTCTATTTGATTTAACTCTTGTTCTCCGAGAGTATAAAGATAATTGTTTTGACGTAAAATACGGAATAGATAAAAATGCGATAACATGCCCGTTGGCAGAATCAAACACATAGTATAATGACATTAGGGATAGACTACATATGTACTAATTTAATTCCGCCAACGGGTAAAGAATTACTATTTCTATAAATATTTTTAAAACTTTTGTGTAACTTTGCAGACGATGAATTTAAAGCATGGCTATGCCTGTCTGATATGGGTTGTATGTTTTTGGCAGATTGATAATATGAATAGTTCTTGCCACTAAGCTTTGGAAAGTTGGGATTTGTTATAGGGATTATCATCATTTGTCATATGAATAATAAATGGATAAATTTTTTTGTATGGGACGTTTTAAGATGATATATATAAATAAATATGTAAGATGGTATTATGTATTTATTCTTATTGCGTTCCTGCAATTAAAGGTGTATTCTGCCAATGTAAATCCGGATATATATTATAATAAGGGCGTGTTTGAACTGAACCGTAGTAATTATAATATAGCTCTGGCTAATTATTTGCGTTATATTCAGATAGAAGAACAGTCGGGAAAACCGGATTTAAAAAAGTTGATGTTGGCTTATCTTGGTGCAAGTGCCATTTATGACGTATATACAGATTATGAGCAATCTTTAGATTTTCTCAACAAAGGTAGACGTTTAAGTGTAACATTGAAAGATGAAAATTTGGAATTTAAGTTTACAACAAATATAGTTGGAGTTTGTTGTGAATCTAAAAGAATTGATGAAGCAGAAAAATACAACGAAAAATTAATAAAAAGATTCCATCATGTAGATAAAAAATTACGTGAGTTCTATTATTATTTTAATAAGGGATATATTGCGAAAAATAGAGGGAATTATAATGATCTTGTATTGTATATGTCGAAAACCTTAGATTGTATCAACAAATATCATCTAGACAAAAATCAAAAAATATATCCCTATTCCGAGATATTCTTGGCCTACGAAAGAGAAGGAAAATATAAGGAATCTTTGGCTACTTTGGAAAAATATTATTTGCTCGCAAAGGTTTCCCATAAGGACTATTTAATGGTAGACTGTTTTAAAGGTTTTATGCGCATATATACCAAACTGGGAAATAAGGAAAAGGCTTTATATTATCAGGATCAATATTTTAAATATTCTGATTCGTTACTCAATATTAAAAATTTCAATAAGGTAAGAGGAGATTATCTGATAGGTGAGAAAAAAAATCTAGGTAAGAAAATAGATAATCTTGAAAAGAAGAGCAGTGCTCAACAACGAATTCTGATTATTGTTTTTCTTGGATTGGTCACGGCAATCATAGTGGTCGCTTTTATCCTTAGGCAGAAGAAACGACTTTATATTGCGAATTCCGCTTTATATAAGAAAAATAAAGAATTGATTAAAATTGAAAAACTATATAGAAAAATAGCTATTGATAAAGATGGCGAATTAATAAAAGAAGACAATCATTGCCCGGAAATAGAGGAGGATGGAAATAATGAAACTTATCAGAACGAAGAACTTCTTAGAAAAATAAGACGTGTAATGGAGAATGTAGAAACTTTCTGTAATCCTGATTTCAGCCTTCCTGTGCTTGCAGAAATGGTTGACTCTAATACTTTTTATGTATCACAAGTAATTAACTCTACCTATAATGAGAACTTCCGCACGTTCATTTACGAATATAGAGTGAAAGAGGCAATGAACAGGCTGGTTGATACAGAGAAATATGGTAATTATAACATTCATGGTATTGCGGAAAGTGTTGGTTATAAATCGACATCCAATTTTATATCAGTTTTCAAAAAAGTAACAGGAATGACTCCTTCTTTATATAAAAAGATGGCAATGGAGGAGAAAATCCGTTCTGATTTATAAATTAGAAAAGAAGAATAGTTGACGTTTTGCTATATATTTTCTATTTTCTGTACCTTTGTGGCTTGAAAATCAAGAAAAATAATAGCAAAATGAAGAGATTACTATTTGCAATATTTGTTTTCGTTCCATCTTGTATGATTTCTGCACAGGAAATATCACAAGATGAGGCTTTAGCGGTTGCTAAATCATTTGTGTCGAAAACACTGAAAGAGAAAAGGGTCAGTAGCAAAACAACGTCATTGACGTTAGCGTATAAAACAGGCGTAACAGATAATGAATCATCTGAGCTTTACGTATTCAATAAAAATGCCAATGGGGGGTTTGTCATCGTGTCTGGAGACAGCAGGGCAAATTTGATTCTCGGATATAGTGATGAAGGTAATTTTGATTATAGTAAATTGCCGGAGAATGCTAAAAATTGGATTGCTGGATATGTGGACGAGATTAATTATTTGCGGACTAACAATATTCGGGAAGCAAATACAAGGGTTGTTAAACTCGAGAAAACAGTGTCTCCATTACTCGGAAATATAGCATGGAACCAAGATTCACCATATAATGACCAATGTCCAAGATTAGATCTCAGCACAAGATGTGCTACCGGATGTGTAGCTACAGCGATGGCTCAGATTCTGTATTATAACAAATGGCCCGATGTGGGTAACGGTTCGCATACATATTATCCTGTCATCCTTAATGGTGATAAACTGACTGCCAATTTTGGCGACACTCATTATGACTGGGCTGACATGCTGCCGGCGTATGATGAGACTAGTAGCAGTCAAAGCCGTTCGGCGGTGGCTCAGCTGATGCTTCATTGTGGCATCTCTGTTGATATGTATTATTCTTCTTCAAGCGGTGCCATGGCAGTAGATGTACCTAATGCTCTTGCAAACTATTTTAATTATGATAAGGGTGTGGCTTACAGAATAAGATCGAATTACAGTAATAACGAATGGGAAGGCAGAATAAGAAGTGAACTGGATGCAGGCCGACCCATTTTCGTTACCGGATATTCGTCTGCTGGTGGTCATGCTTTTGTCTTTGACGGTTACGATTTCAATGGACTGGTACACGTTAATTGGGGATGGGGAAAGATGAGCAACGGTTATTTTCAAACAACGGCTCTGACTCCGGCATCTCAAGGTATCGGTGGATCAAAGGGTGGATTTAATTACAAACAGCAGATTGTTACAGGAATCAGAAGACCTTCTGATGAAACCGAAGAAGATGTTGAACTCGTATCAACCGAAGGCATAAATGCAAGTTCAGAGAATATCGCAAATGGCGGAACGACGAATCTTACTCTTAATGGTAAAATAACAAATGCGGGATGGAAAAACAGTGTTTTTGATTACGGACTTCTGCTGATGAATGAAAACAATGATACGGTAAGAATCGTTGAAGGTGATAAAAACATCAGTCTGAAAAAAGACAGTTCGATGACAGCTACTAAATACAATAATGTTTGTTTCGGGCAATTGGCAGGTGGTGAATACAAGTTGTATCCGGTATGCAGAAAAAGTAATGGAACAAAACAATGGAACCGTATCCATGATGCCTATGTGGGATATCCAAATTACTTGAACGTAATCGTCAGCAATAACACCCTTTCTTTTATTACGCCTAATTATTTTGACTTAAAAGTTGAAAAGGCGGATGTACCTTCTTCTTTGTTTTCTACCGTGGCTGCCAAGATAACTACAAAGATTGTGAATAATGGTGACGTGGAATACTATGGAGAGGTAAAAGCTTCAATATACAATAAGTTGACAAAGAAGAATGTCGCTCAGAGTGCGGGATATATGATCGACCTTAATCCGGGAGACAGCGCAACAGTAACCTTTACGGATGCCTATACTGCTGAGGCGGGAGATTATACCGTTTACTTTACAGATGATGATAACAATAAAATAGGAGCAGGGTATGACGTTGTCATGAAAAATGCCCCTACCGGAACAGCAGAACTGACAACCGCTGAACAATTAACATTCGCCGATAATAACAACGTCGATTGGGAAGGTATTGCAGCTCATACTAAAATAACATGTACGAAAGGTTTTTTTGGAGGGCAGATGTATATTTTCATCTTTAGCGAAGATGGCAACACACAGATGGGATGTTTAAATCCTGAGTATGTTTATGCGGCAGCAGGTGACACTGTTGATGTGAAATTCAACGGTCCTTTTGAAAATGGAGTACCCGGCACTCTATATATGGCAAGATTAGTGAAGTATGATGGTACGACATATAGTTATCTTAATCCTAAGGATAAATCTTCGTGTATATTCCGGCTGACATCCACAACAGGTATTGTGAATAACCAAAGCGAGGATAAAACATATAATGAAATATACGATATCAATGGAGAAAGAGTTGTTGGCAAGGACATGACAAATCTAGCGCATGGTGTGTATATATTGAGAAATTGCGGGAAAACAATCAAGATAATAAAATAATTCTTATTAAAAATTTAAAGGTTATGAGAAAGTATTACTTTTTAAAGGTAATGACTGTAGCGGTGATGGCTTTTGTTCCATTTGCTGCCGGTGCGCAACAACCTGCTACAAGCACGACCGGTCCGATTCCAATCATATCGGTAACAAAAAGCGTTAAGAGTTTTATCGAGAAACAGGTTGGGCAGCGACAGTCTCGAATGAAAGTTGCAAGTTCTTCTGCTTTCAATGGCAGGACTCTGTATGGTTCGTTGCTTAGCAGTTCGGAGTGGGCAAATACGTCTATCGCAGAAGTGCCTTATGGTATCTATTCTTTTGAAATGGGTGATGCGCCTTCTCCTAAAGCACATTTGACACATCTTTATTATAGTTTCATGTCCGGAGCAAACTGCCGAGATAAGTTTTATGGAATTACTGCTATTTCTGCAATGGGTGTCTTTAATGGCTCGCGTCACATCACTTTAGATACCAAACGATGGAAAGAGATTTATTCACAAGTACACTCAACGGATGAAGGTGCTTATTCTCTATTGGCTTCGGTGATGGCATATAACCCAATTGATAATCAAATTTATGCATTTCAATACAATGATGATTTGTCCGGTCAGTATTGGTCAAGATATAATAAGGAAACAAACGCATTGGAAAAGATCGCGTTATTCAGAGGTCAGTACAATGTATTGACTTTAGCTTCAGATCCAAGTGGTGTGCTTTATTTTATTAACGATTCCGGAGACTTATATTCCATCAACAAAGTAACCGGAAGAGCTACACTGAAAGGTAATACCGGAATCAGCCCTACGCGTTACACCCAGGCAATGACTTATGATGGAAAAACAGGAACATTTCTTTGGGCTTCACAAACAGCAGAAGGAAGTATCTTGTATTCGGTAGATCCTGCTACAGCAGAAACCACAGAGGTTCTGAAATTCCAGAACGACGAACAGTTTTCTTCCTTGTATAGTGAGGATAACGAAGCGGTAAGCAATGCACCGGCTTCAGTGAAGGATTTGAAATTGACCTATGATGGAGATGGGGCTTTGACTGGTAACATTACTTTCACTGTTCCGACAACTACTTATGGCGGATCAAGCTTTAGCAGCGGCACACTTAATTTATGGGTAGACGGTGTCAATCAAAAAGGCGTAGAAGCAAAAGCCGGTGACAAAATTACAATGCCGGTATCTCTGACTGACGGAAATCACTACATTGCCGCAAATATGGAGAACGAGAACGGTTTCTCTCCATTAGCTTCAGTTTATCAATATGCCGGATATGATACACCGGTCAATGTTTCAAAAGTAACATTCACATACGACAAAACCCTTGGTAAGAATACCGTGACATGGGCACAGCCAGACAGTGGTGTAAACTCTGGATATATAGACAAGGCAAACCTTAGATACAGAATTGTGCGTATGCCGGATAGCGTAACGGTAGCATCTAATTATGTATCAACCAAGTATGTTGAGAGTGTTCCGAATGCGATGCATAATTATTCTTATCGTGTATATGCTATTAATAAAGACAAAACTGGAGCATATACTGAGTCAAACAGCATTATCTCAGGTAATTCATTTACAGTACCATACGCTCAGGATTTCACAAAGACCAATACTTTAAAAGACTTCTTTACTGTTGTTGATAGTAATAAAGATAAAAATACCTGGAAAAATGGATATGGAGGTATTATCCGTATTGACCTCAGTAGATATACCGGAAATGGTGATGACTGGTTGATTTCTCCACCAATATCATTAACAAAAGGAAACAAATATCGTTATACGGTTAATTTAAAAACGTTTTCTTCCGGTCATCCTGAAAACTTTAAAATTTGTGTAGGAACAGATCCTAAAGATCTTTCAACATTCAAAGTTGTTGATGATGTAAATAAATATGAGTGCTATGTTAATTACGCAGATCATAACAGTGACTTCAGCATTGACAAAGATGGTGATTACTATGTAGCTCTCTATTACTGTGGTGATACTGCTCAGCATTCAACTATGCTTATGGTTAAGTCTGTGGCTGTGACTAAGATTGGCGCAGTTCTCGCTCCGGAAGCTGTTTCTAACCTCACTGTAACACCAGACGCTAACGATGCGTTGGCTGCAACTGTTTCATTTACGACACCAAGTAAAAACCTTGCAGGTGATCAGCTGTCATCTATATCCAAAATCAGAGTGTATAGAAATAGTGAGGAAAATGCTGCTTGTATATTTGAAAACCCGGTAATGGGTACAATCTTGTCATGGCGTGATACGAATGTACCTGCTGTAGGAACAAACAGCTATACCATTGTTCCCTCTAACGATAACGGCGATGGGGAACGTGCTTCAACTTCTGCTTTTGTGGGTGTATACACCACTCCTTACTGTGAGAAGTTTAACACACCTGCAAGTGCAAGTCTTTATACAACTCAGAATAAAGGATTGCAAAGAAATAACAACTATGGTTGGGCATATCAGAATCAGACAATGGCATTAAGTGCATTCGCAACAGGCGATTCCATCGCGAATGTTTGGTTATTTACCCCTGCAATAAAACTAGATGCTGATGCAGTTTACTCTGTATCATATTTAGCCAATGTCAACGTATATTCTAATACAATAACAAATAAGGTATATGCCGGAAATGCTGCCGATTCTACTAGCCAGACTATATTCCTTGGTGACATGCCCAAGAACACAAATTACAAAATGAAAACCATATCTTACAATATGGCAACATCTAATGCCGGGAAATATTATATCGGTATAAACTCTATTGGACGTAAGAAGTACGATTATCTGACAATGAGTATTGACAGTATGACTGTAACTTATCTTAAGTCTGCAAAATCTCCATATATCATAACTGACTACAAGTCACAAGCTGATATTACCGGTGCTTATAAAGCGACTTTGACATTCAAGGCTCCTAGTGTAGACTATAAAGGGCAACCACTGAATGAACTTAGTAAAATTGATATATACCGTGGTGAAAGTGCAATACCTATTGCAACCATAAACAACCCTGTGCCTGGTGAGGTTCAAACATGGATAGATAATCAAGCTATACATGGAATCAATAAATATATGATTGTTCCATCCAACTCTTATGGAAAAGGAGAAGCTTATTATGATACGTTATATGTTGGTAGAGATATTCCGAGTCCCGTAGGTAGTTATTTGCTTAAGGCTAGCGATGATAATGCAGACGCAATTCTGACATGGGTAGCACCCGCAAAGGGCAAAAAGGGAGGTGTTATAGTACCGGCTGAGTTATCTTACAATATATATAAATATGATCCGTCAACCAAGGTATTTACTACTGTAGCACCGAATGTGACAGATTGTTCTTATACAATTAAGCGTAGTGCGAATACTACGCAGGCTGTATATTACTATGCGATAGCTCCTGTAAATACAGAAGGTGTTGGTGACACCTTAATACATTCAATTGTATTAGGTAAACTTTATAATATGCCTTTTAAAGAGTCTTTCTCAAAAGATTTATTGTCAACAAGTCCTTGGTTGATTAAAACAAATAATGCAACTGCATTTATGTGGGGTGTAACAAGCCCAACGGGATCTGGTTATAACAGTGCTGTTCCTCAAGATAATGATGGAGGATGTGGATACATGTATAATGGTAATAGTTATCCAGTTTATGGTGGTGCTGGTTTCATTTCACCAAAGATGTCACTAAACGGGAAAAACGAGATCCTTTCATTCTGGGTATATAATATCAAAACGGCATATGATAGGAAACCAATCGTGGTTGTAAAGGTAAGTGCCGAAGATGGGGACTATGAGCAATTGGGTGATACCCTTATTGTAGGTGGAGATACTGAAGATGGATGGAAGCATTATACAATATCTCTAGACAAGTATAAAGATTCAAAATACATCTGCTTTATGTTCAATGGCTTTACAAATGGTCATTCTGATGTTATCTATCTTGACAATATCGTAGTTGGAAATGAGATTGAAACATCAATAAATAGCACAGAGACAGATCTGACGAAGATCAAGAGCATGAACTATTATGATTTAAGCGGAAAAATGGTCACTAATCCCGGTAAGGGCATTTATATTAAAGTTGTTACCTTCAGTGATGGTACAAAAAAAGTATATAAAAACGTGAATAAATAATGGCGTAAATGGCTGTGCTCTCAAGGGCACAGCCATTGTTTTTTTAGCAGATAATAGAATAATTCCGTAAGCATTTCCGGCGGTTCCGAGAAGTCGAACTATTATGCCTCAATGAGTGCGATGATGGATCCGGGCTGGTATATTGACAGCAAAGTGAACCGCTATACCGCGAATGTGAACATCACGTACCGCATCATGGACAACCTTTCCCTGAACATGAGCCAAATTAAATACCTTAAATCGCAGAAGGGGTGTGTCGGCAGACACGCCCTTTCTCTCGTTTTAGGAAACCGGTGTTTGAGATTTCAATCTTCTGTTTCAGCACATACTATTTTATTCTATGTGGCCGATGATTTCGTCCAGATTGTTAGCAATTTCTATCTGTTCCCCATAATCACCTCTGATCATTCCTTTCGACTTCATGTCGTCGAGCATAGCGATGAGCGGATTCCAATATCCTTTCATGTTATACAGTATCACGTGCTTCTTGTGATAACCAATGCTGTTGGACGCAGCCACGGTGAACACCTCATCGAGTGTGCCGATGCCGCCCGGCAGAGCTATGATCACCTCGCTTTTGGAGATAATAAGGTCTTTGCGGTCGCTCAGATTATCACACATTATGCTCACGTCTACATATTCGGAAACGTTACCTTGCTTTTCTTCTATCGTGGGAATCACGCCGATGGTCTGTCCTTTGGCGTCATGCACGGATTTTGCTATGCACTCCATCAGTCCCATGTTGCATCCGCCGAAAACAATGGAATGACCGTTTTCTGCTATCCATCGGCCCAGTTCTTCGGTCATTTTGAAGAAATCGGGGTCTATATTATGGTTTGCAGAACAAAAAATAGCTATTTTCATACTCGTAGTTTTTATTTATTGGTTTATAGTGGAAGATGAGTATTTGCATGCCATCGCGGCAGGCGAATTGACTTTGATACCTCATCTTACTTGCTTTTTGAGCGTACAAAGATAAGCGTTTTAACGTAGAATACGCAATAAATGAAATGAAAATGCTGTTGCATTTTGTTTTGTTTTATTTTTGCATGTGTCATAATAGCAGAGGTTTATCCAAATAATATACCGGAATTTATGTCACCTGCGACAAGTCATAGACGATTATTTATGAGAAAAATATAAAATAAATGAACATAAGGTATTGTAACTCATTAATTTTCACTACCTTTGCAGCCGAATTCCAACGAAGGCCTCCTTTTTCATTATCAGGAATCATGCGGGCGGAGGTTTGTTGGATACATCATTTATTTATATTTTTTATATTGAAGACATTTGAAGAATTGGGCGTAAGCGAAGAGATTCGCCGCGCCATCACGGAGCTTGGCTTTGAATCGCCAATGCCCGTTCAGGAGGAGGTTATTCCCTATTTACTTGGTAATGGTAACGATGTGATTGCGCTGGCACAGACCGGCACTGGCAAGACTGCCGCCTATGGCTTGCCCTTGTTGCAGAAAATTGACGTGACACGTCGCGAAACTCAGGCTCTCATTCTGAGCCCCACTCGTGAGCTATGTTTACAGATAGCTGACGATTTAAAGGATTTTTCCAAATACATGAATGGCTTGCACGTGGTTGCCCTTTACGGTGGCGCGTCTATCGAGACACAAATCAACTCGTTGCGTCACGGTGTGCAGATTATCGTTGCCACACCGGGACGTCTCATCGACTTGATGAAACGCGGCGTGGCTAAGCTCGAAGCTGTTAACAATGTGGTGCTGGATGAAGCTGACGAGATGCTCAACATGGGATTCTCTGACAGCATCAACGCAATTTTCGAGGGTGTTCCTTCCGATCGCAACACGTTGTTATTCTCGGCCACCATGAGCAAGGAGGTTGAGAAAATAGCAAAGTCATACCTGCACGACTATAAGGAAATCGTTGTGGGAAGTCGTAACGAGGGTGCCGAAAAGGTGAACCATATATATTATATGGTGAACGCCAGGGACAAGTATCTTGCCCTGAAGCGCATCGTGGACTTTTATCCGCGTATCTTTGCCATCATCTTCTGCCGCACCAAGATAGAAACCCAGGAGGTTGCCGACAAGTTGATAAGGGACGGTTACAATGCCGAGTCGCTGCATGGCGACCTCTCACAACAGCAGCGCGACCTCACAATGCATAAGTTCCGTCAGCATCTCACACAGTTGCTTGTGGCTACTGACGTGGCTGCACGTGGTCTGGACGTTGACGACCTGACCCATGTGATCAACTACGGACTGCCCGATGATATTGAGAGCTACACACACCGCAGCGGCCGTACAGGTCGTGCCGGCAAGAAGGGTACATCAATATCCATCGTTCACAGCCGTGAGAAGTGGAAGATTCGTGCCATAGAGAAGGAGATAGGCAAGGATTTTGTCGACACTCCCCTGCCTACAGCACAGGAGATTTGCACTAAGCAACTCTACAAGGCGATGGACGAGATTGAGAAAGTTGATGTTGACGAGGAGCAGATTGAGCCGTTCATGGATGAAATAAACCGCCACTTCGAGTTCGTTGACAAGGAAGATATAATCAAGAAAATCGTTAGCATGATGTTTGGCCGGTTCCTTAACTATTATGCCAATGCACCTGAAATAGAGAAACCGGATACCCGCAAGCCTCGCGAAGGTCGTGATAGCCGTGATGGTCGTGCCGGCCGCTCAGACCGTCGTAGTGATGGCCGCAGCGATGGCCGCCAAGGCGGTCGCTCACAGGGTGGTGGCAGACGCAGTCATGAACCGGAAGCCGGCTATAAGCGCTTGTTTATCAATCTTGGCAAGGATGACGGTTTCTTCCCGGGCGAGATAATGCAGTTCGTAAACAAGAACGTTAACGGACGTCAGGATGTGGGTCATATTGACCTGCTGAGCAAGATGTCTTACATCGAAGTGCCTGAAAATGACGTGCAGAAAGTGATGGATGGACTCAACGGTACAGATTACAAAGGCCGTACGGTGCGTTGTAATGATGCCGATGAGGGCGGTCATGGCGGCAGCAGCCGTAGCGGTAGTCGTGTCGGCAGGCGTGATAGCCGTGGTGGCGACCGCGACAGTCGTGGCGGCAGTCGTACTGAAAGACCGGCACGTCGCAGTCAATACAGTGGCGATGCCGCTGAAAAGAAAGAAGACTGGCGCGATCTTATGGACGGCAAAAACGTCGATTTGAAAGGAGAGACCCCGGATTTCAGTGAAGAGGGATGGGCTCGCCGCAAGCCGAAGAAGAAATAAAGGAATAGAAAAATAAAATAATGAAAGAATGAAGAAGACTGACACCATCGTAAGATGACATTGATGTTATGTTTTTTTCATTTTTTCATTTTTTCATTTTTTATCATTATAATTGTAACCAAACAGACTATGAAAGCGTTATTATAATAATCATGAATCATTTAAAACAACAAAAATAAGGATGAAAAAACTATTATTGAGTATCGCCATGATGGCCACAGCGCTGTCTGGATTTGCTACAGATGGCAAGTTGCATGTATCGGGCAAGTTGACCGGTATCGGTGACTCTATCTATGTTATCACTGTGGATTTTGCTACAGGCCAGGTTGCCACACGGGATTCTTTCAAACTGACCGGTGACGCCTTTGACTTTAACATCGCCCCAAAGGGCGTGACACTCGTGCATATTGTTAATCCCATCGCCGAGCGCCAAGGCAAAAACGTGAGAGTGATATTCGTCGGAGTGCCGGGTGAGGAGGTCACTCTCAATGGCGACTTGGCTAAACGTTACGACATCAGCGGTTCCAAATTCTATCAGGAATATCACGAGGCAGACATTCTCATGGAGAAGGCTCAGAACGAGATGACAGAGCTTAACACGGCTTGTCAGGCCCGTCTTGCCAAGGGTGAGAAGCAGGATTCAGTGGAAGCATATTATAATAGTAAGGCTCCTGAGCTGGCAGCAAAATACAAAAATGTCATTTTCGATTTCGTAAAGTCACACCCTTCATACGAGGCTTCCGCTTCATTAATCGATAACTTTGAGGATGCAGACGATATGCATAAGCTTCTGAACCTGCTCTCTCCGGAGGTTAAGAACGGCCGCATGAAAGAATTCTTGTCCTATTTCGTCAAGGGTGCCGAAGCTCAGAAAGTACGTCAGGAGAATGCCGCAAAGGCTCAGGCTGTGGGTGTAGACGCTCACGACTTCACGTTGAATGACATTCATGGCAAGCCATTGACGCTTTCCAGTCTGCGTGGCAAATATGTCATTCTTGACTTCTGGGGCTCATGGTGCGGATGGTGCATCAAGGGAATGCCACAGATGAAAGAATATTATGCCAAATATAAGGGAAAGTTTGAGATTCTTGGCGTGGATTGCAGTGATACTGAAGCCAACTGGAAGGCTGCCGTTGCGAAGAATCAGTTGCCTTGGCTGCACGTTGCCAATGGCACCGGCAACAATGATGTCACCAGTTCATACGGCATTCAGGGCTTCCCTACAAAAATTCTCGTAGACCCGCAAGGCAAGATTGTCAAGGTCATTGTGGGTGAGGATCCTTCTTTCTACACATATCTTGACGGTTTGTTCGGAAAGAAATAAACATTCTGCCATACACATAAAATGGGCGTTACAAGTCATCAGAAGACTTGTAACGCCCATTATTTTTGTCATATATATTATCTGCTAAAAGTTTAATAGAAACATGAAGAAGTCCTTTAAGGAATTCTTCATGTTTCTTGTAAGATACTCTATCTTATATCTATTAATATTGAACAATTTTGCTTGAATTAAATGTTGTCACCTTAATCTATTTGGCGTTCTTCGCTTTTCTAAGATAAAATATCACAGGTGATAATCTTGAACAGTTTTTTATTTCCAAATACTGCTATGATAGTAGAAAAAATTCGGTTCAAAGTAGATGCTATTATCGGGGTTATTCTCGTCCGTGAATATAAAGCCCGAGGGCGACATGGCATTACCAGACTTATATGTTATTTTGTAAGTTGTCCAAGAGTCAGTCTTAGCGAAAGCATCAACAATGTACTTGTAACCATTATCGTAAAAGCTGTAGCTACGTCCACTATTTTCCTTACCTGTCCATCGAAAAGCTAATTCGTTGTTGGATATCTTCTTCATTTCCATTGGATATGTAACCTCGTCAGAGCCATACCATTCGTTAAACATCAGTGATAAACCGCCATGACCATCAGGATGCAAGCATATATAAGTTTGTTTGTCAGGATTTACGATGCCTTTTTCCTTCATCAGAGCCTTAGACTTGTCCCATTCGGCCTGCGTGTATGAGCCAAGACCGCTATAACCAAAGAACCAAGAGTAATCGGATTCATCCTCAATCAGATAGTTTGAAAATGGTCGCGGACCGATCTTGGCATCGCTATTGATATCCTTGAACTCACCAGTCGACTTATCCAAATCCATCTCTACGATCTTGGTATTCTTATACTTGAAGTTCTCCAACAGATAGATGCCATTGGTCAGGTTTCCGTACGAATACATGTGTTCAACGTTCGAACCGCCAGCAGAGTCTGGGAAGTAGACGAGTAGGTTGCGATAACCACTGAGGAAGCGCGCTTGCATGGTGTCTCCTTCACAAATCATCACACAATTGTAAGCCACATAATTGGAGACACTGTCTGACTTTTCCTGATATTTCTTAGCCGGAAAGTGCATCTTGACCATGAAAAAGGGCAATTGCTTGGTCTTTCCGCGGCCAAAAATAGTGTCCTCGTTGGCTGAGAAACGATCAAGACAGAACTCAAAATCTGATTGCAAATCCTGAGAGAATTGCTGAGACTGATCAGCAGCATAATGAAAGAAAGCATTATAGGTATCGAACGAGAGTACTATGCCATTATCCATTTTAAACGAATATTGACTAACGACGCTGTCCAGGCCACTGACATTGGGAAGGTTGCGCGTAGACATAGACTTATAGAACGTGCAGTTTTCCTGATCGAACTTCACTGCATAAGCGTTAACAGCAGGATGACGGCCGGAGGTAGGGTTGTCGGTATAGAGAGCCCAACCATATTTGTTATTATTAAACACACGACGGTATTCTGCCATCCAGTTATCCTGGCGCGTGGCCGGATCTTGATCAAAAATATTATCCTCTTTCATCTGGCACGACTGCATAGCCAACGAGATAAAAGCGAATACAACAAAAAAATTAAAAATATTCTTCATACTGTATAATGTGTAACTGTTTTTAAAGACTGATATCATCGAAATTTATATTTGCAATGTTTGCCTCACGTTTCTGCACGGTATTACGCAGAGCATCGATGTCAAGGTTCCAATTCTTTTTGAAGTACTCGCGGATGGTACGAAGTTTAGAGCTAATCTTGCTTTTCCCGGATATCCCTGCTTTCGACAGGATAGCGTCAAACTCCTCAGGAGTGTCACATATATAGGTAGAGAATGTCTCGGCGAAATCTTCGTCAGCACTATAAGATGCATAAGCTGTGACAAAACCGAGAGCGTAAATCTGCGGGTCTGTTTCACTGGAAAACTCTGATGTCCACATGCCCCCGAGATAGTTAGTCCCTGTAATTTGGTTGAACTCATTAGAATAAGCAACTTTTTGATGAAAGATATGACAGAACTCGTGGATAATAGTATGGAAATATATACTGTTAAGTTCTGCACGGTCTTGAATAACACTATCTTTCGGTACCCAATTGTCATAAATAACATCGCCAAGGTGATTAACATACCAAAGGTTGATTTTATAACCACCTTCAGATGATCCGAGTGTCATGCTGCTATTGCTATTCCATCCAGGATTACCTACAAGTTGCACGAGTTTAGGGAAATAACTACGAATGAATTGTGTGCTACCCGTAACCTCGTCGAACGACTCGAAGCAGATATACTTTAACAGGTGAGCTATACGGATGGCATTCTTCATCGTGGCCGGAACGAGGATATAGTTCATTGAGGTCTCGTTGTCTTCCCAGCGATAGCGCAGTTCAACGTTGTAAGGTTTTACATAGTTCTGATAGAGCCACTTGTCAAAAACATTCTGTGGCGTCTGCGAATCTTTGATGACGCTAATGCTCTTATCTGGCTCATCGTCTGAACAAGCCGTAAAGGTGAAACCTGCTACGACTAGTATCGCTATGATCATATATTTTGTTTTCATTTTCTTGTCTTTTTAATCTAAAATTCACTTTTTAAAATCTATTGTTTTGTCTGAATGTGACCATAAGGAGAAGTTCTCTGCCGTAGGCTCCCCGGAGTGTGTGTTGCCTGTAAGGCCCGCTGCACGAACCTCAAACGGAAGCTGGATGGCCTGACGCGGGTCACGATACGACATACTGTCAGTAAGTGTGAGGGAATTCATCGAAGTGTTGATTTCACGGCGATAGAGTTTGATGCCATAACGCTTAATATCGAACCAACGCATTCCTTCATGTAAGAATTCAAGACGACGAATGAGCAGAAGGCACTGGATGAGGTCTTCCTGATCACTGCCCTCAGTGATGCTGATCCATTCTGGATGTAGATGCTTTCGTGGCATTGGGCGTTCAGGACGGTAATAGTCGTATGTGTTGACCCAATTGTGAATATTATGCATTGTTAAATGGTTATTTGTTGGAGCCTTAGCATAAATATAATTCCAATTTTCGTCATATTTGTAAGTGTTATATTCCACACTGTCGGCTATAAAGTTACTTGTCCATACATTAATGTCGGCTAGTGCTTTGGTGTTTTCGCCAGTTAGTGTATAAGCCTCGGCTCTATTAAGTAATGCTTCTTCTGATTTTAGTGCTACGACTATTGTGCGATAGTATCCAGTATGGGTATCGTTGTTCACCTCTTCGAAATAGGCGGGAACTTTTGGTAACGTGCATTTGTTGTAAGTTTGACTATAGAACCAGTAAAATTTGAATAGCTGCTGTGACTGCTGTGCCTCCTCGTTATCTGGGGCCCAAGGCGTTGAAAAGAATTCCTCAGCCTGCATGATATAGCTATTATTGTTGAAGCGGGCTCCTGTACTATAACCACTAAAATAGAATTGATCATTGGAGTAAACTGGACACAACAGGAAGTTTGCTCGTTCACTGGAAGATACATATTGTTGAGCACGTGATTGCATCTCGTCAGTAGGCATATTTTTCATGGCGCTATAGTCACGCATCACATCCTGTGGATTGTCACCTAAAGCCAGTGTGGAATATTTAATGACTTTATCTGGTTGTTGATAGAATAAATAAAAGCGTGAAGCAAAGGTATATGCGGCTTTTTTGTTAAAATGATAACTAGGGACAGTGTAAATGGCGTCATTCATAAGTGAAAGACCCTCAAGTAGATCTTTTTCTATCTTTTCATAATCTTCGGCTACCGTACCACGGTCATAACTGGGATTGAGTGTTGTCTCTGGTTCTGTGGTATATGGAATACCCGGATCTGTATTACTGTATTGTTTGCTATAGTTTTGACAGAAGATATTTGTCAGCATAAAGTGACAGTATGCGCGACAGAGTAGAGCTTCACCTCGGAAGGCTTTTAATTTATCTGTCGTAGCACCACCTAAATTATCAATAGATTTCAACGCTTGATTTGCGGCTCCGATGGCTGCATAGTAATCCTGCCAGATCATGGTAGGACTCTCGTTGTCGCCCTCAGTCACTTCCTGCCAACGGTAACACTGTTCCGAAAAACGATCGTAATTACCATTGGCATTACCATTTAGATCATCGGCATTGTCGCTGGCCAGTTCTGTTACACGTACAAAAGTGGCTTGTGGATAAGCAGACGTGAGCAACGCCTTCACTTTTGCTTCAGTATTGATCTCGATACGATTGTCTGGTGAGGCGTCCAAGTAGTCGCTACAAGAGGAAAGTGACAGAAAAGCCACAACTCCAGTCATTATATATGTGTAAATAAGTTTTATCTGTTTCATCTTATTTTTATTTAAAATCCTAATCTAATAGTAAATGTGAATTGACGAGGCATAGGTGAAGCCACGCCACCAGTATTGAAGAATTCAGGATCATTGCCGTTAAGTTTCTTATCGGCATAAATCAAGAAAAGATTAGTGGCCTGGAACTTCAAATTTACGTTGTTGACACCAAAAGATGACAACCATGTTTTGGGGAAGGTATAGTCAAAAGCAATCTCTTTCATTCTAACAAAATCACCTTTAGCAATGCGTTCGGTACTGTAGTTGTAAGCATTATAGGCAATAGCTAAATTTGGGTTGAGGAAGTTCTGACGTACTGATGGTATTACCGGAACTGTGGTTTTATCTTCTTCACCAGAGGATGACCATCGATTGTTAAATTCACGTGGAGTGGCTACCATATCGTTATAGGTATTGGAGAAGATGGGATCTAGTCGAACTACGTTTCCGTAAGAATACACAAGGAAAACGCTGAGACGGAATCCCTTATACTTGAATACATTTTCGAAAGAGCCGTAGTCGGTAGGATCGCTGGAACCTTCATACTTCAACCAGCTTAAATCGGCATATTCCTGAAAATTGATACCATCGGTTGTAATAGCTCCATTAGCGACCTTGAAAGTAGGAATTCCTTCTTTAGTCAACTTATTGAATGGAATAGAAAAGATGGAGCGAACAGGATAGCCTTGAAGAGCAAAACCATTACTACGTACAAGATCTATAACACGTGCTGTATTTTCCAGATTTGTCACCTCATTATGCTGATGAGAATATAGGAATGTTGTGTTCCATTCGAAGTCTTTGAAACGGATATTTTTGGTGTTTAATGAAAGTTCGAAACCATTGGATTTCATATTTGCAATGTTTCCATATTTATTTATCTCACCTCCAACACCCTGAACTGTAATTGGCCCAATGAGGTCGAAGTTACGACGTTCGTACCTACTCATTTCCAAGTTAATGCGATTATTGAAAAAACCCATGTCTGCAGTTATACTCAGTTCATACTTTTTTTCATAGGTAAGATCAGAATTGCCGAGTTCTGATATTTTCAGAGCTGTTTCTTGGTCAGAACTTATAGGTCTCCATGCAACATAACTATTGACAATGGGCAGTGAATTACTGATATCGAATGGGCCGCGGTCTGCTGTCAAAGAATAAGAACCTTTCAACGTGAAGTGTGAGAACCACGTTCCAAACTGCTTGAACCATTTTTCCTCGTGAGCATTCCAAGCGCCTGAAATATTCCATGTAGGTAACCAACGGCTTTTACGTGCAGAGCCTAGAGTATTCGTCCCTTCATAGCGAAGCGTTCCATTAACAATGTAACGTCCCTTATAAGAATAGGTAGCATTACTGAAGAAAGCAGTTGTACGCTCCAAACCATTGGATATTTTATAATAACCAGATCCTTCTTGTGACATCTTGTCGAACATATCAGGATCGAATTTCCCGATATCACCAAAGCTATATTCGCGCCCCCAGTCGCGCGACCAATTGCTATTACGTTTCACTTCATTGGACTCCAAACCTGCAAAGATATTTATGATATGGATATTATTGAAGATGTGATTGTATCCAACAGTTCCACGAAAATTCAAAGACGTCATACGGTAGGTATTCACATCATAAATACCACCCTCAGGAAGAACACTGATGGGTACAGCATAAGGATTGGTAGGATCCGTCCATAAATTAAGGATTGGCATCACGAATGATTGTATTTCCCATGGCACGATAGGCATTAGCTTGATTAGAATATTCCGTAGCGTTGTGTTCTGAAGTCGAACTGGCACGCTTTATGGCACTGAGGATATTGATCTCAAGACCGGCAATTGGTTTATATGTTAACATTCCCTGAATTTTGAACTCATTAGAATTTAGATCCATATAGTTGTTGTCAAGTTCATGGAATATGTTGAATGATGTATAGTTACGTGTATACGATTCATTTGGGTCAAGCACACGAGAAGTATTCAAGGAATAAGAATACGGATTGATATCGAAAGCGCGGGACACTTCACCGTTAACAAGATTGACCTCGGAACTGAGTGTTCCTGGAGCTCTCTGTTCACGGGATGAAGCATTGGCAATAATCTGAAATTTCAGCTTGTCAGAAAAAGAAAATGTGGAATTCAGGTTTGCAGTATAGCGTTTTACACTGCTCTGTTTGTACCATCCCGGATCACACATGACACTGATAGAGGCATAGTGCTGACTCTTGTCAGTACCTGTTGATATGCTGACAGAGTGGTTCTGCATAATACTATTAGAAAATAACAGGTCGAACCAATCTGTATTCCGATATTCCTGCTGACGCAGCCATTCGTTTCGACCAGCATCTGTATTTAGGACATCACCAGAAGCAATTAGTTTGGCCAATTTTCCGTATACGCCACTTGAACTTGCATTGGCAACATCGGCGGGACTCAAGTAACCTTTCTTCTGTAATTCCTGATACACCGACATTTGTTCCTGAGAGTTCATAATATTAAAGTTATTGTAACTAGGCTTCAGCCTCATTGTGAACTCACCTGTATAGTTGATATTTGATTTCCCTGCATGCCCTTTCTTTGTGTTGATAACAATCACACCTGCCATTGCACGAGCACCATAAATAGAAGTTGCTGAACCGTCACGAAGAATCTGAAAACTCTCTATATCGTCAGCATTCAGACCGGCAATAGCAGAAGAAAGTAATGTCTCTGCATTTCCAGAGGACAAGTTGTCGGTATTCATTTCAATTACATTATCTTGAATAACGCCATCTACAATCCACAATGGCTGGCTGTTCCCGTAAATGGAAGTTGCACCACGTACTTGAATGCGCGGAGCTGTTCCGAATGTTCCTGTAACATTTTGCACCGTTACACCAGCAGCACGCCCTTCAAGAGAACGACTAATGTCAGGGACACCATCAAGTTTGGCTTCTGAAGCATCAATAGTTGTTGTAGAACCAGTAAACAATCGTTTATCCATCTTCTGCATACCTGTAACAACTACGTCTCCTATGGTATGTACGTCATCCTCCATGATAATGTTTACTGGCTTGTTTGTTGCCTTACGGCGATAGGTCTTCATTCCAATATTGGAATACTCTAAGATATCTCCTAAAGTGATTCCATCTAATTCGTATTTCCCGTTTACATCAGTCACAGTGGCATTCGATGTCCCTACAACTTTTATCGAAGCGCCAATCAATGGTTCGCCATCTTTGTCAAGCAACCGACCATGTACTTTTATCTTATCTGTTCCGGAAGATTTCTGTACATTACTCATGTTAATCTGGATAAACTTTCCTTTTACTGTAGATAGATAGGGAAGGCCTTCTAAGAGTTTGTTGACTGCAGCTGGAGCAGTCAGATTACTGAACGATACTGTAATTTTGTATTTGCTCAGATCGTCATAATTGTAATTGATTTTGTAATAATTTGACTGTTTTTCCACTTGCGAAAGCGCAGTAGGAAGTTCCATTTTATTACATTTTAAATACACTTTGCTGCCCTGAGCCTTGATTTCTGTCACCTCAAAAACCAATAATAGACAAAAACAAAGCAAAGTAATAAAAGATTTCTCTCTATTCATAACAATATTTTACGTTAAACAATAAAAAATAATTCTCTTTTATTAAAAAGACATATTTTTTTAGTTATAGGTACCATAATGATACTATTTTCCTAAAAAATATTACCTTAATTGGTAATTTTATGTGTTTTTACTAATAAAATTATTATTTTAAGTTTAATTCCCTTTGTTATTGATTTTTTGCTAAGAGTTATCTAATAGTTATGTCATCTTGATTCAATTGAATGTTTACATTATCCATTTCATTGAGACTCTTTAGAATATCTTTTAAACTTTCTTTTCGTTCTGCAACGAAATGAAGTTGAAGCTTCATAGCTTCCGTATTTTCGAATACTACAGTTTTGTTATACCATCTACCAAGTTCAATCATGATTTGCAATAAGGAGGTCTTGTCAAAATAGAAATAACCATCTTTTCGTTGGGTAACTGGATAGGTGTCAATTGCGTTGATGCCGATACTGCCATTATCTTTGAATACAGCACATTGGCCGGGTGTGACAATACCATAAGTGGAACTGTTTGTTTCTTGAACACGAACGCGACCTTCAACCAACACCAGTTTAGCATCTTTTTTTGTATAAGCGCGAGCATCGAATGTTGTGCCGAGCACTGTAGCAGAGAAATACTCAGTAGTAACCACGAAAGGATGATGTTTATCTTTGGTTACCTCAAAATAAGCCTCACCAGTCAAATATACCTCACGGCGACTACCGGTAAATTTGCGTGGAAATTGGAGTGAACTTTCAGTATTGAGCCAGATACGTGTTCCGTCAGAAAGTGTGATATTGCAATCCTTGCCGCGTGGGGTCTTCATCACTATCATTGCGTTATCCTTAGTAATGTTGCTGGATAATGATTTTGTTGCAAAAGAGACAGTCTTGTTTTTTAATGTTTGTTCTTTACTTCCATCAGATGCAAGGGTTATGTCGTTGGAGGTTTCCTTGTGGGTCATCACTTCCTGAAAATTGTTGTTCTTTGGTGAACTGATATGTATCACAAACATTATAGCCAAACAGGCGGCTACGACAGCTACAAGCAACCATCGCGTATTGGGATGATAGTTATTTGAACCATCATCCTGCAATTTTATTTTCTGCCATTCTATGTCGATATTGGGTACTAAAGATTTCTTTCGTGCTATGGCACTTCTGATCTCTGCTTCTTCTTCAGCTGTTGGCAAAAAGATATCTAAATCATCTTGTTGTATGTTTTTCAACTTTTTTTCCATATTGTTCCTTTACTTTAAAGATGAATTCTTTCCTGAAAAGGTACCTTCTTTTTGTTTATCTATGTTAAAGTGTGCTTTTAAAGTAGCAAGGGCTTTTACAATGTGCTTTTTTACACCATTAGTTGAAATACCAAGTTGCTCAGCAACTTCCTTATATGTATGGCGCTCGTAATAACATTGCTCCAAAACATAGCGGGTACGTTCTGGCAACAAATCTAGTTGCTTTTCAATTTCTATAATACGTTCTTCCTTAACTTTCCATTCTCCTTCCAAATCGGCAGGTACTGAAAGAAGTATATCTTCGGATGTTGTGTAGAGATTTTTGTGTGTTTTGATATGATTTAAACATTTATTACGTATACTTAAAAACAAATATCCATTCAATTTTTGATGATCAATATGAATACGATTGCGCCATGCGGCAGCAAAACTTTCGCTTACAATATCGCGACTCACTTCTTCATCTTGCACAAGATGAAAAGCAAAATAATAAAATCGCGAATATGATTCACGAAAGAGTATTTCGAATTCTTGAGTATAATCGTCCATCCTATTCTATTCTCTTCCCTCAATATCAAGATAGTATTTATGAATGCAAAAGAAAAGAAAAAATCTGATATTCGTGCAAATTTTGACTAAAATATCCTATTCTAACTTAAATTATACCTGTTGATATAATTAAAAATATTACTGTCCGCTAAAAGTTTTTCTTCGAAACTAGTACAAGACAAAATCTTCAAAAATATTAGTTGTCTCTAATTTTGCACCATTTATGTGGTATAACTTAGCCAAATTTTGGAATGCGGACAGCATACATATATATGCTATTCAAACGATATGTTGCGCAACTCGTCTATCCTTCCCGTCTGTGTGCTTTGCTGCAATGTCTGCATCAGCACCGGGAGAGAGTCGGTGACAGCCGGATGGAAGTGATCAGAGTGCATATATTCCAGAATACTCTTGTAGAGTTGACGGCCTTCGGCATGTTGTGATGCTGTCTTGAGGTCGCTCATGCAGATGAGCAACTTGCCCTTTCCTATCGAGAATTCCATGATCAGACCCAGTTTGTGGTTGCGCTCGATGTTGTCTATCACTTGGACAATGGGGCGGTAGGTCTGTGGAAGATGGTCGAGGATGAGAGGGTGGCTGGCCTTTATTATCGGGAACCACTGCCATGAAGTGTAGCTCCCGGTGGGGAAGTCACTGAAGATGGGATGGCGCGCATCGGTAAGAATGCCTAGAGTGCCCGGCGAAACGGGTTTCTTGTTGCTTTCGCTGATCGTCTTGAACATGCGATAGTTCCAATAATCGGTTTGGAAAAGTCCGTCCACGGTGTTGCCGGCAAACTGTGTGGAGTCGGGCATGAAGAGCACGCGGGCACCCGAAGCCAGTTTCTTTCCTATTTCATCGGTCATCTTTGTCGTTATGATGATGCCCTTTTCCAGGTTTGTCAAGTCATCTTTTGGCGGATATACCCATATATCGTATGCGTTGTGATAATCATTCCTGTCTATACCGAGAAGCAGTTTCAGGTGTGCAGGATAGCCAATACGCAGGTTGGCTGATATCCTGCCGGCATTTATCAGACCTGTGCTGTCGGTATTGATAGCCCAATTCCCCTCTGCCAGTGTCTGCGGGTCTATGGCTCCGGAATGATCATCCTGGCACGTGCTTATCAGCCAGTTCAACGTCTTTCCTTTCAATGACTGCTCGCTGTAGTTTGCGATCTTCACATCGGCGGTAACAGGTTTGTCGGTGGTGAAACAGTAGGTGTCTGCTTCGAGCAGCGGGACAACGGGCGCGCAGAACCCGCGCCATTCGCTTGTGTCTACTATTCCCTTGCTCTCCATGAATGCGTCCAGTATGCCTATGTATGCCGAGCCCTGACCAGGATAGTCCTGCAGGTCGAGCAACTGGAAACCGCCCATGTTGCCGGTGCGCAGGTCCATCTCTATGTCTGCCTTGTATAGTTGTGCGCTCCATAGTCCGGAAGCCTTGTGAAAAGCCTCCGCCTGGTCGCCCATGCCGGCTTTTTGCAGTCGTGAGCGGAACACTTCCATGCTGTATGGATAGAGCACGCCCTTGTATTTCTTTATCTCGTCGTAGTCAGGATAGGTCTGGAACTGTGCTGTCTCGTGACTTATCACGGGTACGGGGCATGCCTTTATCGCGTTTTCAAATGTGGTGCGCGTGTTGGGATATTCGTGGTTGATGATGCCACCGTCGGCAGCATCGGCAAACGAGAAAGAACCTCTTACGTGAGTGTTATACTCTCCGTATTTCTCTCCGCCCACACGGCAGGTGGTGAAATAGTCCATACCGGGTTTCCAGCCCTTATAACCCAGATAGTAATTCGAGCCGAAAGTATAGAGTTTGGTACTGTCTGTGCCTCGGAAATCATCAGTGAAGCGTTTCATCTCGTCGATGGAGCCCCACAGTTCGTTGCCCAGCGCCATCATCACAAATGACGGATGGTGCCCGTAAGTGCGCACGATGTTCTCGCCCTCCTTGTGCAGAAAGGTCATAAGCGTGGTGTCCTTGGCATTGAAATCGCCCCAGAATGGCAGTTCGGGTTGCAGATAAATGCCCATTTCATCGGCCGCTTGGAACGCTGCTTCGGGCGGGCACCACGAGTGGAAACGCACGTGATTGATGCCGTATTGCCTGCAAACTCCGAAGTGATGTCTCCATGACGCCACGTCCATTGGCACATGGGCGGTGAGCGGGAACACACATGCGTCGTGCTTGCCACGCAAATAGGTCTTGTTGCCGTTAATGTAGAAGTGGTGGCCGTGTGCCTTGAAATCGCGAAAGCCGAATGTCGTGGATACCGAGTCCACCCCGTCGATGGATGCCGTGAGGATGTAGAGATCGGGATGAAACTCGCTCCACACTTTCACGTCGTCATTGATGGGTGATGATGCGGACACAATCTGGTTTTTGTAAAGTTTGTGGTCTTTCTTAGAACTATTCAAACGCAGTTGCGAGGAATAGATGATCTTGCCGTCTTTCGTACTCGTGATTTTCAGATTGATAATGGTATTGTTTTTCACTATTCCGCATACGTTGAGTCTGGTTTTTATTCTTTTGTTGCCCGGGTCGGGGTTAATCTCCAGATCGGTGATGTGTACGGGATTGGCAGCTTCGAGATACATGCGGCCGATGATACCGTTCCAGTTGGTCTGGGTGTCCTCTGTATAGGCATGAGAATTGGCATAGAGTTGTTTTGGCACACCGCTGCCATTGTCCACCATGATGGTGATTTCGTGCCTGCCGGGTGTGAGATATCTGGTCAGATCAAATACTTGTTCCGTAGAGATGTCGTTGCTTTTCCCTGCCGGGGTGGCGTCAACGAATACGTTTGTGGGTTTCGTACGCTCCAGATGCAGGTAGATGTCATGTTTCTTCCATGTCTTTGGAATGTCCACCGTGCGGCGGTACCACGCTTTGCCAACGTACGAGAACAGACGTGTGAGATGGGTTGTCTCATCCTTTTTTGTGCATGGCGTGCCTTTGTGGTTGGTGTCGGTGGTGCCGGGGAGCATCACCACATCGTTAAATACCGGTCCCGTCGTTGCGGATGACTGTGCGTCCGTGGCGAACTGCCATTTGCCCTGCAGGTCTATTTGCATACGATAAATGCCGTCTTTCGCATTTGCGGTGAGACTGATGATGATAAGGAGGAGCGTGAAAGAAAATTTGTTCATGGAAGGTTTATATTTATCAGGAGACAAAGATAAAGAAAATAGAAATGAAAACAAAATAATAAAGCATTTTGTTTTCATGTTAACCGGGAAGTAAAGTAGTCTGCTTTATAATGGAAAGTAGACTACTTTACTTTCATATATGATGTTGGAAGGAATCAGAACAGTCTTTTTCTCAGTCCGTACTGTAGGTGTGCACACTCGTCCCTTGCGCCGATGGCAGATAGTTGATGCCCCACCAGCACATCTGCAGGAGCGCAAACGAGACGATGAGTATCCATAGCGCCACTCTCTGATGGCGTGCCGTGCCAGCCCTCAGATGGATGTAGATGAGATAAGAAAACCAGGTCACCGCCGCCCATGTCTCTTTCGGGTCCCAAGTCCAATAGTGCCCCCACGCTTCTTTTGCCCATAAAGCCCCGAAGAGCATGCCGATGGTCATAAATGATATACCCACGCAGACGAGGTTGTCGCAGATGCCTGCCTCGGTATTGGTTGGACGTCGCTTCTTGAAGAACAGCAGATACACTGCCATCACAGCCGCCGAGCCCAGCAGGGCATAAGCAAACATATATACGATCACGTGTGGCGCAAACCACGGGCTTTGCAATGCGGGCATCAATGTCTTGCTGTGAATCTCGGGTTTGAATAGGTTGATGCATACGAAAACCACAGACATCAGTGTGCTGAACGACAGTATCCAGCGATAGCGCCAGCGTGAGTAGACGATGAGTCCGGCCAGTGGAAGGAAGAATGAATACCACAGACGGGTTTCGCCCATGGTGCGGAGCGGAGGCCGTTCGAGTGATATCCATATCAGGATGATGAAACTCATGAACACGGCAAGGCCTGCAAACGTGGTGGCAAATGCCGTACGCGGCATGCCACGCCATGCCGATACTGCACCCACAATCCACAGCGCCACTGCCACAAGGGCAAATAGGATAAAATATGTCCACGTCATCGTTCGTCCTCCTTTCTGCGCTGTGCCGTGACAAACGTGTATACCGCGCCCAGAAGCATCATTATTATGCCTGTGTATACGGCGGGCTGCCACGGGTCGGTAACCAGTTCCAGCGTGCTCGTGTCGCTCCAACGGCCCATCTGAGTGTCATAGTTGAGTTGATAAATATTCCATCCGTCCACCTCAAAAGGCTTGTTCACTTCTATCTTTGTCTCGATGTTACGGCCTGTCTTGGTGTGTATGTCCACTGTGGAGACAAATCGTTGAGGCTCACGTCCGGGCATCACGAGACTCTCCTTGCTGTCGAGTGCGAGCAACTGATACGGGTACATGTAGCTGCCACACGTCACCCAGCCGGTCTTTACTCTCTGTCCGTTTGCGGATGAGGCCTTGACCAGCACTGCACAAGTGGCACCAGATGACGGCCGGTGCACGTATCGGGTGGTGTCACCGGTTACTATCGGGGCGGCAAGCTCAATCTTTTTGAGCAGGGTGATGTGCCAGTCTTGCAGTTGACCGCCGTGGAAGGTGCTGTCAAGGAGCAGGGTCTGTGGCTTCTTTGCGGGTATAGGCAGACCTGTCTTATTGTCCAGAAGCATCAGCTTGGGCGGATATTCATCGATGGTGAAGTGTTTCAACCGTATGGCAATGGGCAGTCTGGTGATGTTTCCCATGGCGTCCGCCGCCCTCCATTCCGGCGAGTCGTGACCCACGGTCATTGTAAGTCGGCGCATGTCGGAGCTGCCCAGCGTGGCGCAAACCAGCACGAGCAACAGCCCGAGATGATTGAGCATGAACGGGATGTCTCTGAAATGAAATGTTGTGGCACGCCTTAATATGACAAGAGCGAGGATGAATGCCATCCAAACGTATGTCAGCACGAATGGCCAAAACGATAACATGCGGGTGATGCCTGCCGGGTCGGCGGCTTGCTGACCGTCGGGCACCTGCCGGGTGAGTCCCATTATCGCCGTTATCGTCACTACATAAGCCAGCGCGGTGACCGCGGCGTCACTGGTGCTCATATATCTGAACGCGTAAACGCGGTGGCGCAGAGCGTGCGCCGCTAAGGCAATAACGATGAATAATGTCAGGATGATGACATTAACAGGAAAGGCGAAAGCCTTCCAGTCAATGGCTCCGATGCCCAATTGGAGCATGGTGCCGATGGCCAGAAGCCCTCCGCTTGTCGCAAATCCCTCTTTCAATTTTCTGGGTCTGACCCACATATTCTATTTAGCGTCTATTTCCTTTAGCAGACGGTCGGCATGTCCCCACTTGTCCATCATGTAGAGCACGTAGCGGATGTCGACGCCTATGCAACGGGCTAGTTTCTTGTCGAAGAAAATGTCGCTGGAGAGGCTGTCCCAGTTGCCGTCGAAGGCAAGACCGATGAGATGTCCTCTGCCGTCGAACATTGGTGAACCGCTGTTGCCACCGGTGATGTCGTTGTTGGTGAGGAAGCATAGTTGCATCTTGCCGCTCGTCTTGTCCAGATACGGACCGAAATCCTTGGAAGAAAGCAGTTCTTTCATTACTGGTTCTGCCAGATAGTCAATCTGCTTGTCGCCCTGTTCCATCTTCTTGACGATGCTCTCGGCAGTGGTGTAGTAGCCCGATGGTGAACCGTTGATGGCGAATCCGCCCACCTGTCCGTAGCTCAGGCGCATGGTGAAGTTGGCATCGCTATAGTGGGGCATGTCCTCTTCCATGCGCAACTTGGCAGCGCAGAGATATTTCTCCTGTCTTTCTATGGAGTCGTTGATGCCGGCAAGGGCTTCGCGACGGTCATAGATAAAGTCCATAAGGTCCATGCCATATTGCACGCCTGGATCCTTCTTGTAACTTTTCTTGTTGAAGTAGAGCTTCTTTCCGCTCTTCATGATCATGGACTTGTCGTAGAGATAATCCACATATTTGGCGTAATCGCCGCCGAATTTCGTGGTGATGGTCTTGTAGAAGGCAGGCAGATACTTGGCATCCACGTGCTCCTTATAGTTTTTCATCAGCGTTGCCATCACTTCTTTGTCGAGGGTCGCATCCCATTCACTGCTGTTGTCATCAAACAGCATGTATTGCTTCTTCGATTTGCCCTTAGGACCTTTTACCTCCATGCTTGAGTTCAGTTTCATGGCTCGTGTTGAGAATTCGCTGGTGCGGCGGAATGTCTCGTTCCAATACATGAACGCACGCATACTGTCAAAACGCCTGGCATATAGTTTGGCGAGCAGGTCAAAGTCCAGTTTGTCTTTCATATAGCCTGTGCTGTCCTGCCAAGTGCGTATGCGGTCTTCATATTCCTTCTTCTGATTGATGATGCCTATTGAATCGATGCATTTGTTCATGCCGATGGAGTTTTTCCAGTAGTTGGCACTTTGAGCGAACTTTGAATCGTATTTGATGCGCACGGCCTCGTCGGCACGCATATGTTTGGTCATTATATCTTGCTTCACACCACGTACCTGGACGCGCGGAGTGTTCTCTGCATCGCGCATCTCACGTATTCCATAGGATGAGAGATAGCGCTCTGTAGAGCCCGGATAACCGATGGTCATGGCATAGTCGCCATCCTTATAGCCCTGTGCGGACACCTGAGTCCAGTGCTTGGGATGATAAGGCACGTTGTCCTTGGAATATTTTGCCGGACCGTTTGTCTTGGGGTTGGCATATATTCTGAATACAGAGAAGTCGCACGTCTGGCGCGGCCACATCCAGTTGTCGGTCTCGCCGCCAAACTTACCCATCGACTTTGGTACCGTGAAGACCAGGCGCAGGTCAGTGAAGTCCTGATATGTGGTGGCATAATACTTGTTGCCCTCATAGAAAGCGTCGATGTTTACGTGCAGCGTGGAGTCTATACGCTTCACAGAGTCGGTCAGCACGTTCTGCAAAGAGTCGATGTAGGCGCCCTTGCGGTCGGCCTTCATCGTGTCGAGACCATGTTTCAACAGACGGTTGGTAATGTCGTTCTGGTCCCTCATGAAACTTACGAACATGTCTTCATTGGGTAGTTCGTCGGCATAGGTCTTCGCAAAGAAACCATTGAGCATATAGTCATGATCTACTGTGGAATGCGAACGGATGCTCTCGAAGCCGCAATGGTGGTTGGTGAAGACCAGTCCGTCGGGTGAGACTACCACTCCGGAGCAATAGCCGGAGAAGTTTACCACGGTGTTTTTTATGGCATTCTCGCCATAGTACAGGTCGTTGTAAGGCACTTGAAATCCCTCAGCCTGCATCTGTCCATACACAGCCTGCGGTAGATTGTAGAGAGTCCACATTCCTTCGTCGGCACTAGCGGCGCTCACGGCGAGCAGTCCGGCTAGGAAAAGGGTCTGTTTTTTCATATATTCTGTTTATGTTATAGTTTATTTCTTGAAGTACTTGGTTGTCTTGTCGATAAAGGCTACCGGCATGTCTCTTTTCACGATGATTACCATGAATGCGATGATGAGCAATGTGTTGATTATCAGTGCGCACCACATTGGCACCATGTCATTTGCCAGTGTCATGCAGGCAAAGAATGCCACAGCCACGGCGATATAGAATGTGATGTCGCGGATGGGATATCGTATGGGATAATATTTCTGGCCAACAACATAAGACAACAGCATGCTCACTGCATAGGAGATAAAACCGGCCCATGCACAAGCCATATAGCTGAAGCGGGGAATGAGTATGATGTCAATGGCTATCAGCACCACAGCCCCTATGCCCGAGAAGTAAGCGCCCCAGATGGTGCGGTCGGTGAGCTTGTACCAGAAGCTAAGGTTGAAGAAGATACCGAACATGATCTCTGATGCCATCACGATAGGCACGATACGTAGTCCTTCCCAATAGCTGCGGCCCACCAGGTGACGTAGGATATCGATGTATCCCATCACGCAAAGAAATGCCAGCAGGGTGAAGATGATGTAGTATTTCATGGCCTTGGCATAAGTGTCCTTATTGTCTTTGTCTTTTGTCTTGCCAAATACAAAAGGCTCGTAGGCATAACGGAACGCCTGGGTTATCATCACCATGATCATCGCAATCTTGATGCAGGCTCCATAGATGCCCAGTTGGGCGAGAGATTCCCCCTTAGCTCCATGGAAGACATATGGAAAGATAATCTGTGATGCGCATTGGTTGAGCTGCCCGGCGAGTCCCATGATGAGCAGCGGCCATGTGTAGCTGAGCATCCGTCGGCATGCGCTCCAGTCGAAGGCGTATCTGAAGCCTTTCAGCTCCGACCACAACATCAGCAGTGTGGCAACAGAACAGAAGATGTTGATATAGAATATCCAAACCACGTCGGGTGTGAAATGGCTGTCGTAGATGCCGAAAAGATTGATTTTGAAATATGGCAATACGATGAGATACAGACAGTTGAGCACGATGTTGAATGTGATGTTCAATATCTTTAGTGTGGCAAACTTGATTGGGCGGTGCTTGCAGCGCAGATACGCAAAAGGTATTGCCGTGAACGCATCGATAGCTACCGTGACAAACATTATGGATACGAACTCGGGATGGTTTGCGTATCCCATGGCGGTGGCAATGGGCTGATTGAATAGTATTACTATTACAGAGAACAGCAGTGACGTGAATCCAACGGTGCGAAGTGTGGTGGAATATATTTTCTGCGGGTCTTCGCCTTCCTTGCTCATGAAGCGGAAGAAGGTGGTCTCCATGCCATAAGTCAGTATGATGATCAACAGTGCCACGTATGCGTAGACATTGGTGATGATCCCATACTGCCCGCCTGCAGCACTGAATTTGGCTGTCTGGATTGGCACCAGCAGATAATTGATGAAACGGGCAGCAATGCTGCTCAATCCATAGATGGCAGTGTCTTTTGCGAGTGATTTTAAATTAGTCATAAAAATTATTGTTTTGTGGGTGGAGTAGGGACGGTAGATCAGGCGGATTGTTCGCACAGTCTTTTCAGAAAGTTCAGGAGCGTGTGATGAATGTCTGTTTCGTGTCGTCCATACTGAATATTTAACCGAAGAACAGGTACGCCATGGCTATCGCCGCAATCACACCGGCAAGGTCTGCGAGCAGTCCGCACGCCACGGCATGACGTGTGTATTTGATGTTCACGCTGCCGAAATACACTGCGAGGATATAGAATGTGGTGTCGGTGGAACCTTGGAAAATACAACTCAGACGCCCTACGAAGCTGTCGGCACCGTAAGTTTTCATCGCGTCGACCATCATGCCGCGTGCGCCGGAACCTGACAGCGGTTTCATCAGCGCTGTGGGCAGCCCGCCCACGAAATCAGTGTTGCCACCACACGATGCCACCAGCCATTTGATTCCATCGACCAGCATGTCCATTGCGCCCGAAGCACGGAAAACGCCTATGCCTACGAGTATCGCAACAAGATATGGGATGATGCGCACGGCTGTGGAGAAACCGTCTTTCGCACCTTCTATGAAAGCGTCGTATACATTTATTTTCTTGCGTACGCCCGCCACTATGAACGATACGATGATCGTCATCAGTATGATGTTGGCGGTGGTTGTGCTCACCACGTTCATCTGTTCCTTGTCCAACTGTCCGAAACCCCAGATGATTGCAGCCACCACGGCGAGCATTCCTCCGAGTGTAAAGAACATTACGCGATTGAAAAGGTTGATGCGCTGGTAGATGGATGTTACGATGATGCCCGCAAGTGTGGAAAAGAATGTCGCGATAAGTATGGGAATGAAAATGTCGGTTGGTTGGGCGGCGCCCATCTGCGCACGATATACCATGATGCTGACGGGTATAAGCGTCAGTCCCGACGTGTTTAAAACCAGAAACATAATCATCGGGTTCGTTGCCGTGTCTTTCTTCGTATTCAACTCCTGCAACTGCTCCATTGCCTTCAACCCAAGCGGAGTGGCGGCATTGTCGAGTCCCAGCATGTTGGCTGCGATATTCATAAAGATGGAACCTGTTACCGGATGCCCCTTGGGAATGTCGGGGAAGAGCTTGCAGAACACCGGTGAAAGCACTCGTGCGATGACATTGATGACTCCGCCTTTCTCGCCGATTTTCATTATTCCCAGCCATAGTGAGAGCACGCCGGTGAGTCCGAGAGAAATCTCGAATGCTGTCTTCGAGGTTTCAAATGTAGAGTTCATCATGGCGGGAAACACGGTGGTGTCCCCCATGAAAATAAGTTTCACCAGCGCAATGATAAAGGCAATGATGAAAAAAGCTATCCAAATGTAATTAAGTACCATAACTGATGCAAAAATAAAACTTTTATCCCATAT
>OBMA010000172.1_pt1 | contig 34219 bp, 17 predicted proteins | sample 1539141 | NCBI WGS metagenome assembly OBMA01 (sample SAMEA3991484, study PRJEB22521) | metagenome | biome: anthropogenic terrestrial biome; feature: sewage plant; material: raw primary sludge | place: Sweden | collected 2012-09-26
CAGAGGGAAGATGAGTATGACCTCCGTACGTTCCATTGAGCGGAGAATTCTTCGACGTGCACCCAAGGTGTGTACGCGAAACAAACTGAGAGAAGAAAAAAAAAAGTAATCAAAGGAAGTGTAAGGGTGTAAAGAGGTAAGGATGTTAATATTGCCGTGGAAAAAATTGCAACGAGAGGTGGGTAACTACTACGATATGTATTTCGAGCATTTTTCTTAGGGCTGAATTTTTCATTAGTTTTTCCATTCTCGATGAGGTGAATGAGTAAAGTTAAAGAAACATATAAATAGTGAGCTCTTTCCAAACAACTTGATAACTTCACTCATTCATCCTTTTCTTAGTTTTATTCTCTTCTTGTTCTTTTTACTAAAAAAATTGTCGACGTACTTCAGTATGTTTTATACCATATACTTTATTAGGAATATAACAAAGCATACCCAATAATTAGGCAATGCGATTGTCGTATTCAACAACCATCTTCTATTTCACCAGCTTCAGGTTTTGACTAACACATTCAACAGTAGGATCATTTCTATAGGAATCGTCACTCTTTGACTCTTCAAAAGAGCCACTGAATCCAACTTGGTTGATGAGCCCCATAACCTTTGTACCCCAGAGTGAGGAAATGAAATCGAATTTAAATTAGCTTGGTCCGCAATCCTTAGCGGTTCGGCCATCTATAATTTTGAATAAAATTTTGCTTTGCCGTTGCAATTGTGATAACTTCCTTTGGAATTTGTTGCGATATTTAATGGCGCGATGATCTTGACCCATCCTATGTGCTTCCATTTTGGAAGGATAGGGATTCATGGGTGGGTACAAATGGCAGTCTGACAAGTCAATCAAATCATTTATTTTTTCCAAAATATTTTCGAATCAAAGGTTTGATTCAGTATTTTGGAGCCGCATTATACTTAGTATTTTAATTAAATTACATTACAATCATGAATGTCTAAAGAACTCTTACTTTACTCACCGAGTTCAGTTTTCAAGAGATCGAGACACTTCTTTAAGATATATAAATGGTTTGCTACTAGCATAGAGGGATCTTCACTAGGCAGCGATGACCACGTTACATAACACGGCCTATTGAACCTTTCAGATATTATTGTGGCCATGTGTCTAGCCATATCACGAATCCGGTCATCTTTAGTATCTAATAACGGTATCCCCACAACGTTGCTTCCGCCTGATTTGAGGTTCATATGTCTATCCCTCATTAAGGGAATGGCGTAGTAATAACATGATAAGGATGAAGATGAATTCAGCGATGCCTCTTGTTTAAATCCCACTACCAGACTAATAGGTATTTTTTTAGAACGATCGTCTGCAGGTAGAGTAGCAATAACATCCAGCGTCGGCTGTAGAAATCCAGATTCTGATTCAATAGTTCGGCTAATCGTCTTTACTAACATCACAATCACCCGCGTCTAATCTCAACGGAAGCATCTTTTGCAATTTCCCGGTCCAAACCATTTGTAAAACATAAACAATAAACCAGAACCTAATCTTTTAATGTACTTTCATGTCAACAGTAAATTTTCAATCCGGGCAACGAAAACTTTCGTGCAAATAATTTCCGGAGCTCCTAAACGAACTAAAATAAGCTCTTTCCCGTATGTACCTCATCTTGTTACAGCACGAAGAATAATCGCACCGACCATTGTGTCAATCACTTCACGGGACCAGTAACTCATTCCGTTCGCGTTTTACTAGCTGCAGCATTTTTGGGCCCTCTCACGTAAGTCATTATCTTTCGGAATTGTGAGGTGCACGGATGCGGACTTCTCCTTTTGCCATTGCGTTCGTTGATTATTCTTGTTTTCCAACCTTTGCCCATTTCCTGGACTACTCGACAAGTACCACGTTTATTGGGCTCTGGTTTATTTTTCAATAGTTCTGTCTTGAGCTGTGCAAGTATTACTATTCCAAGTAAAACGATATTTCGTCGATAAGTTCTTAAGTAAACTTTTCTTTGAGTTTGACTCTATCACATTGGCTTTTTTTTTACCCAATTTCTAGCTGTTGTACTAAAGAAAAAAACAAAGAAAAAAAACTATACATTGGATAGAAACTGGCTATTTGTTCACGCTTTCAACGAAATCACCAGTCTGAACATAACAGAAATATATCAAACTTTTCTCCTAGAAACAAATCGAAAAATTTATAAGATTTAGTCTCAAGAATTTCAAGTCATGTCTCAATACGCAAGCTCATCCTCATGGACTTCTTTCTTGAAGTCAATCGCTTCATTCAACGGTGATCTTTCTTCGTTATCGGCTCCTCCATTCATTTTATCTCCAATCTCATTGACCGAGTTTTCTCAGTACTGGGCTGAACATCCAGAGCTATTCTTGGAACCCTCTTTTATCAATGACGATAATTACAAAGAACACTGTTTAATTGACCCTGAAGTCGAGTCACCCGAATTGGCCCGTATGCTGGCCGTTACTAAATGGTTCATTTCCACTTTAAAATCTCAGTACTGTTCTCGTAATGAATCCTTAGGTTCTGAGAAAAAACCTTTGAACCCATTTCTAGGTGAGTTGTTCGTTGGTAAATGGGAAAATAAAGAGCATCCTGAATTTGGAGAAACGGTTTTGTTAAGTGAGCAAGTTTCTCACCATCCACCCGTGACTGCTTTTTCCATCTTCAATGACAAGAACAAGGTTAAGCTGCAAGGCTACAACCAAATTAAAGCCAGTTTCACTAAATCCTTAATGCTGACTGTTAAACAATTTGGTCACACTATGTTGGATATTAAGGATGAGAGTTATTTGGTTACCCCACCTCCATTGCATATTGAAGGTATTCTTGTCGCTTCTCCCTTTGTTGAATTGGAAGGAAAATCATATATCCAATCTTCGACAGGTCTACTTTGTGTTATTGAATTTTCAGGTAGAGGCTACTTTTCTGGTAAAAAGAATTCATTCAAGGCAAGAATTTACAAAGACTCTAAAGATAGCAAGGACAAGGAAAAGGCATTATACACAATATCAGGCCAATGGTCTGGCTCTTCTAAAATAATCAAGGCAAATAAGAAAGAAGAATCACGATTATTTTACGATGCTGCTAGAATCCCTGCTGAACATCTGAATGTCAAGCCTTTGGAGGAGCAACACCCACTGGAAAGTAGAAAAGCCTGGTACGACGTGGCTGGTGCCATCAAATTAGGCGATTTTAACTTAATTGCCAAAACGAAAACTGAATTGGAAGAAACGCAAAGAGAATTGAGAAAAGAGGAAGAAGCTAAAGGCATTAGCTGGCAAAGAAGATGGTTCAAAGATTTTGACTACTCTGTCACGCCCGAAGAAGGCGCCCTTGTACCTGAAAAGGATGACACTTTCTTAAAACTCGCCTCTGCTCTAAATTTATCAACGAAGAATGCTCCAAGTGGTACTTTGGTGGGTGACAAAGAAGACAGGAAGGAGGATCTTTCATCCATTCATTGGAGATTCCAAAGAGAGTTGTGGGACGAAGAAAAGGAAATTGTTTTGTAAGGAGAACGATAAAGTAACAACTTGTTACCGTTGCACTAATATATTATCTATCTTTTCTTCTTTTTCCTTCCTTTTTCTCTTCATGTGACAGGAAAGGATATGAAATCATTAGAGGAACTAAGAAATCATTTTTACCATCCCCTAAATCTTATATTGTTTTGTTCTCTTTTCACTATAATGACTAGAATTTATTCTTTCGAACCACAAGAATATGCTATATTGCTGTTAAAGATGAAGCAGAAAAAACCTTTATCTATTTCTACTTCTTCCTTTAATTATTGATAGACAGATCGCTCATTTTTTTCTCATGATGTCATATCCTTTTTAATCATCATACGAAGGTTAAAATTTGAAGTTTACCAAGTTTTCATGCAAGTTTTGTTATTATTTACAACCTATTACTATATTTTATCTTCTCTGTTGATATCCTCACTTTTGTCTTTTTTATAACTCTCTAATTTTCTTATGTCAATTTTGTAGAACCACATAATCGATGGAGTATATGCACTTATACAACACTTTCTATACAAAGTTTATGGTATATCCCAAAATCTGTACGCTTATCGAACCATAGGCCTGTTTTATCATTCCATAACAATGAAACACAAGAGGCTAACGCCAAGTACTAAAGTAATATTATCATAATATTGCGTATTACCTAACAGGTGTGCTCTGAGAGAATACAGTCATATTTGACGAAATTCTATAATTCCATCAAAAAATTTTCCGTGCCCGAGCTTTTTCACTTCTAAAAAAGAAAAGAGCAATAAAAATGCGATGGGGTCCTTACATTACAACTTATGCTATTAGTTCGGCTTTCTTGTGATCCATAACATCCTCACGTTAACGAATCATTTATTTAAAAATGGCTCCAACTAATCTAACCAAGAAACCATCTCAATACAAACAGTCTTCAAGAAAGGGTAAGAAAGCATGGAGAAAAAATATCGATTTATCTGACGTAGAACAATATATGGAAAAGAAAATTGATCATGAAATTACGCATGGTACCAGTGATATAACCTCTTTGCAAAATGATGCTCTTTTTCATGTTGATGTTGAGGGTGATGAGATATTGAAAAATAAATTAATTAAAAGGAAACAAATTAAGAAGGTTCTAAAAAGTAAAGAGATTTTAGACGCCGTTAAAACGAATTCAAAAATTGCAGCACTAAATCACCATAAGAATAGTAGTGGAAATCCTAATAAGATTCAAGGTGTTTCTAAACACGAATTAAAGAAATTAATGGCTTTGGCTGGCAGAGTACACGGCGAATCGAAGATCAAGAATAGAGTTGCCAAAGACGGTCTAGTTAAAACAACGGCTGGCGACTTATGGGGTGAAGAATCCAATTCAAAGAAACAGAAGGTCAAATTACCTTCCGGTATCAAACTTGATGTGGAAAAAAAGGACCAGATACCTGAAGAACTATTGAAAAAATCCACGACAAGTTGGTCTATTGCTTCAGTCAGACCAAGTACTTTAGATATAGAGCCAATTGCAGTAAAAGAATTCACAGAAATTCCACATGCTGGTAAATCCTACAATCCCAACAATAAAGCTTGGTCAGAATTGATAAACAAAGAGTATAAAGAGGAAAAGGCAAGAGAAGATGAAAGAATCGCCTTGGAAAAGTACAAAGAAAGAATTAGACATTTAATGGAAACTTTAGATGACAATGAAGAGGAAGAGTCTTCATCAAACGAAGAAGAAGAAGAAGAAGAAGAAGAAGAAAATGAAAATGAAAATGAAAGTACGCAATGTAGTGGATCTGATAAGGAAATAAAACTATCAATAAATAAGCCTGTGAAGAATAAAAAGAAAACAAAATATCAAAGAAACAAGGCAAAGAGACATGAAGAGAAAGTAAAATTGCAACAAGAGTTGAAAGAATTGAGACAACGTGTTAAAGATTTAGAAGAAGTTATCAATTCTGAAGAGACTGAGATACTTTCAGCCATAGAGTCAGATAGCAACAAGGTTAAAAAAAGCAAGAAAAATAAGAAACACAAGTTAGGGACGAAATACTCTGTGATTGATGAAAGATTGGAGATTAAATTTTCTGACGAATTATCTGACTCATTGAGAAAACTGAAACCTGAAGGAAATCTGCTATATGACACTGTGAGAAAACTACAAAGTTCTGGTAAGGTCGAAACAAGAGTGCCCGTTAGGAAAGGTAGAAAGTATAAGCAGAAAATCACTGAAAAGTGGACACATAAGGACTTCAAATAGAGTTTTTTGTTTTACAGTATATGTTTCCATGAAAAGGTTGTCCTTGATACGTGGATTCATCAAGTGAGATATATATATATATGTTCATATTTGTGTTGGCAAGACCAACAACTGTATAGTAGGTAACAAATTGTTTCATTTTCTTTTCGTTCTCTGTCCTTTTCTAGTTTGAGAGGGCATTCCCATGTCGATATCTCTAGATATCAGTTAAACATTCAAAAGTACAAATTCAGTTACGGAAATAATATATGAAATATATTCGCTAAATAAAATCTCTCCCTTTCTAGGGTGTTTTCAAATAATTTCAAGCTTTTCCCGTAGCTTCTTCCTCTCATCTTCCCAATCTTTTACTCTTTCAAGTTTTCTCTCCAATTCCTCAATCTCGTTGTCAATCGACGTGATTGCTTCATCGGTACCAACTGCCTGTAATTGCCATTTGCCATCTCGATTTTCACCGATCTCTAGTAACATTTCATGATATTTGATTAATGTGGGTCTTTGTGATATGGAAATGAAATTGAATCTGTATCGTTTTAAAAGATTGAAGAGATAGTCTTCCATGTCAACACTAATTGCGTTTGTAGCCTCATCTAATACTACGTATAGTGGTTTATGAAACATGATTCTAGCAAAATTTACTCTTTGCTTTTCACCACCACTTAATAAGTCCTTCCAATCGGCAATGGCATCTAGGTAAGTTAAGCCAACGCCTCTTTTTAAAAGATAATCTAGTTTCACTTCGACTAATATCTGTACTAGCTCCTTATCTCTAAATCCTCTATCAAAGAATTCATCCGAGGACATGGGGTATATAATTTGGTCTCTTAAAGTTCCACCTCTACTAAAATATGGTTTCTGAGGAATAAAAAAAATATTATTTTCTGAAGGAATCGACAATAATCCATTTTTGTTATACACTGGCCATATTTCAGCTATAATGCGTTGAATTGAACTTTTACCGCAACCATTTGGCCCTAATATTAACAGGCTGGAGCCAGAACCCTGCAAAAATGGTAACTTTATATCATTTGCCTTCGATAAGTCTTGTATAGAATTGGACTTTGAAGTTATTGGGTCAATATGCAAAGGAATTTGAAATGTAAGCTTGTTAATCAGCTTTATACCTTCGCTCGCCCTTACTGATGGAATGATTACGTCTATATTTTCTAACCGAATACCGTTAAAATTGCGTTGAATAGTACCACGAATAGCATCTTGCGAATTATCCGTGGTGGGTAATAAGTTGGAATTTCTGGAAGCGTCTTCTGTACGTATTGACAGGATTGAAGGAACAGCGCCGTAATTAAAGTTCAGAGAGTGAACCCTGTGTAAGACGGAAAGCAAAGTAAATATCCTATTAGTGTAGCCGGTCAATTGTGAGATGTCCTTTATCGAATGCATCAATCTCGAGCCTGCATCTGCAAGCGACAACATCAACCTTTTGTTGACTATAAATTCCTTCATATTTTTTTCCTCTGAATTGATGCCTGTCGCTAAGGTAGACATAACGATAGGGATTGAGGCAAAAACATAACCCAAACCGGACCATGTATATTTTAAAACATAGTCTTCCAACATATTGTAACCAAACTTGACTTTATCAACCAGCAGCATTTTTTCCATCAGCACATCATACAACTCTTTAACTTTCGTCCTTTCCACTGCTGTTCCTTGGTAAAATGCGATCTCTTCGCTATTATTTATCATGTTTAGATGATAATTGTAGTAATCGCCGTCTGAAGCAGATCTCTCGCTTGCCAATTTACCTAATGGTGGCGTGTATTTCCTCAAGATAAACCCAGTAATGAAATAATTAACAAATATACCTGCTACTCCCACAGTTCCCAAATTATCACGTAAATAAACCGAAAAGAATATTAAATCAATAACTGGCTTTGCAATGTTTGCAAAAACGGAGCATGTCGCATCGCAAAATTTTGCAACATCATTAGTAATGGAGTTGTCGATATTCTTGATTACCGAATTGGACGCCTTTGCATCAAAAATTAATTTGTAAAATGTTAGTCTTTTATCCAAATACATGTCATGGATGTAACGTGTCAAATTTACCCTAAAGTTTAAACTCAACTTCCTTTGAAGTAGCTTAATAGCACTATTAGTATAAGAAGCGGGGACAGCAATTAAAAACCAACACCCTAAGTCCCACAGAAAGCTTCTTCCTCTACCAGCAATTATATTTTTGACTATTTGTCCATCCAGCTTGGCTACAAACAAAGAGAGCCAAGTTCTCATCACCAGGAAAAAAATTTGAGCAGTTAAAAGAAGGGAGTTTTTGTCAAAAACTGTTGGAATTAAAATTTTAGACAAGACGTTCATTTGGTTTAAAAATTTTGAGTAGAATAACTGCGAATTCTTGGCTCTTTCCAGTTCTACATTTTTAAAAAGAAACTTATCGTGTTCATATACATCGTTATCCTTTGGTGGAATAAATATCCTTTTCCTTTTTTTTTTATCTGTAGCATTCATAAATTTGTTGTCATCGGGACTCTGGCGGTCGACTAATTCCACTTCAGGAATATACATTATTCTTGCACCACTGTCTAATTGCATTTGAGATCTTGTTCTTCTTATTAAAGGTCTCCTATTCCTTCTCTTCCATGGAAACTTGTAAAATTTATAACATTTTAGAATAATTTTGAAAGTACTATATGTTACACCAGAAAAAAGTGTGACACCAGATAGGAAAAGCGATACCAATAAAATCTGGGCCCTTCTTCTTAGCTTAGGATGAGCAGCGTTTGATCTAGATATCTGTAGAAGATGCCGTATCAATAACTTGAAATATACTTTAGGTGTGACATCGTTAACGTGTAGCCCAATACAGTGAGTATGTAGATTCAGGAGCAAACTCTTTAGTTTCGCTGGTGCTGCTAATGTTGTTGACATTTCTGTGTTATGCGTTCTAAGACTTACAGATTGACTGAAACGGGTTTCATTGCTAGTCTCACTTCTTAGAGAAGCATTCTTATATATCTTGACTCTAAAAGGGCTGAAAATAACCGCCGAAATTAAAAATTGGGGTAAAAAAGGGTAACGAAACTTATGCGGTTAAGCCCGATCAACATATAGCTGAATATTGCGTCAAGAATAATTTCTTAATCGGGATTATTTCCGAAGGAAGAAATTCTATTGAAAAAAAAATCTTAACATCAAAACTGCTTATATACATTCCACAGGTTCAAGCGGTCATAAGAGATCTGACTTTTGATAGAAAAGCTAGTTCTTTAAGAAGGCTGAATAGAAGCTAAGCACTATTTTCTTATCAGGAGTATTGCTTTCTAATGAACGTTTATTTCATAAGTGCTAGCTTTGAATGCCTCCAGTGATGAGTTTTGCATCGAGGAATATTGGACGTAAGATAGCAGGAGTGGGAGTTGACATTGTATACTTGCCAAGATTTGCACATATACTAGAGAAATATTCCCCATTCGACCCATGTGGCCGTTCTACCTTGAATAAAATAACACGGAAGTTCATGCATGAAAAGGAAAGATTTCATTTCAGTAATCTTCTCATCGAAGAAAACTGCTTAACTCCACGATTGCATGAATATATAGCGGGAGTTTGGGCTTTGAAGGAATGCTCATTGAAAGCGTTGTGTTGCTGTGTTTCAAAGCATGATCTACCTCCTGCCCAAGTACTGTACGCTGGAATGTTATATAAAACACAAACCGATACAGGTGTACCTCAGTTAGAGTTTGATAAGATGTTTGGAAAAAAGTATCCAAAGTATCAACAGCTCTCGAAAAACTACGATTCTCTCTTTTCCACTCATGAGTTTTTAGTTTCGCTATCCCATGATAAAGATTATTTAATTGCAGTAACAAACTTGGTAGAAAGAGAGTAAAAGTTTTCTTGCAGCCGTATAAATGTGGCCCTATTTTCAACGTCCAAGTTATTTTCTGCGATATTTGAATGACACTTTTAAATGCGTATATAACAGCTCTTAGAGCTCAGAGGAAGCTTTATCGCCGCCTTTTATAGGAACAAGAGTTATGTACAAAAAGCCATCAAAACTTCGCAATTTAGAATACAAATCATACAGGACCATATGCCAAGGAATTTCAATTCCTTGACAAATAACCATGACATCATTACCATTAATTCCCTCCTTTACGTCCAGAATATCGCCTTCAATATCCTTCAACGTAGGATTGACTCCAGTCATACTGATAGTTGGTTGTGATATTCGAAAAGTTCCTGATGTCCTTGAGGTTTGAATGATGAGCGGTATATGTCGCGGTCTTGATGAACTTATCTTGTTAGATATTTCAATGAAATCTTGGAAATTTCTCGTAATAACACTGCCCCAAAATTTTCGAGCTTCGTTGACCGATAAAGACATAATAGCTTTTGAGGAACCATTCAGTATGAAGCAAACTTGTTTCCATTGGTGAAACCAAAACTTTTCCGCTTGCGTTTTGCTAGATGCGATGGGAATGATAGTTGGTGGCAACGAATCGCCCATAACCAAATGAATTCTCAAAAAAGTGAGAACATCCTTTACCTGGTTCTCAAAAGAGGTGGTAAAAGTAGCGCTTTTTCCGGCTAGGCAGTCAAACAAAACACCTACTGGGTAATTCCATGGAATAGGCGTCTTATTATGCTCAAACCAGAAATACTTCTCACTGTCGGTCAATGGGTCAAAAGAAAGAAAGCTTTTAATCTTGTTCCAAATGAAGGGCATATAATTGACTAAATATGTTTCCCTTGGTACCCTTATTCGTAGCACCGCAATTTCTCTTGGACTTCCTTTCATCAAAAATGAAGGATCGATCGATACCAGCACATTAAGCTCACCATTCCAAAGTAATTGTTTAATGTCATTCATACTTACATCATAGGTTTCCTATCTCCGTTCTTCTAGAACCAAAAGAACAAAAATTCATTCGCACTTCTGAGCATGCTACTTCATTATTTAGTGTAAAAAAGGTGATGATAATTTATCTAAAGAGGCGTTATGTTTCTCATCGCGCTACAAAAATTCTGTGCTTAGCTCCGCCTCGCGATGTTATTGCCACAGTTGGATAACCGGACAAAACTTCAATCATTAGAAATAAGTGAGCTTAATCGCGAGTTCATACAGATGCCATTATTTTTTTATAATATAATTATATGTGATAAAAGTCGGGTTTCTTTATAATTTTAAAGCTTTTTTATTATACCGCAATATCCATATGTACATATATAGACAACTTCCTTACAGTATTTTTTGCCGTTTTTACCAGTTACTCTGTTATCCGGTACCTACGCTGTAGGATTCCCCCCATCCTCTACTAGCAATGAAGATACCCTTCGCCGATTATTGTCCGAATCCAAATAGCTACTAGACCAATTACTTCCTTCGCTCAACGAACGTTTAGTTGCCACAGCCTTCACGCTGGGCAAATGATTCTGTTTGTCGATAACGTCGTCGGAAAACTGCGGTTTGATAGAAAATTCTCCGTCAGTGTGAATTGCATACTCGTCATCTCCTTCTTCATCGCGTTCGTTCAACCCATTTTCTATTAGTCCTTTAGTTTGCAAAACTGGTGTTGGAAGACCCTTTCCCTTGCTATAGATAACATTATGATCTTCTTCTTCTGATGAGCTTACTTCTTGAATAATAGAGTCTGTATTTGAAGAAGTTATTTTGAACAGACCTCTTTTAGACGAACGCCTAGCATTCTTGCCATGGCGGGACGTGCTATACGTCCTTTTGCCAGTCCATGGCCTTTGAGTCCCAAATCTGGGCAAAACAGACTCTTTCAGATTATTGTTTTTATTGCGCCTATTATCAGTGGTCACAACTGGTGTAGCTGTAGTGATATCGTAAAAGGAATCTGTTCTTGAACTTCTTTCAGAGGTGCTCGACGCAGTCGATACAATGCTTAAATCCCTCCTGACAAATTTTCTACCGTAGCCATTTGTCATTTTTTCGGATGAAGCTGAATACTGCGAGGTAGTTTCAGAGCCTTTTCGTATATAGCTCGGCTTGATAGTATCTGAAATTTTGAATGACGAATTATTACCATCAGTGGAGTACTCTGATATATAAGTGTCATTAGAAATTTGCGATATCTCTGACAATGGCCGATTTCGTATCGGTGGCGGGGAAACTTTTCCATCAAAAGATATAGACCTAGAATTTTCCGCAGATTCGCTATCATAATTACCAGTAGAAGTTTGAGATATTTCACTTGATATGGACGATTTGAAGCGCTTGAGGCGAGGTTCCTCTATTCGGATATGTTCATTTAATAATAGTTCTGGAGCTACTTTTAAGCCTATTTCATTCCCAGAAGTTTTCTTATTTTCTAATGTAGTATTATTAGCACTCCGTGGCACAATGGCACCGGCAACATTTTCGTTTAACGATCCTATAGACTCCGTCCTTGAAGGATTTGCAACAGTGTCAGTTCTTGATTTCTGAATAGAACCACTGTTTTTTTTGAGAAACGACCCTGAAGATGGGGCTCCTCTATTGCTTGCAATCAAGCTTTCACTAACATTTGTGTGAATACTATTGTTGCTATTGCTGTTAGAGCTTTTTTTTGACTTGAAAAAACTAGAAACTTTTTGTAAGAAATTATTGGACTTGCGAGGAGAACCTGCAATAGAGTGACTATAAGCCCTTTGTGAGGATATTTTAGAGAGAGTAGGATTCAGAACTTTTGCTGAATCTTTAGACTTCTTTCTGCTAACCGGAGTCATCGATGTTACAAAATCTGAGCCTTTATTGAGCATTTTACTCAATGAAGCAGCTCTAGAAAGTTCAAGTGAGGGTTTCAAAACATCTTCGCTAATGCCATTAGTGTCGTTATGCGTAGCACTTTCAATAACTTTTTTGACTGATAAAACGGACCTGCTTCTTTTTGGATATTTGCAATTTTCTTGCTTTTTCCCTTGGGCTAACAACAATAACCATAGACCCGAGAGTGAATCGCACTTTTTTTTCAAAATTGATTGTTTTATTGCTTGCGTATCAACCCCTGATTGTTTAAGACGCTTCAGCAATCGCCTTTCTAATTTACTTTTAAACTGAGTCCCTCCACTGCGCTGTCTGCACAAAATTTTCTGAGTCTGATCTAAAACCACTGAACCGTAAGGCTGTAAAAAAGGGTGGCGTAAAACTTGTGACAACGATGGACGCTTTCCCGGATTTTTAGCCAATAATCGTGAGATCAAATCCCTAGCATCGTCCGGAATAACTTTAGCATCGTATTTCGGTTCTTCATTGACGATTTTCCATTTTGTTTTAGCCTCATCGTCATCATCAAATGGCAAATATCCCGTAATTAATGTGTATAGTATCACTCCCAATGACCATATATCAATCTTGAATCCATCATAAGTCCTTCTTTCTATCAATTCAGGTGCCATATAAACTGTGGTACCGCAAACCGTTTCTAATGTCGTCTTTGTCATACATTCTCTCGTAAAACCAAAATCCGTCAATTTTGCATTTCCATTTTTGTCTAATAAAATATTCTCTAACTTCAAATCTCTATGAACACAATGCATTGAGTGTGCATAGTAAACAGCACCTGAAATTTGTGCAAACAACTCTCCGCATTCCAATAACGATATTCTACGCAGAGAAAGTAAGTGGTCATATAATTCCTTCCCTGGGCAATATTCTAATGCCATCCACACTTTTGATTCTGTCACTATCACTTCATAAAGCTTTGTAATATAAGGAAAATCGAACTGTCTATGGTAAAATACCTCTCTAACGATATTGGGATCATTCTTATCACTCGTCTTTAGGCAGACTTTACGATGTGTTGGTCTATGGAGCGCTAAATATACTTTTCCAAAACTTCCTTCACCTATTTGTTTTAAAATCTTGTAGTTTCCCACTTCTGTCAACTCATCAGAAGTAAATTGGCTGTATAGTCGATTGTACGATGATCCTATAATGCTTTTTATATTGTTTTGTTCCAATTTCGAAGATCCAACAGGATTAACCATGGTGAGCAGTATATTCACCTATATGTGGGTCTTTTATTGTCTCTTGGCAACGGATAAGGAGAACTTGCTTCCACTACACAGTGACTAGTTATTAATGAAAAACGAAACAAAATTTATTGATACAAAAAATAGTATTCGGATAACGAAACTCTTGTTGACTTCAAAATACAGGTATTGGAATTTTCGTAATGATTCGGAATGATATGAGGGAAAAACGTTACTTTATTTAATTCATACAAGATATTTATTGTATACCGTTATTGATAAGTGTTCTGTTGTCAAGATTGAGAGGGTCCACGCGGTCAACATTGTTAAGATAAGCCGAAAATCACCACACAAATCCACGATGACCTAAGAACATTCGTTCGCTTAAATCACCTATAGTCACAATAAAGTAGCATTCAATGTGACAAGAGGAGCTATCTACTTTCAGAGAATTACTCCTCATCTCGTATTCCTATTTCGAGTTCAACAACTCTTTTATTAAGTAAGGGTGCTCAAAATTCTTCATCATCTAATACGGAAAAGCTACAATTTTGGCAATAAAAGATTATTCAAGATGTGAAGCTAACAGTAATTATTACCCACTTCATTGCATCTTAAAACCATTTCCGAGGATGCAGACACTGTGTTACATGGAGATTAGTGAGAATGGACGGAAATGATCACAAAGTGGAAAATTTAGGAGATGTAGACAAATTTTATTCCAGAATACGCTGGAATAACCAATTTTCATATATGGCCACTCTGCCGCCCCACCTACAAAGCGAAATGGAAGGTCAGAAATCATTGCTAATGCGATATGATACTTATAGGAAGGAAAGTTCTTCTTTTAGTGGTGAAGGCAAGAAAGTTACTCTGCAGCATGTTCCTACAGATTTTTCAGAAACATCACAAGCAGTGATTAGCAAGAAAGATCACGATACGCATGCATCTGCTTTTGTGAATAAAATTTTCCAACCAGAGGTTGCTGAAGAACTTATAGTTAATCGATACGAAAAACTTCTGTCACAAAGGCCGGAATGGCATGCACCCTGGAAACTTTCACGCGTTATTAATGGCCATCTTGGATGGGTACGATGCGTTGCAATCGATCCTGTTGACAACGAATGGTTCATCACCGGAAGTAATGATACGACAATGAAAGTTTGGGATCTTGCAACAGGAAAATTAAAAACTACCTTAGCAGGGCATGTAATGACAGTGAGAGACGTTGCTGTGTCAGATCGACATCCTTATTTATTTTCTGTTAGTGAAGATAAGACGGTCAAATGCTGGGACCTAGAGAAAAACCAAATTATTAGAGATTACTATGGACATTTATCGGGGGTTCGTACGGTGAGCATACATCCAACGCTGGATCTCATAGCTACCGCAGGCCGAGATAGCGTTATCAAACTCTGGGATATGAGAACTAGAATACCTGTTATTACACTAGTTGGGCATAAGGGTCCAATCAATCAAGTACAGTGTACTCCAGTAGACCCTCAAGTGGTGAGTTCATCGACTGATGCTACGGTAAGGTTATGGGATGTAGTTGCTGGGAAAACAATGAAAGTTCTAACACATCATAAGAGGTCTGTGAGAGCTACAGCGTTGCATCCTAAGGAGTTTTCGGTGGCTTCTGCGTGTACTGATGACATCAGATCATGGGGATTAGCAGAGGGGTCTTTACTCACCAATTTTGAGTCTGAAAAGACAGGCATAATCAATACTTTAAGCATTAATCAAGATGATGTATTATTCGCTGGCGGTGACAATGGTGTGCTTTCCTTTTATGATTATAAGTCTGGTCACAAATACCAATCGTTGGCCACGAGAGAAATGGTAGGCTCTCTGGAAGGTGAACGGAGTGTTCTTTGTAGCACTTTCGATGAAACAGGTTTAAGATTAATCACTGGAGAAGCAGACAAAAGCATAAAGATTTGGAAACAGGATGAGACGGCTACAAAAGAGTCAGAACCGGGGCTAGCGTGGAACCCCAACTTAAGCGCCAAAAGATTTTAGTGGGAGTAGATGGAAAAAGTACGTACCCTGTATACGTGTATATACAATGAGATAGCATCTATAAATGGACTTTTCCTAATCAAAAGGTATTGGTTTATGATGTTTTTTATTCATCTCAGTAGCCGCAATAGCGCTCGGTAACTTTATACCACAGCAATCTCCCCAAGTAGTATGAACATGTCCTTCAAAATTGCACTCATCATCCTTATCAGTCCCATCATGTATGTGGCCTCTTGGTGGAGATACACCATCCGGACAAGGCAAAAACTCGCTAAAGTAAAAATGTTGCATGATGGGCAATTTACTAAGGACTTCGGCTTTATACATTTTTATCATCCCTTCAGCAACTTTTGACCAAGTCTTTACACCGCTGATGTCATCTAGCATAGGAGAATGCCATCTCAAGGAGGCGGATGACTTGACCTTGTTAATAAAAGCGATACAACCAAAATATAAGTACCGATGAGCGAACATTTCTACGAGCTCATTATTGTGAATTGATATCGGCTTTAAGTGCTTGTGGGTGGTTAATTGGAAGGCACCAAATAGAAATGGAAGGAAATGATAATCATCTAATCCCCAAACACCATGAGAGCCCGCAGGCTCAAGCCAATATTTAGTTTCTAGTATCCTCATTATTTTAAGGTATTCTATAAAAACTTTCAGCACGAGGTTAGTTGAATCGTTTGAAAGATTGAATATTCCATAACTATAGAGTCCATAAAGTAAACACATGAAATTTAATTCATGACCTGAACCATAATCAATTCTTCTTTTATTTCCCCATGATTCATCTAGATAAATCGATAATTGTTCCAACTGCTCATCTGTGAGAGAGGGAAATTCGGAACGTAAGATCTTCCTGGAATTCCGTGAAACTTCGTCATAAAAGTCCCTAAACTCAACCTTACCAAATCTCGAGCTATCTGCATCCTTTATTACTGGGTGCTTCTGAGTGATATCTTTTATTTGCGAAAGCAAGTTCATCATACTGTTTATTGACTCCGATATTGGTTCTTTGTACTGAGAATTCTCGTGTCCTTTGACAGATTCAGCCAAATCTATAATAAATTTAGTGAAATGAGCTCTTGTTGGGGATTCTTCCCATAGTTTCATATCGTCTGGAGTCAATAGTCTCTTTTCTGGCAACATCTTTTTCTAAATATTTATATTGTTCTTTACGGATTGTTGTTTATGGACTGTTCTTTCTGCACAAGCGACTAACATAAAGTACCTCTCTCTTGTCATTGATATCCCTTTTGTTCTATCACATCCGTTAGGATTTTATTCTGTGCTTTCTCACGTGAAAGAGAGGGAAGAGTGTAAAAGTTACCCGAAAAGCTATTATGGCGGCTATTGTAGTACGTCCAAAACAACGTATTTTAATGTAAATTCAAAGCAAACACTGAGAAAAAACAAAAACTTACTTATTGGTTCGCTCAGCACCTACCTAGATGGTACTTTTAGAATGATATTGTATTATCTACCGCAATATCGGCAACTATAGGACGGAGATAAAGCATGCCAAAGTAATTCTTCCTTTATTAGATGAGATTTCAGCGTGAGGTGAACCATCATTTGTTTGGTTGGTGCATTAATAGCCTGCTTCCTTTTAATTAAGCCGGAAAGTGTTTGTCACAGATGTCAATGAAACTGGCATCTATTAACATATTTATTTTCATTTCGAGGGTGAGGTGGTGTGGACGCGTTGATACGGCAACGGGAGTGACGCGTAAAATTGGCAGAAAAATCATCACCGTGGGTAGACTTGGAAATGAAAACATTTATAGAATAAAGGTACAGGTTGAGAAGATAAAGGGTACCAAAGTTACCATTTTGAAATCTCAGATCAAGAAAAGGTAAGAAAGCAGAAAAGGACGGTAGAGATTATTGGAAGACAAACTAATTTTGTATATGCATTCGATTTTCTTTAGCTTTAAAAGAGAGAATAGTGAGAAAAGATAGTGTTACACAACATCAACTAAAAATGGAAAATATTACACAACCCACACAGCAATCCACGCAGGCTACTCAAAGGTTTTTGATTGAGAAGTTCTCTCAAGAACAGATCGGCGAAAACATTGTGTGCAGGGTCATTTGTACCACGGGTCAAATTCCCATCCGAGATTTGTCAGCTGATATTTCACAAGTGCTTAAGGAAAAACGATCCATAAAGAAAGTTTGGACATTTGGTAGAAACCCAGCCTGTGACTATCATTTAGGAAACATTTCAAGACTGTCAAATAAGCATTTCCAAATACTACTAGGAGAAGACGGTAACCTTTTATTGAATGACATTTCCACTAATGGGACCTGGTTAAACGGGCAAAAAGTCGAGAAGAACAGCAATCAGTTATTGTCTCAAGGTGATGAAATAACTGTTGGTGTAGGTGTGGAATCAGATATTTTATCTCTGGTCATTTTCATTAACGACAAATTTAAGCAGAGCCTCGAGCAGAACAAAGTTGACCGCATAAGATCTAACCTGAAAAATACCTCTAAAATAGCTTCTCCTGGTCTTACATCATCTACTGCATCATCAATTGTGGCCAACAAGACTGGTATTTTTAAGGATTTTTCGATTATTGACGAAGTGGTGGGCCAGGGTGCATTTGCCACAGTAAAGAAAGCCATTGAAAGAACTACTGGGAAAACATTCGCGGTGAAGATTATAAGTAAACGCAAAGTAATAGGCAATATGGATGGTGTGACAAGAGAGTTAGAAGTATTGCAAAAGCTCAATCATCCAAGGATAGTACGATTGAAAGGATTTTATGAAGATACTGAGAGTTATTATATGGTGATGGAGTTCGTTTCTGGTGGTGACTTAATGGATTTTGTTGCTGCTCATGGTGCGGTTGGAGAAGATGCTGGGAGGGAGATATCCAGGCAGATACTCACAGCAATAAAATACATCCACTCTATGGGCATCAGCCATCGTGACCTAAAGCCCGATAATATTCTTATTGAACAAGACGATCCTGTATTGGTAAAGATAACCGACTTTGGTCTGGCAAAAGTACAAGGAAATGGGTCTTTTATGAAAACCTTCTGTGGCACTTTGGCATATGTGGCACCTGAAGTCATCAGAGGTAAAGATACATCCGTATCTCCTGATGAATACGAAGAAAGGAATGAGTACTCTTCGTTAGTGGATATGTGGTCAATGGGATGTCTTGTGTATGTTATCCTAACGGGCCACTTACCTTTTAGTGGTAGCACACAGGACCAGTTATATAAACAGATTGGAAGAGGCTCATATCATGAAGGGCCCCTCAAAGATTTCCGGATATCTGAAGAAGCAAGAGATTTCATAGATTCATTGTTACAGGTGGATCCAAATAATAGGTCGACAGCTGCAAAAGCCTTGAATCATCCCTGGATCAAGATGAGTCCATTGGGCTCACAATCATATGGTGATTTTTCACAAATATCCTTATCACAATCGTTGTCGCAGCAGAAATTATTAGAAAATATGGACGATGCTCAATACGAATTTGTCAAAGCGCAAAGGAAATTACAAATGGAGCAACAACTTCAAGAACAGGATCAGGAAGACCAAGATGGAAAAATTCAAGGATTTAAAATACCCGCACACGCCCCTATTCGATATACACAGCCCAAAAGCATTGAAGCAGAAACTAGAGAACAAAAACTTTTACATTCCAATAATACTGAGAATGTCAAGAGCTCAAAGAAAAAGGGTAATGGTAGGTTTTTAACTTTACAACCATTGCCTGACAGCATTATTCAAGAAAGCCTGGAGATTCAGCAAGGTGTGAATCCATTTTTCATTGGTAGATCCGAGGATTGCAATTGTAAAATTGAAGACAATAGGTTGTCTCGAGTTCATTGCTTCATTTTCAAAAAGAGGCATGCTGTAGGCAAAAGCATGTATGAATCTCCGGCACAAGGTTTAGATGATATTTGGTATTGCCACACCGGAACTAATGTGAGCTATTTAAATAATAACCGCATGATACAGGGTACGAAATTCCTTTTACAAGACGGAGATGAAATCAAGATCATTTGGGATAAAAACAATAAATTTGTCATTGGCTTTAAAGTGGAAATTAACGATACTACAGGTCTGTTTAACGAGGGATTAGGTATGTTACAAGAACAAAGAGTAGTACTTAAGCAAACAGCCGAAGAAAAAGATTTGGTGAAAAAGTTAACCCAGATGATGGCAGCTCAACGTGCAAATCAACCCTCGGCTTCTTCTTCATCAATGTCGGCTAAGAAGCCGCCAGTTAGCGATACAAATAATAACGGCAATAATTCGGTACTAAACGACTTGGTAGAGTCACCGATTAATGCGAATACGGGGAACATTTTGAAGAGAATACATTCGGTAAGTTTATCGCAATCACAAATTGATCCTAGTAAGAAGGTTAAAAGGGCAAAATTGGACCAAACCTCAAAAGGCCCCGAGAATTTGCAATTTTCGTAACCAAGGACAAATACCCATAGAAAATGCTGCCCCTTTTTAAGAGAGAAGATGGTAGATACCAATACTCAGAATTCATCTATTCATAACTTTTTGGGTTTTTATTACATATAGAGTGACGTTTTGATACGATTTACATTTTGAAATATATAGATTTTTGTATATTAATAAGTTTTGATTTTCAGTTTTAGTTATGCTTAATGAATTTTTGAATCAGAAAAAGAAGTTCTGAAAAAAACATAATCCTGCTTGATGTGGTACAACAAGCTCATAAATAATTTTAAAAAGTTTGTTAATCCGTTTTCAATATCTTGAGCTCCTCAATTGTATTTGCTGAGGTCTGATTATTTCTATAACCAAAAGCGGTTATTGAATCTATGGAGAGGCTGTAACCCGTCTTATGCCTTCCGGGTACTATATTTCATTTGCGGGTGTCGATGGATTAAGGGGCGGAGGCGGCCCTTTTTAGGATTTATATAAAAAGCCATACTTCCGTACTTCGTAACCTCTTATCAACTGGTTAAGGGAACAGAGTAAAGAAGTTTGGGTAATTCGCTGCTATTTATTCATTCCACCTTCTTCTTTTTTGAGCCAAGCCTTTATAATCAAATTTTAGTGGTCTTTTCTATTTTTATTTGAGAAGCCTACCACGTAAGGGAAGAATAACAAAAAGTATATCTCACCCTACTGTATTCATAAAAAGTTTTTTCTATTAGAATTCTATAAGAAAAGAAAAAAAAAAGCCTAGTGACCTAGTATTTAATCCAAATAAAATTCAAACAAAAACCAAAACTAACATGTTCAGCTTGAAAGCATTATTGCCATTGGCCTTGTTGTTGGTCAGCGCCAACCAAGTTGCTGCAAAAGTCCACAAGGCTAAAATTTATAAACACGAGTTGTCCGATGAGATGAAAGAAGTCACTTTCGAGCAACATTTAGCTCATTTAGGCCAAAAGTACTTGACTCAATTTGAGAAAGCTAACCCCGAAGTTGTTTTTTCTAGGGAGCATCCTTTCTTCACTGAAGGTGGTCACGATGTTCCATTGACAAATTACTTGAACGCACAATATTACACTGACATTACTTTGGGTACTCCACCTCAAAACTTCAAGGTTATTTTGGATACTGGTTCTTCAAACCTTTGGGTTCCAAGTAACGAATGTGGTTCGTTGGCTTGTTTCCTACATTCTAAATACGATCATGAAGCTTCATCAAGCTACAAAGCTAATGGTACTGAATTTGCCATTCAATATGGTACTGGTTCTTTGGAAGGTTACATTTCTCAAGACACTTTGTCCATCGGGGATTTGACCATTCCAAAACAAGACTTCGCTGAGGCTACCAGCGAGCCGGGCTTAACATTTGCATTTGGCAAGTTCGATGGTATTTTGGGTTTGGGTTACGATACCATTTCTGTTGATAAGGTGGTCCCTCCATTTTACAACGCCATTCAACAAGATTTGTTGGACGAAAAGAAATTTGCCTTTTATTTGGGAGACACTTCAAAGGATACTGAAAATGGCGGTGAAGCCACCTTTGGTGGTATTGACGAATCTAAGTTCAAGGGCGATATCACTTGGTTACCTGTTCGTCGTAAGGCTTACTGGGAAGTCAAGTTTGAAGGTATCGGTTTAGGCGATGAGTACGCCGAATTGGAGAGCCATGGTGCCGCCATCGATACTGGTACTTCTTTGATTACCTTGCCATCAGGATTAGCTGAAATGATTAATGCTGAAATTGGTGCCAAGAAGGGTTGGACCGGTCAATATACTCTAGACTGTAACACCAGAGACAATCTACCTGATCTGATTTTCAACTTCAATGGCTACAACTTCACTATTGGGCCATACGATTACACGCTTGAAGTTTCAGGCTCCTGTATCTCTGCAATTACACCAATGGATTTCCCAGAACCTGTTGGCCCACTGGCCATCGTTGGTGATGCCTTCTTGCGTAAATACTATTCTATTTACGATTTGGGCAACAATGCGGTTGGTTTGGCCAAAGCAATTTGAGCTAAACTTTTCTTACTTCTCCGCCCTATCCTTTTCTGCCATCTAGAGAGCTTTTATAAGTAGATAACAATAAAAAAAACTATAGTATATTTAAAAAAAAAAAAAAACAAGACAAACCATCTTGTCCTCAGTTTTAGAATCCATTGTTCTATGCTGCTGCCCATAATGTCATTATATGCGGGTAGCCCGATGATGCGGCTCGAGAATTTCCTTGTTTATCCTTTTCCAATAGCGGAACAATTGATAATAAAGCAATGTAAGCAGAAGCGAAAAATAAAAAGAAATACGCTGCAGAGATTAACAGGCTGCGCTCTAGAAACATTTGAAATCAAGGCAAACATAGAACACTTGATAAAGTTCTTACCATAATACCACCATTGATGATTCAAAAAATGAGCCCAAGCTTAAGGAGGCCATCAACGAGGTCTAGTTCTGGTTCAAGTAATATCCCACAATCGCCCTCTGTACGATCAACTTCATCGTTTTCTAATCTGACAAGAAACTCCATACGGAGCACCTCTAATTCGGGTTCTCAGTCGATTTCTGCATCTTCCACTAGAAGTAACTCCCCACTAAGATCCGTATCAGCCAAATCCGATCCCTTCCTTCACCCAGGTAGGATAAGGATCAGGCGGAGCGACAGTATTAACAACAACTCGAGAAAAAACGATACATATACTGGGTCAATCACTGTGACCATCCGGCCGAAACCACGGAGCGTTGGAACTTCCCATGACCATGTGGGGCTAAAATCGCCCAGGTACTCTCAACCAAGATCCAACTCACATCACGGTAGCAATACATTTGTTAGAGACCCCTGGTTTATTACTAATGACAAAACAATAGTGCATGAAGAAATTGGAGAGTTCAAGTTCGATCATGTTTTTGCTTCCCATTGCACTAATTTGGAAGTTTATGAAAGAACCAGTAAACCAATGATTGATAAGTTATTGATGGGGTTTAATGCCACCATATTTGCGTACGGTATGACCGGGTCAGGTAAAACGTTTACAATGAGCGGAAATGAACAAGAGCTAGGCCTAATTCCTTTATCTGTGTCGTATTTATTTACCAATATCATGGAACAATCAATGAATGGCGATAAAAAGTTCGACGTTATAATATCGTACCTCGAAATTTACAATGAAAGGATTTACGACCTTTTAGAAAGCGGATTAGAAGAATCCGGTAGTAGGATCAGTACTCCTTCAAGGTTATATATGAGCAAGAGCAACAGCAATGGATTGGGCGTAGAATTAAAAATCAGAGATGACTCTCAGTATGGGGTCAAAGTTATCGGTCTCACCGAAAGAAGATGTGAAAGTAGTGAAGAATTATTGAGGTGGATTGCAATTGGTGACAAAAGTAGGAAAATTGGCGAAACAGATTACAATGCAAGAAGCTCACGATCTCATGCCATTGTACTGATTCGTTTAACAAGTACAGACGTAAAGAACGGCACCTCAAGATCGAGTACATTGTCGTTGTGTGACCTAGCAGGTTCGGAAAGGGCTACGGGGCAACAAGAGAGGAGAAAGGAAGGTTCATTCATCAACAAATCCTTACTTGCTTTGGGGACTGTGATATCCAAACTCAGTGCCGACAAGATGAACTCAGTAGGCTCAAACATTCCCTCGCCATCTGCAAGTGGCAGTAGCAGCAGTAGTGGAAATGCCACCAATAACGGCACTAGCCCAAGCAACCACATTCCATATCGTGATTCTAAATTGACTAGATTATTGCAACCGGCACTAAGCGGTGACAGCATAGTGACAACGATATGTACAGTCGACACCAGAAATGATGCGGCAGCGGAAACTATGAATACGCTGAGGTTTGCATCAAGAGCGAAAAACGTCGCACTTCATGTATCCAAAAAATCCATCATCAGTAACGGGAATAACGATAGAGATAAAGATCGCACCATTGAGCTACTGAGACGTCAATTGGAAGAACAACGTAGGATGATCTCTGAATTGAAGAACCATTCAAACATTGGCGAGCCCTTAACCAAATCTTCCAATGAAAGTACTTATAAAGACATTAAAGCCACCGGCAATGATGGTGATCCGAATTTGGCTCTAATGAGAGCGGAGAATCGAGTATTAAAATATAAACTAGAGAATTGTGAAAAACTACTAGATAAAGATGTGGTTGATTTGCAAGATTCTGAGATTATGGAAATTGTAGAAATGCTTCCCTTTGAGGTCGGCACCCTTTTGGAAACAAAGTTCCAAGGTTTGGAATCACAAATAAGGCAATATAGGAAATACACTCAAAAACTTGAAGACAAGATCATGGCGCTAGAAAAAAGTGGTCATACTGCAATGTCGCTAACTGGGTGTGACGGCACTGAAGTGATCGAATTACAGAAGATGCTCGAGAGGAAGGATAAAATGATTGAGGCCCTGCAGAGTGCCAAACGACTGCGGGATAGGGCTTTGAAACCACTCATTAATACACAGCAATCACCGCACCCTGTCGTGGATAACGATAAATGATTAGGTGAGGGTCCCAGATCTCGGGTGCTTTTTTCCTTGTGCGGATTGTTCTGTAGACTGCGCCTCCGCTTGCCCGGCGCTTGCCTTGAACGGGATCTATTCTCAGAAGACAGCGCATAAAAGGCAGTTTTTAGGCACTTCTCGTTAAGAAAATACACAAATAATGGATTTACGAAGTTCGTTTCAGTGTGGTACCAAAAAATTTGGCATCAGCTAATAAAGATCAAGAAGTTTTGGGGTTGTTTCGAGTCTGTCTCGGCCTTAATTGTGCAGGTACTAAAGGGATTAATATATAAAGATTGTTAAGGCCAAGTGACTGAAACTTGCAAACGTCTTTGAATCAGGCTTATCTCTTAAATACTTATATATATGTTCTTTTATAGACTTCATAATCTCTTGTTCCAAGAACAGTAAAGAGCAATTAAAAAAAGGAAAATAACAGTTAAAGATGATAGCGGATTCATCAGTTTTGAAAAAGCACACAGCAATCAAGAGAAGTACGAGAATAATATCGCTAACACTCGTTTTGCTTGGCGTATTTAGCTTCTTACTACTTACATGGAATGACTCCTTGGAATTCTACAACTCTGCTGACCCTAGCGAAAACAAAAAAAATAGTGAGGAAGAAAGTGAAAAGAAGTTCGTTTACAAGTTGCCAAACTTATTAAAGACAGCAGACAGTTTTCTAAGTAATGAAAATGAACTAAATTTCCAAAAAGTCAAAGAAGAAATTTCAAATATTCAAAGCGAGGTTGAAGTCGACATCCCAGAACCCTCATCCAAAGCTACATCAAAGTTTTCTTCACGATCGTTCCAAACTGATAATGTCGTGACGGCGACGACCACAACAACACTACATCCACGGTCATCTTCTCTGGCCTTGCAGAAAAACTGCGATCACAAAAAATTCGACCCTAGAACAGATTTTCTAGATATAATAAGAACCTCTCCAGCGGTATTATTCATTAAATCATCACAAGCAGACTCCATTTTCTTAAAAAATCTATTACAAAGAGAATTTGAGATTTCACCCGAATTGGCCACTGTTGATTTGGAAAAACACTCTCATGGCTATGAATTAGAAAAGTATATCAAACAAAATAAACTAAATATCGATACTAGTGCTGCCTTGGAATCCATTCAGTCGCCTTATTTATTTTTGAATGGTATTTCCGTGATAAATCGTGGAATGGTGAGAGATATAATCGAACCTCATTCGAAGGGATTGCTACTACCTCTTCTAAAGTCTGAAGCGCGTGGCAACTTGCTGGTAGAAAAAAAAGACATCCCTTCTAATTCTTAATTTGTTATCACTCCTATCGACGAGCAGCCGCAGCTAAAAGAACGTTTTAATTATTCCCAAATTCACGTAAGCGATCCTCTTTATGTGCTATATATACATTCATAACATAGTCATTGCATTTTCTATCATACGATTCAACTTGAACAAGTGTTTAACCATTTAGGTCGTAAATGTCTACAGTATTATCTTTGGTCGTTGTTGTGGATTCATGCTTTTTTCTTTTCGAGAGCTCTTCGTTTTCAGAACTCAGCTCTTCCTTTTCGGACGACTCCCTTCGACTATTCTCCGTACTTGCTGGTTCGTAGTTAAAAAAGCATTCCCCCCACATGCAAAATATTCCTTTCATATATCCATTCTCCTTTACATATAATACTTTACATTTGGCAAATGGACCTAGTACTTTCCTCGTAGCTCGAGAAAGCTGGTTCAAATCAGAGTTCCTTGGCAAAAACATAATCACATTAGGGCTTAGTTTAAGAAAACTTTTCAACATCTTGGTAATCCCCATAGGCTTTAGATGTTGCTCTAAGTCATACACATCGTTTCTTAAGTATTCTGGACCACCCCACGGGGGTGATCCAAATACACAGTCGTACTTTATTTTGGAAAGTTTCTGCTTAGAGACTAGCTTTTTCCAGGATCCCCGCTTCAGCCATATTCTGTCGTCCACACCGTAGCTTTGGGCGTTTTTCGCAGTACAATATATGTGTTCAATACTGTAGTCCACTCCATAGACGTAAGGAAATTGCATGGCAAATTGTATGGTGTTCCCGCCCCCACCACAGAAAACATCCAGTATTCTTTCGGCATTTGGCATGCATGCCTTAACAAAATTTGCCAGGAAGCAGGCAATTCTTTCGGGCGTCACACTGAACCACAGCTCATCAGTCATATATATCGACGCCGAATCTATCTTTGAAAACAATCTACGCCTATTTCTCCAGTATTTGAAAAGTTTACCATTTTTCAACGGTTTTGATGATTCTATCTTATAGGCATCATTGTTCAATAATTTGATCAGAGTTCTAAAGTTGGAATGATGTTTTCTTTTGCGTGCCGCATGTTTTATTTTCGAAGCATGAATAAATGTCCTTCCCATTACTTCAGTTAAATCAACAAAAATTTTTTCTTCTATTTCTGACTGTTGCCCCACAACACGGTATATAATATAGGCAATCAATACAACGAAAAACTTACTCGCTGTTTGCGGAATAACTCACTTCCCCTTCATATAGTTTGGTGCGATGCCTTAGAATTTTTCATACATTGTTTTCATGTGGAAAATATTCAAAAAAAGCGATGGCTGGCGAAGATAAAAAAAAGGCTGCTCCAGCCATTCATTACACAGGCAATTCAATATTTCGGTTAGTGAGATAAAGAAGTCGATATGCCTATCCTTAAACATGTTCAACTGGGAGAACCAGATTGCTGGGCTTTTAGCAGGTCATCAATTCTTGTACAAATATGTTGTATATATAGATTTAAGTGCTTGATAATTCGGTTGACAACTTAACGGCTTAACAAGTAAAACAAGAACAATTAACTTAACAATAGTGCTCAAATAAATTTGGCTTATTATCACAACATTATATATCATACGGAATGATCATCAGAGCTCCAATAAGGACAAAAACCAAGTCGTTTAGAGGCGATCAAATGGATTTTAAATTCCCGTCTAACGAAAGTTTACCAAGAGGAACGCTAGAAGAGTACCATTTGAATAATCATCATCTTTTAAATGATGTGTTTGCAGCAGAAAATGGAGTTTCTCGCGATGAAGACGGAAACTCTCAAATATTATCAGACTATACATCCACTTCCAATACAAATACAAATTCCGGTTATTCATCAAATGGATATTATTCATTTGCTAACATTTCTGACAATACTACATCTTCACCACGTATTGTAATCAATCAAAATGAAACCGCTAGATTAACTTCCTCAGACTCGAACAAAAGTGACTTTTTTGCTTCTCATGACTTCCCAGGAAATGACTCTCTTCATTATAGCAGCTCAAGTGTAGTTAAAAACCAGTTACATTCAATGGAAGCTATTCCAGAGGGAAACGTAACTGGCTCAATCTCAACGGCATTCCAGACTATCCCAACAGCAGATAATGTTTCCTACGATATCGCGCCGTCATCAGCATCATCGTTATTACCAAGGAAATCGACATCTAAAAGCGCCATTCTGCCGTCGACCCAAGAAGCCAAACCGATGACCAAATTAAACATGGAAAAGGATATAAAAACTATCGAATTAAACAATAGCGTAGTACCGAAACCTAAAAAAAAGCTAAACAGAGTTCCGACCATAAGACGAGTTGAATCCTCGAGGTTTTCCAATTCCAGGTATAGTTCAAGTGTCAGCAGTAAATCAAGTAGCAGTCGTTGTTCTCTAAAACGATCAAAAGCTATTAGATGTAAGGGCGGACTCTTATATTATTTCACCTCATTGGGAATCAAGATAAAGAAAAAGTTACGGAAATTACGGCTAGTTTTAAGAAGAAGACTGTTTTCATATAATGTTCAAAAAGTCCCCTCCGCCACGAATTCCAAAACCACTAAATCTAAAGCAAACATTAACAACAAGTCAAAAAAAAGAGGGACGAATCTAGTCAACAGTAACAGCAACTCTACTCCGCGTCAAAAAAAATCGCAGAGATACGTCTCTAATTTACAACGGTCGATCTCATCAAAATCCTTAGTACCTGTATTGGCTCCACAAAAAAAGACTAAACCTTTGACAGTTGATACGAAATTTAAAGCAAACCATCCCCAATCCGAAGATTCCAAAGTTGGATCAAACACCCCAAGGAGTCCTTTGGTAAGCTATACTCCATCATTGAGAAGAACAAATTCCTCTATTAGAAGGGCTGCATCCATCCTAACCGCATCTGCCACTATGACACCGGCAAATAATAAAAACTCCTTCATTTCTGTACCGGATAATGTTAGTCATGCAGTCACTCGCAACAGCAGCATGTACTCGAGGTCAAGATTGGTAAGGTCAAAACCATCGACGGCCCTAAATGCAATTGCAAGACAGCCATCAATTGTGGTAGAAAATAAAGTTATTCCGTTATCCATGAATCGATATTCTATTAAAGAGGAAGACGAATATGTAATTGATACTAGTTCTATGAGAGAATTATCTCCCGTTAATAGCGTTTGCTCATCTGATTATGACAGAGAATCATCTGAAAGCTACTCTAATTATGCGGATGCAATGGAGACAACGGAAGTAGATAATAAGGACAGAGTTGAATGCAACAATGAAATTCAAAATGTGAATGCAAATAATGAGGAAACTTCAAATGAAGAGAGTTACAGTTTGATGAAACATTATTTAAGCACCGTGATTGCTCAAAGAATTATGCTCAGGGTACAAATTGCTCGCATACAAAATCATAAGAGCAACGTTGTTTATATGAATAAATCAGCAGAAACAAACTCAACTATCTACGAAGATCTTGTCGATTCTCTATTAACTGAATATGAGGCTGATGGTAGCTCCTCCCAAATATTTGATGGCGTTTCAGTAAGGGCCGACGAGGAAGAAGAAGAAGATGAAGATGATGAAGATGATGAAGAAGAAGAAGAAGAAAAAAGAAAAGAAGGAGAAGGAAGAAATTTGGCAAAAGAGGTAGACGAATTAGCGGAATTAAGTCCGATGAGAAAACAAAGCGATTTGAGTATTACGTTAAGATCTCCATTTGCTATGCTAAATTCTGCCTACTCAAACAGCATTATATCGCTACCAACAGGTGTGGTCAAGAGGTCATTGACTCTTCCTGTCGGTATGAAAATTTAAAAATATATAATAACATAAGTTTGCATTCACTAATATTAATATAAATCAACGTATCAACCATAAGAACCATAATCATAATAATTGTTTACCTTAATGGCGATATCGCCTTTTATCACCATCGACGATAACAAACGCCTATTCTGTCTACCGTTTCTTTTTTTCGCTCGCAATATCAGAATCGTTTATCCCAAAGGGTAGTTATAGCAATTATTTAAATAACTTAGATGTTTCTTTAACTTATTCCGTCATACGTACACAAACACCCGCTAGATATAGCACTCCTTGCTGTCGAACACTATAAAGGTGCTTTTAAAACTACTAATCGTATATTCAGCAGGTCAGAACGCAAAGTCGGACGATAAACTATGTTGAAGCTAGCTCGTCCATTTATTTCGCCTTTATCACGGAACAATGCCATTTCTTCAGGAATAGTTCTCACTTCTAGAAGATTTCAGTCTTCCTTTACGTTCTTAAATAACCAGTCTTTACTATCTAAAAATCAAATGAAATCCAAAAGAAAAAAGGGCAGTAAAAAGGCAGCGTACCATCGTCAACCCCCGGAACACGAACATACTGCACCACTTATAAAGCAAAACAAGACAATCACAAAGAAAGAACATAGCGATGTAAGAGGTTCTCATTTAAAAAAGAAAAGAAGCGATTTTTCGTGGCTACCAAGAGTACCATCCACCTCACATTTAAAGCAGAGTGACATGACCACAAATGTACTCTATTCTGGATATAGACCCTTATTCATCAATCCCAATGACCCGAAGCTAAAGGAAGACACCGGAAGTACGTTATACGAATTTGCGATGAAGCTAGAAGATTTAAATGAACCTCTATCACCATGGATTTCCTCTGCCACTGGACTTGAATTCTTTTCAGAGTGGGAGAATATACCTAGTGAACTACTGAAAAATTTGAAGCCTTTTCATCCACCTAAGGAAAAATCAATGAACACAGATGAGCTTATTCATATAAGTGCTAAGAGAAATACATTAGTTGACAATAAAACAAGTGAGACGCTTCAGCGGAAAATGGATGAATTTTCAAAGAGAAGAGGAAAGGGGAGAAAAAAGTCAGTAGTGACGTTGCTCCAAATGAAGAAAAAACTTGAGGGATGATTATTGAAACGTTTCATTCTGATTTCTGTTTTCCTAGCAGGGAGATCTTCTTAGCATCAATGTGCTTTTTGTACGTGGTTACTTGGGTTTTATTTATTTTTAGTTTCTTCCGGTTCTGTTCATTTTATTAGGCCTTTTCATCTTTTAACATCATAGACCTGTTTATTATACATACGCAACGGTTTTTTTCTTACATCCTTAGAGTATATTACATTCATAAACTTTATCATTCATTTAGAACACCTTTTTTACATGTATATTTTTATATATTTATTTATTATTCTTTTACTTATTGACCTGCTCCTCTCATCCATCTATCTAATATAAGTTTTCTCACGACTACTTTTCTCTAGACTAGTCAAATAGCCCTCAAACCCAGATATTTGCAGCTAAAATAACACGAATAAGTAAAGAATCAATATACATATCCTCCACAAGAAAATGTGGAAACATTTTACAAGAAAATGAACGAATACAAAACAAAAACAGTTGTGCAATTACAATAATTATACGATATATACGAGGCAAATTATCAATGCGACGTGATTTCTGGTTGCTGTTTATTGATCTTTATAAGTATTTCTATGAGAATTTCTTGTATCTTTTATCGGAAAATCACCATGAGGCATCTTGAAATATTCTCCTTTAAATATTTTGGAAGACAACACCTGGGTTACCTGGAACAGCATTTTCAACAATCTTTGTTACAGGTGGAATTTCAACTTCTTCACCAGTAAAGATATCCTTACCGGTTTTGGCGCCATATGGGAAAGAAATTGCGCTAAATTCAGCAATTTTCAAAGCTTGTGCTGCCTTCTTAACATTCCTTGCAGCAGCCTTGACAGTATCGATTTCGCTGAATTGTAACTCTCTTTCAAACACATCCTCTGGCTTTTCATTAGCTAAACGTTGTTTCAATAGAGAAATGAATGGCATAGCTCTCTTCATTTCTTTAGGCTCAATATGCTCTCTGACCTTTTTGTTATCGTCTAAAGTCTGTTCGCTGAATAGTTTACGGACGATTTCCACGCATTGTGATTGCCATTCTGGAAATGATTCAGAGATCAATAAAGTCAACTTAACAGGTTTGGATGCATCGATTTCAGCAGACTTGCCCTTCTTCTTTTTTAGTGCTTGCCCTTCGCCTTCTCTTATGCTTCTCTGTAGATTTCTCAAGTAATCCAAAGCAGCCAGAACACCCTTATCTACTGGTTTGGATGCACGTGGAAATTTGGCATTTTGTACAGAGGTTTGGTTACCTAGAACTTCACGGTAAATATACTCAGCGAAATGAGGCGCAATTGGAGCCAGCAATAAGGCTTGTGTTTCAATATAACGTGCAATTAAATCTTTATGCATTACACCACTAGCTTCACGATAGTAATCCCTAGCAGCTTGGAAATCAAAAAGACCGTATTTCAAGGCATTCTTATAATTAGTCAATGCATACTGTTCATAAGTCTTTTCAATCAGAGCATTCATTTCGTGTTCAAACGCGATATCAAAGAAATCTGTAATTTCCCCAGTTCTCAAGTTAGATTCCTTGGTAATTTCTTCTGCCCACTCCTTCAAATTGAATAATCTCAGAATAGCAGCATTAGCGTTAGATTCGTCAAAATTTGCATCTTCAACAGTATCTCCCGCATCGGCAAACGCAATACGAGCTGCATCAGCACCGAACTTTTCAACCGTTTGTTCTAAAGTCATAAAATTACCTGTAGATTTCGACATTTTAGAATTGTTTAACATCAAATGACCGTTAGCTCTGATACCTTTAGGCCAGAATTTCTTTGGGAATAATGCAACATGTGTGTAAATGAAGAAAGTTAAATGGTTAGGGATCAAATCCTTCCCGGAAATTGAGACGTCTAATGGGTAGAAATACTCAAATTCCCTTCTCAACTTTTGTAAAGCAGGCAAAGGAATATTGGTGTTCTTGACATCATCCTGATGTTGGAAAATGTAATCGAAAACCTCATCTGTCATTTGATCAGCTGAAATGCCTAATGGTCCAATTTCGTTACCATAATAATCCTTAAATAGTAAGTGAGCAATGGTATAAAATGATTGATAAATAGTAGAGTCTGATAAAGACTCAACTAAGTATTTTTCATCCCAAGGCAATCTGGTACCTAACCCGTATGTACGGCAAACAGCCCAGTTTTTCAACCAATCCAAAACACCTTCAAATGCGTTTTTTACCTCAGGAGCAAATAATTGCATCCCTTCCAAACATTCAATTGCTTGTTTCTTCCAACTTTCTTCACCGTAATCAACGTACCATTGATCTTCCAAAGAAACGATACAGTCATCACCAGAACGTGACATGACCTGAGATTCTGGTTCGTTGTAGACGAAAGCTTCACCGGCGGCAATCATATCAGCCTTAACCTTGTTTTTGGCTTGTTCGACCTTCTCACCTTTATAAGGACCATATATCATGGTACCAGTGTAGTAATCTTCCTTGTAAGCAATTTTCTTGGCTTCTGCTAACAAGTTCTTATCCTTTGGAGATTGAATTTTTTTTTCTTCAACAATAGCCTTTGCAGTTAAATCACCATACTTTTCGGTATGCATAATTGGAACAATTTCATGGTCAATCCATTCAGGTTTAATGCCGGAGTATTCAGGTTTGTGCAACAAGTCCTTGGTGGTAATGTAGTCATCTGGTGAATTAGATGGTACACACGTGACGACACCAGTACCCTTGGTAGCAATGACAGTTTCCATAGGCAATATTCTTAGTTCTGGATATACAGATTGTGGGGCATGAATCTTGGTACCAATAAATGCCTTACCTGGGACAGTAACTATCGGCTTGTAGAAGCCTCTCTTTGGTGTTAGCTTTTGGTAAGACATGTTCTTGAATGCACGTTCAGTAGTGATAAAATAAGAATCACCAGCGTCAAATATACCATACTCAATTGTTGGAGAAACAAAACAACATGTTTGTCCATACATAGTTTCCGGTCTCAATGTGGCAGCGACAAAGTAGAATTTTTTGGATTTGTCAAGATCTGAGCTTGAATCAATGATTTTTGCGGCATCATCGGCGAACTCCAAAGCTTCAATTTTCACACCAATATATTCTTGTGGTGTAACACCTTCACCGGATTGTCTATCGTGATCCATACAAGCTTGACCATCTTTTTCAGAGTAAATAGTATAACGTTCACCGAATTTGATTTTACCAGCAGCCTTTAACTTGTTCATTTGCCATCTAATAAAGGCATCGTAATAAGGATTAGCATCAGTGGTGACAAAAGAACGTCTCCAATCGATACGAGCC
>OBMA010000176.1_pt1 | contig 33789 bp, 21 predicted proteins | sample 1539141 | NCBI WGS metagenome assembly OBMA01 (sample SAMEA3991484, study PRJEB22521) | metagenome | biome: anthropogenic terrestrial biome; feature: sewage plant; material: raw primary sludge | place: Sweden | collected 2012-09-26
TTTTCTTTTTCCACATTGTTTTCCACTTTGCACTCATTTCCAGTGTTTATTGTGAATGACAATTTCTTCAATCATTGAAATGATTGATTTTTTGGGATCTATTTTTCTCTTTAGTGGTTACTGATCAGGCAACTCTATATCATTGTTTAACCGCGGCTTGCGTATCTTATTTTCTTTTTCCTAGGCATCTTACTAAGGTACTCTTATCGCTAATCGCTTATCGCTTATCGTGCGCCAAAAACCGCCGGCGGCAATTTCGAGATGTTTTATGTCATGTTGGATTTTGCAATCTATTACCATGGAGGTGAGGGCCTTCGATGGTCCAATACCGGTGCACGTACCCATGTACGTTTATCGAATAAGGGGAGAACCTACTAATTTTAAGTCGGATAACGCGGCTTGGCACAGTAATCAGTTCCTTCTTTGGGTTAGAATCTTGATGTGAGATTGTGCTCAGTGATAATGATAGCGAATACGGCTTACTCTTGAATAACAAATGCATATATATTAAGAAGTAGTTCAAACGTATTCTGTTGACTGGCATGGTCCTTTCCTTCTTGTTGTGATTATATAAAACAGTATAAGCTGTTTACTTCAGTTGTGAAGTGTAACAAGGTCTTATAATTTATTATTACTAACAATGAGTATGTCAAGCAAAAACGAGAATAAGATATCAGTAGAACAAAGAATATCCACTGATATCGGTCAGGCTTACCAGTTACAAGGCCTTGGGTCTAACCTAAGGTCGATTCGCTCCAAGACTGGTGCCGGTGAAGTGAACTATATCGATGCTGCTAAATCTGTAAATGATAACCAACTGCTTGCAGAGATCGGTTATAAACAAGAATTAAAAAGACAATTTTCAACATTACAAGTTTTCGGTATTGCGTTCTCCATTATGGGTCTATTGCCCTCCATTGCATCTGTGATGGGTGGTGGGCTCGGTGGTGGTCCAGCAACATTAGTGTGGGGTTGGTTCGTTGCTGCGTTTTTCATTTTACTTGTGGGTATTACCATGGCTGAACATGCAAGTTCCATTCCTACCGCTGGTGGTTTGTACTACTGGACGTATTACTATGCTCCAGAAGGTTATAAAGAGATTATTTCTTTTATTATTGGTTGCTCAAACTCCCTAGCGTTGGCAGCCGGTGTGTGTTCCATTGATTACGGTTTGGCTGAGGAAATTGCTGCTGCTGTCACATTAACCAAAGATGGAAATTTTGAAGTAACGAGTGGGAAACTTTACGGTATATTTGCTGGAGCAGTGGTGGTTATGTGTATTTGTACATGTGTTGCTTCTGGGGCCATTGCTCGTCTTCAGACGCTAAGTATATTTGCCAATCTTTTCATTATTGTTTTATTGTTCATTGCGCTACCGATTGGTACCAAGCATAGAATGGGAGGTTTCAATGATGGTGACTTTATATTTGGGAAATATGAAAACTTAAGTGACTGGAATAATGGTTGGCAATTTTGTCTTGCTGGTTTCATGCCTGCTGTCTGGACTATTGGTTCCTTTGATTCATGTGTCCATCAATCTGAAGAAGCCAAAGATGCCAAGAAATCAGTCCCCATTGGTATAATCTCATCTATTGCTGTTTGTTGGATTTTAGGTTGGTTGATTATTATTTGTTTAATGGCCTGTATCAATCCTGATATTGACAGCGTTTTGGACTCCAAGTACGGCTTTGCTTTGGCTCAAATAATTTATGATTCGTTAGGAAAAAAATGGGCCATTGCATTTATGTCATTGATCGCATTCTGTCAATTTCTAATGGGTGCTTCCATTACCACAGCTGTTTCTAGACAAGTCTGGGCATTTTCCCGTGATAACGGTTTGCCCCTATCAAAGTATATTAAAAGAGTGGATTCTAAATACTCGGTCCCTTTTTTCGCTATTTTGGCTGCCTGTGTAGGTTCCTTGATTTTAGGATTGTTATGTTTGATTGATGATGCCGCCACTGATGCATTATTTAGTCTGGCTGTTGCAGGAAACAATTTGGCATGGAGTACCCCTACAGTTTTCCGTTTAACATCAGGTAGAGATTTATTTAGACCTGGTCCATTTTATTTGGGTAAAATCTGGTCTCCAATTGTTGCTTGGACAGGTGTTGCTTTCCAATTGTTCATTATTATTTTGGTTATGTTCCCCTCTCAACAACATGGTATTACTAAATCCTCAATGAATTATGCATGCGTTATTGGTCCCGGTATTTGGATCCTTGCAGGTATCTACTACAAAGTTTACAAGAAGAAATACTACCATGGTCCAGCAACCAATTTGTCGGATGATGATTATACTGAAGCCGTTGGTGCTGATGTTATCGACACAATTATGTCCAAACAGGAACCATAAATGTTCAAACCTTTATAAAGATTTTATATTCAGAGTTTATAAGGTCTAGCTTATATAGTCAGTATTTTTAATTTAATTATATTATAGTTTATCCTATCTCACCGTTTTAGCTTGTTTTCTGCGCCAAAACATAAAAATCAAGAAGCGCGGATAATTTATGATCAGCTCAGCGGGAATGCGAATGGCAGATACTTAGAATTTGGTGGAAACAATTTTCTTCTCTAATCCTCATCAGAGGAGAGGTAATCGAGCAAGGGACCACCAAGCTTACCAACAGATGGCTTTGATGAAATATTTTCTCTACTGCTATTTTTTTTCACTTTCTTCAATTTTTCTATAAAATCATCACTCTCCATTCCATTATCTAATGGCAATAGTCTTTTCTTGACATTATCAACACTTGCTTCTGGAAATGTCCTGTCTAACCTTTCATTATTCTTATTATTAACCTCAGTGCCAGCACTATTGGTATTGTTATTGATTAGATGAACCATCATGTTTAAAGACTCTAACTTCAGTTCTTCTTGCAGTCTTTTCTGTGCAGCGGGGTCTGGATCTTCATTTGCCCATTTCACCAATAGTCCAGTACCCTCCCTTCTATCATCCCATTCTTTATCGCTGGGTAGCAGCAATGTCTGATTGCTCATGGCTTCTTTGGCAAATTCTGCATTAGCTTGATATTTAAACTTCACAAATCCACAGTTTTTGCTCTCAACGTATCGTATTCTATCAATATCACCCAATCGAGAAAATACAAATCGAATTCTGCTTTCTATCTGAGCTGGCTTTAAATGCTTGCTATTCAATGCTCCATCAATACCACCTACATACAATGTCTTGTTTTTCTTCCTAAATGAACCGATCCCGCCCATATCCTCTCTATAGTCAGCAAATTTTTCTCTACCAAAACAGTCCAATACCTCTGTCCTCAGGGCCAGTTTACCTATATCTTCTTCGTCTGGTATATGATGCAGATATTCACATTTAGGGCCAAGGCAACACATACCCTTTGCAAAAAATAGACAGAAGAACAACTGGCCATCATTATCGCCCCTAGTCTTCCCAGAATGAAGTTGCGGCTGCAAAGCAAATGGACTAACAAATCGTGTATTCCCCGCAAACCCTTGGGACCATTTATTATACCATATATTAAACGTCAATCCAGTCTGCGCCGGTATAGAGGAGGGCAGTTCTGACTCCTTCACTTGCACTTTCGCGGATTTATCCCTCCAAGATGTCATTCAAATTTCTATCAATGCGTATACTGTCTTACTAACGTCGTTACTACCTTAAGGCCCATCGCCAGTAGTCTTTATTATGATCCAGTCTTCAATACATAATGGAAAATTTCATCATTACCCGCATATGTACGTATGTAACGATGGAATGCTCAAAAACTGAAAAAAATTTTTCTGAAAAAAAGTGATGAGGAATAAAGAAAAGTAAAAAACGAATGCATGATATAGTAGTAGTAAATGGTCAATGGATCATTGGGTAACAGAGAAACGGAAACAAGTGCAGTAAAAATGGGTAAAGACAACAAGGAACATAAGGAAAGCAAAGAAAGCAAAACCGTAGACAACTATGAGGCCAGAATGCCTGCTGTGTTGCCATTCGCTAAACCATTGGCCTCTAAGAAACTAAACAAGAAGGTCTTGAAGACCGTGAAGAAGGCTTCCAAGGCCAAGAATGTTAAAAGAGGTGTCAAGGAAGTTGTCAAGGCCTTAAGAAAGGGTGAAAAAGGTTTAGTCGTCATCGCCGGTGACATTTCTCCAGCTGATGTTATTTCCCACATCCCAGTCTTATGTGAAGATCACTCTGTCCCATACATCTTCATACCTTCAAAGCAAGACTTAGGTGCCGCTGGCGCTACAAAAAGACCTACCTCAGTTGTCTTTATCGTCCCAGGTAGCAATAAGAAAAAAGATGGAAAAAATAAAGAAGAAGAATACAAGGAATCTTTCAACGAAGTTGTCAAAGAAGTTCAAGCTTTATGAAAAAAGTTCGCTTCTTAACCATATTAGGAATCTAGAAGAATAAAAAAAAATCTGGCATTAGATATATATTTTGACTGTAGGCCTTCTGTATATTATATAATACTACTAATAACATCAAATGTTTGTGACTTTTCGGGTAACCGGGCTTCGTTCTACTGTTTTCCACTTTTTGTATGTTTAATGAAAATATCATCAAAGAAATAGGTATATAATTGATAACAAGAGAATCGCGGGCCGTTGCTACAGGATATTCTGCAGAGTCGAAGAATGAGATTTGTGTTCGATGAGGTTTTCAATTCAGATACTGATTCTCCAGAATTCGAGGAAACATGTTCTACAACATCATCTACGTCATCGCAATGCCCTACACCTGAGCCGAGCCCAGCAATAAAGTTACCTTCATTCACGAAAGTTGGCACGAAGAAATTGGTAAATGAGTCGGTAGTTATTTTAGATCCTGTTCTAGAAAACGCCTTGCGCGATTTGAACCTTCAATCGAAACTGATCCCCATTAATGAGCCCATCGTAGCCGCGTCATCGATAATAGTACCGCATTCAACCAATATGCCACTACCGAGAGCATCGCATTCGTCATTGCTAGATAATGCTAAGAACTCAAATGCGACAGCACCCTTACTCGAGGCAATAGAAGAATCTTTTCAAAGGAAAATGCAAAACTTGGTGCTTGCCAATCAGAAAGAAATTCAATCTATTAGAGAAAATAAACGTCGTGTTGAAGAGCAACGTAAGCGAAAAGAGGAGGAAGAGCGCAAACGTAAAGAAGCTGAGGAAAAGGCCAAGCGGGAGCAGGAATTATTACGTCAAAAGAAGGATGAAGAAGAACGTAAACGCAAAGAAGCTGAAGCAAAGCTAGCGCAGCAGAAACAAGAAGAACAAAGGAAGAAAATAGAAGAACAGAATGAAAAGGAAAGACAATTGAAAAAAGAACATGAAGCCAAATTATTGCAGCAGAAGGATAAATTGGGTAAAGCAGTTACAAACTTTGATAAAATCTCCAAAATGTTTTGGCATTATAAAGACAAAATTGCTCAAATAAAGCAAGACATAGTTCTGCCTATAAAAAAAGCTGATGTGAATGTAAGGAATTTGCTCTCACGTCATAAAAGGAAAATTAACCCGAAATTCGGACAATTAACTAATAGCAACCAGCAACTTTTTAAAATACAGAATGAACTAACTCAATTGATAAATGATACTAAAGGCGACTCTCTAGCATATCATTGGATTTTAAACTTTATTGCCAAAGCCGTAGTACATCAGGCGGAAACAGAAGTCAGGGTAAAACCAGAGTCTGCTCTGCCCCTAGGGAAATTGACTTTATATTTGTTAGTCCAATTCCCAGAGTTACAGGAATTGTTTATGGCAAGACTTGTCAAGAAATGCCCCTTTGTGATAGGATTCACGTGTGAGATTGACACAGAAAAAGGCCGTCAAAACATGGGATGGAAAAGAAACAACGAGAATAAATGGGAAGATAACACATCCTACGATGAGAGAATGGGCGGGATCTTATCATTATTTGCCATAATAACGAGGTTACAGTTGCCTCAAGAATTTATCACCACCACGAGTCATCCTTTCCCCATCGCATTATCGTGGCATATTTTGGCTAGAATATGTAATACGCCACTAAATTTAATAACAAATACCCATTTTGTCATACTCGGTTCGTGGTGGGATGCCGCTGCCGTACAGTTTCTTCAGGCGTATGGGAACCAAGCCTCTAAATTGCTAATCTTGATTGGTGAGGAACTGACCTCCAGAATGGCTGAAAAGAAATATGTGGGTGCTGCGAGATTAAGAATTTTATTAGAAGCCTGGCAAAATAATAATATGGAGTCCTTTCCGGAAATGTCTCCTTAGAAAATTCTGAACTTATATATGCACATTATGCTAATACACTTTATAATGACTTTATTTTAAAACGTCGCCATTTTTAGTTTTATTTTCGGCTCGATATCAAGGGATGGCAGAAAATACGTCATGAATATTAAGCCGTAAGTGGGAAAAGTTAAGACAATCTCCCACTCAAATATACGTACGTGAAATTGACATTTGAATTACCGCTCATAATATCTTATTCGATCAAGCAGAATATTCATTCTTTTTCCGGCGCCTATCTCCTTACCTTTATTTGTAAATGCTACTCTTCATTTATCAAATTTTTTAAAGCAGATGCATAAACCTTTAAGATGGCTAATAACGATAGCCTTCTACGTTTCGAACGTTATATTAATAGGCTATTCCCTTTCTAGTCATGGCTCAATATCTGAATTTTATCTGCATTCTGTTGTACTTATTGAATGCTTCTCTTTACTAGGAGTGGTTACCTCTGACTGCTTAACACCATCTTTGTCATACATTTCCAGTAACATATTCCATATTTCCGATAGAGTATCCGGCATGACTTTATTAGCATTGGGGAATGCACTTCCTGATATTACTAGTACTTACCAGTCGATGAAATCTGGCGTGACTTCCTTGGCCATTGGTGAGTTATTTGGTGGCATATTTTTTCTGTTAACCGTTGTGATTGGACTAATGGGCTGCGTAGCCACTATTCAATTTCAACATGACAAGTCTATTGAAACTTACACAGAAGAAAGCTTTGACCAAAATTTATCGTATGATAGAAGCCATTATATATTGGATGTCGGAATATTCACTTTTATGCTCTTAGTTTCGGGCACTTTTCTAGCGGATGGTAGACTGTACTTTTGGGAGTGTATTGTCATGGTTTTAACCTACTGCTGTTGTGCTGTCTATTTAATAAAAAGCTACAAATATCCCTGCGAAATCAATGATGCTTTAGAAAGAGAGGTAGAAATAAAAAAAACTGTACTTGCAAATAATCATATCACTGTTCCAAATCGATTTACATTAACGACTACCAGTGACATTACATCCACAGACGATGGAATAAGATATGTAAGGCCTTTGGGGGATACACAGATTGATGAGGACAACGCTATTAATTTAGATCCAACTCGTTTACCAAGTAAATCCCTGGATAACATTTCGAGATTTAATCAAGGTATACCTGAAAGAAGGGATTTAATAAGACGTAGAATACGGGGATATTTACGGTCGCATTATCATGGCTGGGTAAGAATGACGTTACAAGATCTTTTGAATATATGGGAGAAGCAGAATCTTTTTAACAATACAGTAAAATCGTTGTCTTTACCCTCCGATGATACTCATTTATTTACTAAAGCTTCTTTAGATGAAGAAGGGAGGCCTTTAATAAGAAAAAGGATGAATTCATTACAACCTAAGGATTTTTACAAATATTTGTCCCTACGGAATGGGGAAAACTCAAATTCGCTGGATACTGCAATCTCTGCTCCCCAAAACGAGTATCAAACTTACTATAATGAACCCACAAGTTTGTTTTTGACTGTGCCACAAAAAAAAACCTCCAAGAAATCATTAAGCTGCGATCGCATTCCAAACTTGGTCCGGAGTAATAATATTATATTAAATGACGAGGCTACACGTACACAGGAATCTACCAATGCCTTGAACAGCATATCGGATGTTATCGACAACTCCCTCTTACAGTATGAGAGAGATGATATAATTCTCGATAGAACACTATCTCTCTGTTCAACAAAGAGTAGAACCGCTTGGCATAGTTTCCAACTTTACAATTACTTAACAGATGTGTCCTTGGAAATTGGTTTCTTTGAGTTCTTGTCATTATTAGTCACTACGCCGGTATCAATAATTCTTTATCTTTCAATACCATCAGAGATAAGTCAAACAGACCATGACTTACCCCTTTCATACCTACAGAATATTCAATTGATTGCTTCGCCAATAATTCTCAACCAACTCATCACAAATAACTTTTCATTTTGGTTGCTCATCTTATCGCTGGTGATAGCCATCTTATTATATTTTAAAACTAGGACCATACCGAACAAGTTCAACTCTGATATAATCTTTACAGTAGCATTTTTATTGTCATTGGCCTGTCTTTCGAAAGCTGTCCACATAATTGTAGTCACGTTAACGCATTGGATAAATGTGTTTAATATATCGGAAACAATACTAGGTTTAACCATTTTTACATGGGGTAATTCGATTGGTGATTTAGTGTCAAATATTACATTCGTCAAAATAGGTGTTTTAGAAATCGCGATAGGAGCTTGTTTTGGCAGTCCACTTTTATATTTCTTATTTGGCGTCGGATTTGATGGAATTATGATAATGCTAGGCGACAAAACTGGAAAAATAGTGAGTGGCAGAGATAGTAATATTTTAATGCACCATATTGATTTTAAAGTGGATAAAAACTTAATCAATACTGGAGTCGGAATTCTGATCGCGTTTTTGATATTTACAGTTTTGATACCATTAAACGACTGGAAAATTGACAAGAAGATTAGTATTGCACTTCTTACGTTGTATATAGTTGTCACATGTATTAGTGTTTTTTTAGAAGTTCACCAAGTGTAATTTAATAAATCAAGATTTCATTTTTTATATACAAGCTATAATAAATATATTAACAACGAAGCTTGTATGAATAGTATAAAATAAACAAAGGTAGGAATTACATATTCTAATTGACAAAATATTTATGCAGTGGTCATTTGAAAATGGTCATTAAATTAAACAAGTAATATGAGAGGAATGAGAGGGAAATAAATAACTGAAAGATAAAGGAGATAAGGAAAAAAAAAAAAAAAAAAAAAAAGGGAACTTTAGTTAGTAATAATAGAGTTTTTGGACTGATCAAATTAATGGTGTTCATTTGATTCTGTCTAAATTAATTTCATCCAGAATTTTCTTTGCGCCATCGGCAATCATTCTTTCAGCTAGTATCTTACCACACGCCATGGAATCTTCTTTAACATTTTCTATTAGCATTTCAATTTCGTCTTCTACTGCTTCTGTGCCTTCAACGTCAACTACAATGGCCTTTAATAGTAATTTTTTAGTCTCTTCATTGTATTTAGATTCCACACCAATAGGAACGGAACAACCCCCCTCTAAAGTTCTCATCAAAGCACGCTCCGAAAGGCAACATATAGTTGCATTTAGATCGCAAATTTCGTCAAGAATCTTCATCATCTTGGTGTCACCCTTTCTAATTTCTATACCCAGGGCGCCTTGTCCAACTGCATGGTACATTGTATCCGAATGGAATCGCTGCGTAATTCTGTTTTCCAACCCCATACGCATCAACCCAGCAGACGCCAAGATGATGCATTGGTACGGAGATTTTGGGTCGTCTAGTTTTTGTAATCTAGTTTGTATATTTCCTCTGACACTTTCAAATTTCAAATGTGGGTATTTTCTTTTTAGCTGAGCAGATCTTCTCACGGATGAGGTTCCCACAATCCCCCCGTCTGGAAGGTCATCCAGAGACTTATAAGCAGAGTAAAAGGGCATGACAAGACAATCTGTTGGATCGACCCGCTTAGTGATACCCCCCAGCTCGAAACCCTCTGGTAGTAAAGTGGGCATGTCCTTCAGAGAATGAACGATCAAGTCAAGCTTCTTTGAGGGATCGTCATGGTAAAGATGGTCTTCCAACTCCTTTGTCCATAAAGCTTTACCGCCAAATGAGTACAAAGGTTTGAATTGAATCTGGTCACCAAGAGTTTGCAAAGTGAAAACCTTGCAGTCGTAGTCCGGATACTTTTCTTCGATCAGTTTTAAAACATGGTTGGATTGTATTACCGCCAATTTCGATTTTCTCCCACCAATATGTAGAGTTTCAGGGCCCATAGTACGTGTGTATTTACCAACTACAAATTTATCTAGATTTTCTTCGCTTTTCTTTTTTTCTATTGTTCTAGATATTAATACGGGATGAGAAGAACAGAATATTCAAAATCTAATACAGCCCTGTACCATGCAAACACGAGCGTCAATCTGCCAATGACCTTGAATTCAGGCTATGTGTAGCAATAATACAGATAGTTAGTAGCCTCGTTTATATAAAGCGTTCCTTTACTTTTTCATTTTCTTTCTTTTTTTTATGTTTGATTTTTTTACTTTTTCACTTTAAAAAATTGCTGAAATTTTCGTAGCCAAAAAAAGACCTTCATTGCTTACTCATCGGTTTCTTATTGGTCAGACGCTCCCCAGGGTCAATTGACAAGGAGAGAAGGAATGTTATATGGGAATTGCTGCGTAAAGATGGTCAAAAATCCTGGACTGCCGTACGAACGACAATGTAAGGATGACTGCATTAGCCAGAAAGACATCTTTACCCCCGGTGCTGCCAGGGAGCAAAATAATTACGAAAAGTGGACGCAAAGTTAACTTAAACTACAAGGGTAGCAGCAGAATGTGTCGGTGGTACCGGTGTGATAATGCCCCATTTGAGATGCTTGTAATTGTGGCCTAGCAATAAGAGCGCAAGGCGTTTTTGTTGAAAGGAGAACAAGGTTAGATGGTGACGTTTAGGCGCATAGGCAATCCCCCCTTATTGTTCACCCTTATTTCCACCCTCAAACGATAAAGCTTGCTACTTTGATGAAAAAAATATATAAAAGGGATTGAAAAGCAGATCAAGTATGTAGCAATAGTAGTAATAACTTGTTCAATTGCTTGTCTCAACTTGCCACAAACTATCATCAACATGAATAGGAATACGACTACCAATAAGAACGCGAATTTGAATAACAGTAGAAATGCTAACGCTCCCGGTGAAGCAGGTCATCAGAACAAGACGGGATTGATATACTGGACTAACCCTAGCAAGTCGGGTGCGAGCTTTGCTGCGACTCTGGTGAGTTTGCTGATCCTCAGAAATGTCAATGTTATTTCTGTTTTACTTAAGATCGGATACATGGTGTTGTTCACGAGTTTTGCGGTGGAGCTTTCTACAAAGGTGCTATTTGATAAAGGAGTAGTGTCTAGGTTTGGCATGCAAGAGTCTCCGGACCTTGTTGGCGTCTTAAAGCCTCATATCGACCGCGAATTGGATCGTCTGCCTGCGTTAGAGGACAGAATCAGAAAGTTAGTGTTTGCACACAGAACAAGAGACAATTTTACCATTGGTGTTTCGCTCTATTTCTTGCACGGCCTATTTGCTATATTCTCTATGAACACTGTTTTGATAATGACCACCATCTTTTTGTACACTGTGCCTTTAATCTACGATAGAAAGCAGGCTAGAATTGACCGTGCTATCGACAGGATGAAGGATCTAGTTATTCATAGGTTTCACAAAAATTACAACAAGGTGGTTGAAAAGACTGAACCATACATTGACAAGATTATCCCACCCCAAACCGATGAAGGCAGCTACTCAACCTCTATCAGTAACGAAAACAAATCTTCTACTTCTCAACGTAACAAGAGCGGCCTTTCCTCTTCTGAGTTTGACAACATGAACGACACGTCAGCCTCTAAAAGTGGCAAAGACAGCTATTCTACCTCTCAATATAACCGAGCCGAATATCCGGTTTCTCAGAATGAGAATATTGGCACCTTAAAATCTGGGAAGCAGGAAATACCAACAGAGAAGGATTTCAACAACAGGCATGAAAACTTCAGTAAACCAGATGTCAAGACATATGATCCAAGAACAGTTGATATTGAAGAAGAATTAGCAGCTCATCAGCGTGAACTGGAGCAAAACCTAAAAGATGGTGATTACAATCTGGTAGGAAGCAAGGAAATCCCAGATCCAATCACCGTTCCAGCTCCAACTAGACACACCACTAAACCCGCCGAAAGCCAATCGATTCCCATCAAGAATAATGAAACCTTACACAAAACCACGCACGGCCTAAAGCAAAAATTGCAACACGCATAATCTAGTTTTTTTTTTTTTTTTCCTCTTCTTTCTAGCTAGTAGTTCATTTCCTTTTCTTTTTTTCAAAGAGGTCATATATATCACCAACTATATATTTTTTTGAAGAAAAGATATCATTACAACGATAAGTAGTTACAATATTTTTTTTATTTAGTTTAAAATAATGAGTAAATGACGTCGCATTTCTTCGCTTTTGTTATTTTTATTCTCCTCTCATTTTTGAGGAGAATGTTACAATATTTTACTAATGTCCTGAATAATATTTGATTTATGGCATAATAAAGAAAGGCGAATTCGTTAATTTGTCAAACTTCGAAGAGCATCAACTGCCTTCCTAAAACCCATTCTTGCAGCCCTCTGATAATATTGTTTGGCTAGATCCAAATCAACTTCACAACCGACACCTTTTTCGTAATAAAATCCTAAGGCAAACTCAGTGCGGGCTAATTTACCGTCTGAACACTTGCTGCTCTTCAAGGCCCAATTGAATGCCTCTTTATTGTTTGGTTTCAAAATATTTGGTGCTCCCGTTAAGTACCATCCACTTAAGGATAACATTGCCATCGGATTCCCCTTCGGTTGAGCAGCAGCAGCTTTGGAATACCAATATATGGATTTTTTGGCCACCACTGGCAACCCTAGGTCTCCAAACTCATAACAATTTCCTAATTTCCATTGCGCTAAAGGGTACTCAAAATCTTTGGCACATTGTTGGTAGTATTTTATTGCCAGTTGAGAGTCTTTTCGTATGCCGTTCGCAAATAATAGGTTCTGGATTTCTGGCGGCAAAACACTGAATTCATATATTTTACCTAACTCATATAATGTTTGTGGAGAGTCACCCTTTTGGGCAGCTTTATCAAACCATTTAATAGCTAACAATACATCAGTCTTTTGCATGTTCAGACCGTATAAATGGCTCATCCCTAATTTATACATACACGCAGAATTTGAACAAACTTCTGCGCCATGCTGGTAGTATTGGAAGGCCCTTTTTATGCATTGTTCTTTGGTCGGTGATGGATCCAAAGAAGAGGTGCCCCTTTGGTATTCAAAGCATACACCTGCACGGTAGCATGCATCTGAATTGTTCAATTTCGCAGCTTTACAATAATATTCCAGCGCCTTTTCATCATTTTTAATAACGATGTTTTTGTTCTTTATAGGTAAATAGGGTTGGTGTGAATACAGCGTCCCCATTAAATACATGGCAGGTGTCCATTTTAAAGTTATCAATTTTGTGAGCACCTTGAATGAATGTTCCAAAATGACTTTCTGGTTTTTGAGCATTTCCTCAGGCTTTAAGCTTCTTTTGAGCTTCTCCGCGTTTATGTTATATTGCGATATGAAATCCTCATTAAAGGCATATGTTAGTAATGTTTCACACCATTGCATTTGTATCTCGGGGGTGAATTTTGAAGAGTCAGTAATTGTCTTCTTGTACACTTGATAGAAAGCCAATGCCTCTGGTGAATAGGAAGACAGTTTGTCCTCACCACCTGAGGACTCATTATCGTCTGTCTTCGCGCTGCCAGTGGGTGATTGATTGATTTTTTGTGGTGGAACAGGATTATTATTCAAAGGTCGTATTGGAGCTTTTTCCTCGGTTCTGTAAACTTTTTCCTGCAGTATCCTAGATTCAGATTCCTCATAGGGTGGCGGCGCTGAGTTGTCCCTTACAGACTCTGATATTCGATTTCCACTGCTTATTGATGCATCTTGTACAGCTGGTGAACCCAAACTCTCTTTTGTAGAACTAAAATTGAAAGGAAGTTCATACCTACTACCAGTACTGTTGGTGCCATTATTGGCATATCCTATTTCACCTGTTGGCTTGGAATTAAAAATGTCCATGCCGTTATTACTATTTATGGTTACTGGAGTGCCTAATTGACCACCATCAGCATTCCCGTCTGTGAAATTCAGCGCACTCAAAGGCAGCGATAATGATGAGGAAGATGAAGGGGATGTAAAAGGAATAGCTGGTATGAGTTCAACGATAGAGTCATCCACTGGATAGGGTGCAGGCACTATATTTTGAGCTGGCAAACCATGCCTATCCGAATTGGCATTTCCCAATTTATGCGAGGACTCCCGCGCCCTTGCTGGTGGAAACATGTTAATGTGTTTGTCATAGAGGTTAGGTTGCGGTTGGCCCTGATTAACCATTGCCTACTGTATTAAAACAAAGTATTAAAACGTGGTGGTACACTCTGTACAAAAGAATAGAAGGAAATGAAAAGAAAACGGAGTTAAAATCTACTTCATAAAAAGAGACGCTTCCAAATCCAGTCTCTACCACGTTCTTGTATATAATTTGAGCAACTCAAATTAAATTACCGGGATATCTGCTTATTCTACAAGCCATAGCATCCAGTGCTAAGGTTCATCTCAAGCCATCTTCAATACACTTGATAATTAGTCGTCAATTTTAAAATTAGGTTTCGTTCTTGAAGGCACTTAACCTAAGCTTTTTACTATATGACCTATTAAACAAGTCTTTTTCATAGTGTAACCTAACGTTTATACACTAATAACCCTAGGGCTTAGTAGAGATTCATACAGAAAAAAACGTAGAGTTATAGCAGTAAACTGAGAAAAGAAAGAAGGTTAGTACAATTGAAGAGTAAGGAAAACAAAAGCTTTAGACCTTATTGGAAGTGCTTGGGCGCGGAGTGTGATTATAAATAATGTTGCAGCTAAGGTTTATGCCTGGATGGGTTCCCAGAAATGGTTTTTTTGGTTTGAAGGAGACAATTGGTACAGTACATAAGAGATTTTATGCTCTGGCTTCTGAACAACCCTCAAGAAAGACAGTAAAGCCGCTGGACTCGAGGAAGACGTTTCTCATCGATACATACAAGCATTTAATGGAGAACAGTTCTATGATTTTTTTTGTCCATTACAATAATCTTTCCAAAACAGAAGATCACCATTTCAGATTCAAGATTAAACAGACGGGAGGGAAACTCACAAAAGTAAGAAACAACCTGTTCGAAGTCTACTTGAGAAATTCGCATCTGCCCGACCCATGTGGATTCGTGAAGCGTAAAGAGCAAAACTGGAAACATCCACTCTTGCCACTACTGAAGGGTCCTACGGCCACAATTACATACGAAGACACCAACCCTCAACAAGTAGCCAAGCTATTGAAGGTTCTGCAGTCAGCACAAGACAAGCTGATGGTGATTGGTGCAAAAGTAGAAAACGAAGTTTTGAATGTGGAAAAAATAAACACTTTTAAGACTCTCCCCACAAAGCCGGAAATGCAGTCGCAGTTAGTCAGCGTTTTGCAAATGCTAAGTGGGTTGGGTTTGGTTCGTACGTTGGAAAACAGTTCAAATGCATTGTATTTAACACTAAAATCTCACAATGACAACCAAAAACCTAAAGAGGATGTGGAGTCAACTACAGATGCAGAATCGAAGGGATCAAAGTAAAAGAAAATGCCCGTAATTCAACAAGTTTTATAAAGGTTTTACTATTCAATCATGTACATACATCATCAAAAAATAAAAAGACAATGAAGCAATAACGGTAAATATACTTTAGTCTATGTATTGACGTCAAAATTACCTTTCTTTACCTTTCTTACCTTTTTACATATCTCAGCGACCGTTGAAAAAAAAAAAAAAATGAAAAATTTTGGTGATGACTTCAGCAAAAAATTTCAGGATATTTCTGACATTTCACTTTATTAAAGCGCCACAAAAGCTGGATTAGTATAGATTCAGCAGTTCCCATAGGATAAAATTTTCAAGCGTTTATTGTTAAGATGAAAGCCAAGCCACTAAGCCAAGATCCAGGCTCCAAGCGTTACGCATACCGTATAAATAAGGAAGAAAATCGTAAGGAGTTGAAGCATGTAAAGATCAATGAAAGTTCTTTGGTGCAAGAAGGCCAGAAGATCGACTTGCCAAAGAAGAGATATTATCGTCAAAGGGCGCATTCCAACCCATTTTCAGATCACCAGTTAGAGTACCCAGTATCTCCCCAGGATATGGATTGGTCCAAATTGTACCCTTACTACAAAAACGCGGAAAATGGACAAATGACAAAGAAGGTGACCATTGCTGATATTGGCTGTGGATTCGGTGGGTTGATGATAGATTTATCACCAGCCTTCCCTGAAGATCTTATCTTGGGGATGGAAATTCGTGTGCAGGTTACAAATTACGTGGAGGATAGAATTATTGCCTTAAGGAACAATACAGCTTCAAAACATGGATTTCAAAACATTAATGTCTTGAGAGGTAACGCTATGAAATTCTTGCCCAACTTTTTTGAAAAGGGCCAGCTTTCTAAAATGTTTTTTTGTTTCCCCGATCCTCATTTCAAACAAAGAAAGCATAAGGCAAGAATTATCACTAACACCTTGCTGAGTGAGTACGCATATGTTTTGAAAGAGGGCGGTGTCGTGTACACAATTACAGACGTCAAAGACCTGCATGAGTGGATGGTAAAACATTTAGAAGAGCATCCTTTATTTGAACGGTTGAGCAAAGAATGGGAAGAAAACGATGAATGTGTGAAAATAATGAGAAATGCCACAGAAGAAGGTAAAAAAGTGGAAAGAAAGAAGGGTGACAAGTTCGTCGCTTGTTTCACAAGATTACCAACGCCAGCCATATTGTAACATAGATGTATAACTAGAACAATTTACCACATATACATAACTATTTCTTATGTTTATTTTCCTAAAATCCTTTATCCAACTACAATCTACTAAGGCTTAAGCTATTTTCCTTTTCATTATTTAATAACTGTTCTTTCAGTTTACAGCTCCATTTATATCCGGTTAATTTTCTATTGCTACCAACGATTCTATGGCAAGGTACTAACAATGCCAGGTTATTTGAGCCGCAAGCTCTTCCGACAGATCTTGCGGCAGTTGGCTTCCCTATTCTCTTTGCAATATCACCATATGTTGCGACGTGACCGTGTTCCACGTTTAAAAGCTCATTCCAAACTTTACGTTGAAAATCTGTTCCAAACAGGAACTCAAAGGGAATAGCGCCCGATGGTAATGGCATTTTGTTTTCTAAACATATTGTATAATTTTCGATTGATTTCTTATATGTTTCTGCCTCTTTTAGTTCCTGTAAATCGTACATTGTATCCTGTTTCTCATGTTTCTTCAAGAAGCCTTCCACCTTTCCCAATAAAAAAAGCTTATCATTACCTAACGAGGCAAAAACAAGGTTTTGAGTCTTTTCCCTAAACACCAAAAATGCACCAGTCACTTCAGTTTCAATGAATGTATAGTAAAGCAGTTCCTTCATCGTTGGTCCATTTAGATCAAAAATGCGACCGTTTTCAATTTTTTTTTTTTGTTCATATGCTATATCATTACTTGATTAATCTTCCTTGTTTCCACCGTATTTTAAATGCCCTGCCAGGCCAATAGCGCCGTGCCTTTTTTCTAATGACTATAATAAGAATATGTATGTAGGATAAAACTAAACATTTATACTTAGGATGAAGCAAATATGTTTATGAGGCCATACTAGGCAACTGCCATGTCTCCAGGCGAATTCTGGCCCCCACCTGAACTGGGTTTATTCGCAGCAATGTTGTCGCTGATATTTGGATCGGTTCTGTTATGAAAACTGAAAAATTCTCCAGTCCTTGATGGTCCTGAATCAGATGTAATGAAATAAACATTTTGTGCAGAACCGTGTGTCTGGTTCGATAAGTTTCCGTTTTTGGGTAGAATTTGCTCATTTTGAATAGATGAATAGGCTTGATTATTTTGTTTGATACTACTTCCTAGAGTGTTTATCTGATACGCGGAAAAAGATGGTGAGGAGGAGAATTCAGAACCAGTATCGTCAAAAACATCATCATGGTTACCGCTACCGTTTCCGGTAGAATCATCATCAGAATCTAACCTTTCGTCACGGGTTTCTATAGGAAAAATCTTTAGCACAAATATAATGGAAATAAAGGAAGATAAAGATGGAATAAGATAAAACTTCCAAGACAGACGGTCAATAAGTATAGGGGTTATTAAGCTGACGAACCACTTAAAAATCCAATAAAAGTTTGAGACTAGTAGTATCACTGGGGCCTGTGACAAGTGAGGTAAAAGCTCAATGGTCATAACCCATCCTATAGAATCCCAACTGATGAAGTGCGTAAAAAGAAAAACAGCAAATAGTATTGATATATACCTCGTTGTGCTCTTGGGAAACCAGTCTGTAAAAGATATGGTAAATAGCAATACACACATCACAATCGAACCTAAGAGTACATTCGTTTTCTCTTTACGTTTCCGTAACACCAAGGGAACATATGCTAATATTACGATGCTGTAAATTAAAGCATTAAGTCCCGTTAAATAGATAGATTTTCTTTCTCCTCTCCCCATTTGTTGTAATATTAACGGTGAGTAATACAAGAAAGCATCCACTCCATTTGTTCGTGTGAGAAGTTGGAAACCTATCAACAATTTTATTATTGAAGAAAAATCCTTTAAGATATACGCATATGGATAGGAGTTTTTTTGAAGGTGTGACTTTAATAATATGTCTCGTTTCAGGACCCTAAATTTCAACTGAGTTTGGTTTTCTTCGAAATTTCCATCATCGAAAACATTCGATATTAAAACCAATGCCTCTACGTCGTTTTTTTGCTTCAACAGCCACGAAGGGGACTCTAAAATAAGATAGAACGACATTAGGTTTAGTATTATTCCAAGTGCCACATGTGTTGACAAAGGGTATCTCCATGCAAAGCCCAAATATCTGAAAGCACAATTAATCCATATTCCGAATGAATACGCAATGACACTAGAGACGCATTGAATGGAAATTAATGTCCGTTTTCTTATACAGGGAAGGGGAAACTCGAATTGATAAATTATTACCATAGAAAAGGCAAAGCCCATACCTACTCCGAGTAAGAATCTACCCAGTAGTAAACACCATTGGTTTAGAGCCAAGACCTGAACAATGGCACCCAAAGAGTATATCATTGTGCTTATTTGGAGCATTTTTTTCCTGCTACAAGGCTCCAGGATGCCAGAATAGACAAATAACGACGCCATGAACGCACCCAGATTAACAATGCTCACTATATTGCCCAGCGGAGAAGTAAGTGGGTAATGAAAATACTTCTGGAACGACAAAGTCATAACGTTACCAGATATGAGGCCTTGGTCCAACCCTGACAGCGAGGAAACTAGCACCACAAAAGATATAAACGAAGTACGCAAAACTCGACTGGAATGCCTTTTTTTCTTACTTCGTAGTTGTGAGATTTCAGCCTGCTGTAGTAATTGGCGGTATGGATCATCCATTGATAATCTAGGGGTATGTTCAGAAAGCGGCAAAACCACAGTAGCATCGCTGTCTCTATATAGAGAACCACGACGCGAGCTATGAGCCGTGATGTTGTTCTCAAATCTGAATATGTCGGGGTTCTTGTGGGGCAATGAAGTTAGTGCGGTATCATCCTGTTTACTGTTAAAATCCTGTGCTAGCTGATGTGCCCTATCAATATGCGCCGAACTATTAGCTTCCTGAGTAAGTGGTTTATTTGAACGTGACATGTTTAACGGAGGTTTCATTTTCTTGAAAATGCTGAGATAGTAACAGGTTCCTCTGTAGTATTAAATTTTAGCGCTCTTCTTTATGTTCATTCTTTTTGTCCTGAAGTTGCCCAGAAGCCCTCCAAAGCAATCCTTTATTTTTTTAGAACTACGCGGCTGACGTTCTTACCTCGGTACGGTGATACAGCTATTACATTGAAAAAGTAGTTAGTCAAAAAACAGGAAATAATACATAAAGTACAAACTCATATTGTTATACATTTTATATTCACAAGCTGAATGCCAAGGAAAATAGACAAGAAGTTCATGTACTTCATTTGCTCAACAGGTTATCGAATCTAGGTATCAAAGATTGAGCTAACGCAAATGAGAAAACCAGTTTTGGACCCGTAGTTAGTAATTTAGGTGTTAAGCCCTTGAAAAACGCAGTTACACCTTCATTTTTCAGAGTGTTTTTGACGATTCTCAACCCGCTTTCAGGATTATCAAAATTCCTATTTTGAATTCTTGTTTTGATGACATCTAATGGAGCAGAAACGATCAGAGAGGAGCAAGCACCGACGATGGAGGAGATGAAGTTTTGGGACCAAGTAGCTTGAGAATAATCTTTCAAACCCAAGATATACTCCTTGGCGAATGCATTACCACCAAAAAGGGCGAATGAACCGGGAGCATTTCTGGCAGCCGTCCACCCCCAACCCCTATATAAGTTGAACAGGCCTTCGTCTCTCAAGATCTTGATGAAACCTCTACCTTTGAACGATTCGGGATTGGTCTGTCTCTTAATCTTCAACACGTCCAGCGGCAAAAGAACAATTTCACCAATACCAATCAAAGATCCAGCAGCGGCGGATCTCATTGCCTTACCAGTCTTTTCACCGAAAAGATTATCAAAATCCTTTTTGTAGTGCTTATTCAAAAACTCGTTAGCAAAAGGCTGACCACCATATTTATACACTCTTTGAAGAACTTTGTATGATGCAGCGTAACCGAGACCCGGGAACAAGGTAAACAAACGTTTGCCCAAAGGTTCGCTGAAATGATCACGAAAAATAACACGATTCAATTCCTGGCCAGAGGTTATTTTGGTGTGGTTGGACATCAGTCTTTTGGAAATGGTGTCCACAGGATGGAAGACGGCAATTTCCATTATGCCTGCAGAGGCGGACCCCAAAAGACGAGCTAATCCTGATTGTTTCTTATCGGTATGAGGCATATTTCCCTTTTCTAATACTTTGGAAGATGCTTTGTTTGATATATGTCAAAAGGCTAAATATTAACCATCAAAAGAGATACACGATTTATATAGTCACCTCTATATATCTATGTCGTCGCTTTGTAGAAAATGTGACAGCAAATGCACAGTGACTCACGAGTTTTTGTTTTCTCGAGCTTTATCAAGAATTGCGATCGTTCTTTAATTTTCATTTTCTTTTTTTTTCGGACAGTGGCGGCGGTGCTACATGCCATTGGTCTACAAGGAAACTGTGGCAGCGAAGATTAACGGTGGTATGTTTGTGATAGAGCTTCCTTTGCAGATAGGCGGATGCCGTAGTGATCTCTACCGCTTCGTATTTATATTTATTTATGTCGTCCTGAACAATGCTTTGAATCCGCCAAGCTTTGTGCCACAGGAGGAGTTGATGTGTCTAGTGTGACTGGTTCATTTGCCACCAATTTTGGCCGATCGTCTTTCTTTGCAGTCTCTTGAGATTTGTCTTTTGAAGGAAGTTGAGGACTGTCCGTGGGCACCCTTGGCAGAGTTTTCAGAGTCAAAGACTTCAGGTTGGCTATATGTGGTGGTTGTAGTCTTGATAAGTAGGATTTCCTTGATGAGTAATCAAGGTTTAGTGTTGTGCTCCTTTCGGAATATGACTGCCCGTCTGGAGCCGCTAATAGAAGCCGTTGAGGGGTGTTGTCAATTTCTTGATGGTTCGAATGCTGGGATAAGAGCAGAAGAGGCGCATATGTACTTGCCACAGCAGCGGGGGCGAGTGGACACGATTTTTCGCTACGAAGTTTTTGGAATATGCTCAAATGATGTTTGCGCTGGGCTGGTGGTAGCCGTTGAATTAATGATTGCACGTAACTCTGCAGTAGCTTGATGGTATTATTTTTTCTTTCTAAATGCAAGTGGGTAGTTCGGCTCCTCTCATCGGCCATTTTCTTATGCAACCTTAGATCTTGCAATTCCTGTTCCTGGATAGCGAACAAATCCTCTGGATTGTTTTCCTCAAAGGGGTCCACCAAAGTCACATTGGTGGGGATTTGTACTTGATTTTGTGTTTCTGTTTCTATTTGCCCCTTTGTTTCTGATTGTTGCGATAGTTCTGCTTGTAATGCTTCGATAGTCTCCCTCTGGTTAGCGATGCTTTTCTTGTAGGATAACATCGTGAGATTGGCTTTGTCGACCAGCTCAGGAATACATTTAAGATAGTCATCCTTTGCTTTGGCCTGCTTCTTCAAGTGCTCCAGTGATTTGGTTGCTTGTAGCAGTTGCATTTTCAAGGTATTCACTTTGATTTCGGAATTTTTTCTCACGTTATTCAGTTCTCGCCTCACTTTAGCCAGCTCTTTTGAGCTTTCTGCATCAAACACCTTGCTGTCTAAACTTAGTTCTAGTCCTTCGTAGTATTTTTCATGGAACGTGTGAATCTCATCTAACTTGGTGTTCACCGTGTTCTGGACGTTTTTGTAGTCCTGTAACTTGGCGCAGATTTCCTTTTTGAGATTAACAAGCAAAGTGTATTCATCGTAGTTGCGTTCTTCTTTGCTAGAGGGAAGTCGAACAAGTTCGATTCTCTTTTCAGAAGAGCTCTTGTGCGTTTCCTTTAACGCGTTGTTCTCATCCAGGATACTTTTCATTTTTCCATGTAAACTAGCCATCTTAATTTCATAGCCTATGATCTCGCCGGACAATAACTTGGCGCTAGACACTAAAGCGGCTTCATTTTCTCGGTAATGCTTCACTAAGGATTGAAGCTCCTCGACTTTGCTTTTCATCCGCCTTAAAGATGACTTCTTTTGTACTCTTGAGCTGCTGAGGCCCTTCGTCACAGCCGCATATTCCTTGTCCGAGTTGAAAGATGAGCTCGACTCCTGATCACTACCATCTATCACACTGCGAGTGATGGCATCCAAGACACCACGATTTTTTGGCATAAGCACTCAGTCTTGGCCTTTTTCCCTCCTTTCTCCACTGATCGAAGCTGTGTGCAAAAATCGTCCCCGGTGTTTATTTATTTGTCCTATGGATAGATATGTTACTCACGCGTCGCGTCGCTCCTAAAGACATGAAAAGCGCTTTTACATCTTTGCTAATACTAGCATCGCAGAAGATCTTCTCCATTGCTATGCAACATACCTGCCTTGGTAGTTGGTTTCATAATTTACAATATACAAAGTTATATGCCCTCCGAGTCAAGGAAAAGATTGTCTTCCAAAAAAGGTGCAACTGTGCGTTTAGAATTGGTGGAGAATTATGTGATATGCTTCTTCACCGTCCTCTGCTTCTGCCTAATACCACACTCATCAATTGACTGGAGATCTGGCCTATCTTGCTACTATTTCATAGATTTTTTTTTTTTCATCTATCCCCTTCCATCCCCTTCTGGTGTTCTACCCCTTCAGCGTGAAAAATCACCATACACGATCAATCCGCCCGAGAACGAAAAGTGAAAAGAACAAACAAGTCGTGTCAGATCCATTCCTCTATTCCTGTAGTCGGGTTGCATTCTGAATTTACACGTCACGAACCAGCACTATTTCGCTACTGTAGGTGTAGAACATTAGGACAAGGCAAGCTTCTGCGATAGACACTTTACTCACACATATTTCCCTTTGTTCCCGTTTGCTCTCCCTAATTGAACAATAAAGATGGTCAAACTTGCTGAGTTTTCTCGAACAGCCACGTTTGCGTGGTCACATGATAAAATTCCATTATTGGTCTCTGGTACCGTATCTGGTACGGTGGATGCTAATTTCTCCACTGATTCGTCTCTAGAATTGTGGTCATTGTTGGCTGCTGATTCGGAGAAGCCTATTGCTTCCTTGCAAGTGGATTCCAAATTCAATGATTTGGATTGGTCTCATAATAACAAGATTATTGCTGGTGCTCTGGATAACGGTAGTTTGGAATTGTACTCCACCAATGAAGCAAACAACGCTATCAACTCCATGGCCAGATTTAGCAACCATTCTTCCTCTGTGAAGACGGTAAAGTTTAACGCAAAGCAAGACAACGTTCTTGCTTCGGGTGGTAACAACGGTGAAATTTTTATTTGGGACATGAATAAATGCACTGAATCGCCCTCCAATTATACTCCATTGACACCGGGTCAATCGATGTCGTCCGTTGACGAGGTCATTTCCCTAGCATGGAACCAATCTTTGGCCCATGTTTTTGCATCTGCCGGGTCGTCTAATTTCGCATCTATTTCGGATTTGAAGGCTAAGAAGGAAGTCATTCATCTAAGTTACACTTCACCTAATTCAGGTATCAAGCAACAGCTGTCCGTTGTTGAATGGCACCCAAAAAACTCCACAAGAGTGGCAACGGCTACTGGTAGCGATAATGATCCATCTATCCTGATCTGGGATTTAAGAAACGCCAACACACCATTGCAGACTTTAAATCAAGGCCATCAAAAGGGTATTTTGTCATTAGATTGGTGTCATCAGGACGAACATCTATTATTGTCCAGTGGTAGAGATAATACCGTTCTTCTATGGAACCCTGAGTCAGCCGAACAACTGTCCCAATTCCCAGCTCGTGGAAACTGGTGTTTTAAGACCAAATTTGCACCAGAGGCTCCAGACCTATTTGCTTGTGCCTCCTTTGATAACAAAATTGAGGTACAGACTTTGCAAAATCTCACAAACACTTTGGATGAGCAAGAAACCGAAACTAAGCAGCAAGAATCTGAAACAGATTTTTGGAATAATGTTTCCCGAGAGGAATCAAAAGAGAAGCCAACTGTTTTCCATTTACAAGCCCCAACTTGGTATGGGGAACCATCTCCCGCAGCTCATTGGGCTTTCGGTGGTAAATTGGTTCAAATTACTCCAGATGGTAAAGGTGTATCTATAACAAACCCAAAAATTTCAGGCTTAGAATCAAACACTACTTTGAGTGAAGCGTTGAAAACTAAGGATTTCAAACCATTAATAAATCAAAGACTGGTCAAAGTTATTGATGACGTTAATGAAGAAGATTGGAATTTATTGGAAAAGTTATCAATGGACGGTACTGAGGAGTTCTTGAAAGAGGCTCTTGCATTTGACAACGATGAATCAGATGCACAAGACGATGCCAACAATGAGAAAGAAGACGATGGGGAAGAATTCTTTCAACAAATTGAAACCAATTTCCAACCCGAGGGCGATTTCTCCTTGTCTGGTAATATCGAACAAACTATTTCCAAGAACTTGGTTTCTGGCAACATTAAGAGCGCTGTGAAAAATTCTCTAGAGAATGACTTACTAATGGAGGCCATGGTGATCGCATTAGATTCAAATAACGAAAGATTAAAGGAAAGTGTCAAGAATGCCTATTTTGCGAAGTATGGATCTAAATCATCGCTCTCAAGGATACTATACTCCATTTCTAAGAGGGAAGTAGATGATTTGGTTGAAAATTTGGATGTCTCTCAGTGGAAGTTTATCTCTAAAGCAATTCAAAACTTATATCCAAATGATATCGCCCAGAGGAATGAAATGTTGATTAAATTGGGAGACAGGTTAAAGGAAAATGGTCATAGACAGGATTCTTTGACTTTGTACTTGGCTGCCGGATCATTAGATAAGGTGGCTTCAATTTGGTTATCAGAATTTCCAGATTTGGAGGATAAATTGAAGAAAGATAATAAGACAATTTATGAAGCTCATTCCGAATGTCTAACTGAGTTCATTGAAAGATTCACCGTATTTTCCAACTTCATTAATGGAAACTCTACCATTAATAATGAGCAATTAATTGCCAAATTTTTGGAATTTATCAACTTAACTACTTCCACAGGAAATTTCGAACTAGCCACTGAATTCTTAAATAGTTTACCAAGTGACAATGAAGAGGTTAAAACAGAAAAGGCACGTGTCTTGATTGCTTCCGGCAAATCATTACCGGCACAAAATCCTGTGACAGCGACGACCAGCAAAGCCAAGTATACAAACGCCAAGACAAATAAGAACGTTCCTGTACTACCAACTCCTGGAATGCCTTCTACTACTTCTATTCCTAGTATGCAGGCACCATTTTATGGTATGACACCAGGCGCCTCTGCAAATGCTCTACCTCCAAAGCCGTACGTTCCAGCAACCACCACTAGTGCTCCTGTTCATACAGAAGGTAAATATGCGCCACCAAGCCAACCTTCGATGGCGTCACCTTTTGTTAACAAAACAAATAGCTCGACCAGATTGAATTCTTTTGCTCCTCCGCCTAACCCATATGCCACTGCAACAGTTCCTGCAACGAACGTATCTACAACGTCGATTCCGCAAAACGCTTTTGCTCCTATACAACCTGGTATGCCTATTATGGGCGACTATAATGCTCAATCTAGCTCTATTCCTTCACAACCTCCAATTAATGCTGTATCGGGTCAAACGCCACATCTCAACCGTAAAGCCAATGATGGTTGGAATGATTTGCCTTTGAAGGTCAAAGAAAAACCATCTCGTGCCAAGGCTGTATCTGTTGCCCCTCCAAATATCCTATCGACACCAACTCCATTAAATGGTATCCCTGCAAATGCTGCTAGTACCATGCCTCCGCCACCTCTTTCCAGAGCTCCCTCTTCTGTGTCAATGGTATCACCACCTCCTCTACACAAAAATTCTAGAGTCCCATCCTTGGTTGCAACTTCTGAGTCACCAAGGGCATCCATATCAAATCCATACGCTCCTCCTCAATCATCACAACAATTCCCAATAGGTACTATTTCTATAGCAAATCAAACGTCAAACACCGCTCAGGTAGCTTCATCGAACCCCTATGCTCCACCACCACAACAAAGAGTAGCAACCCCATTATCTGGAGGCGTGCCTCCAGCTCCGTTGCCAAAGGCCTCTAATCCATATGCTCCAACTGCAACCACTCAACCCAACGGTTCCTCCTATCCTCCAACCGGTCCGTATACTAATAACCATACCATGACCTCTCCTCCTCCCGTTTTTAACAAACCTCCCACTGGCCCCCCTCCGATTAACATGAAGAAGAGAAGCAACAAGTTAGCTAGTATAGAACAAAACCCATCTCAAGGTGCTACTTATCCTCCAACCCTTTCCAGCTCGGCCTCTCCATTGCAGCCTTCTCAACCGCCAACTTTGGCTTCTCAGGTTAATACCTCCGCTGAGAATGTCAGCCATGAAATTCCAGCTGATCAACAACCCATTGTCGACTTCTTGAAAGAAGAACTGGCTCGCGTAACACCATTGACCCCAAAGGAGTACTCCAAACAATTAAAGGATTGTGATAAACGATTAAAGATTCTTTTCTACCATTTGGAAAAGCAGGATTTATTAACCCAACCAACAATCGATTGTTTACATGACCTCGTCGCATTAATGAAGGAAAAGAAATACAAAGAAGCTATGGTCATCCATGCTAATATCGCTACAAACCATGCTCAAGAGGGTGGTAACTGGCTGACAGGAGTGAAGAGGTTGATTGGCATAGCTGAAGCGACTTTGAATTAATTCAGTCTCAAAACTTTCAGTACAAAAAGTGGCGTATTGGCCTTGTTTTTTTCTTATTATGTCTTATAGTATTATATTTATATATTTATGTACTTATCCTTTTATGTTTAAACCTAATCAAGATCACAATTAGAACTAGCTTAACATTACTTCTCAAAACCAACCAATACCTCTTATATCTTTTTTACAGCCTTTCCCTCATGTTTTTACCATGTACACCTCGAGCGGCAAATCTCCGGGGAAATTTTAAACTTGCCGCATCGCACATTCTAAAGAACAAAAGGAGGAGGAACTGTCAATTATTCTATAATCTGGGGAAGTTCAGTCATACTGAGAAAAACTAGACAATAGTCCTATCCTCGGCAAATTGCATTGATAGTACTTACACATCGAGAGATCATAGGACAGATAAGAAGCATTTTATTGAAGAAAAACAGAGAGAGTCACTATAAGTTGACCTCACTATAGAAATTAAAACAGAAAAGTTTTACTGAGGACCTTTTTAAACAGAAGGATATGCCTTTGTTGGCATAGAAAGAAGAATTTATAAATGGATCCTAATAGTAACAGTTCTAGCGAAACATTACGCCAAGAGAAACAGGGTTTCCTAGACAAAGCTCTTCAGAGGGTGAAGGGCATAGCACTGCGACGAAACAATAGTAACAAAGATCATACAACAGATGATATGACAGGTAGCATACGAACCCCTACGAGCTTGCAGCGGCAAAATTCTGACAGGCAATCTAATATGACATCCGTGTTTACGGATGACATTTCTACCATAGACGACAACTCAATTTTATTTTCAGAGCCTCCTCAGAAACAATCTATGATGATGTCTATATGCGTAGGTGTTTTTGTTGCAGTTGGCGGATTTTTATTTGGTTATGATACAGGTCTGATCAACAGTATTACATCTATGAACTATGTGAAGTCACACGTAGCACCTAATCACGATTCATTTACCGCCCAACAAATGTCCATTTTGGTGTCATTTTTGTCATTGGGAACTTTTTTTGGGGCTTTAACTGCACCATTTATATCTGATTCGTATGGCAGGAAGCCTACTATCATTTTCAGTACAATTTTCATCTTCTCTATCGGAAATTCTTTACAGGTAGGTGCTGGAGGAATCACATTATTGATTGTGGGAAGGGTCATTTCAGGTATCGGTATAGGCGCAATTTCAGCGGTTGTTCCATTGTATCAAGCAGAAGCTACACATAAATCATTAAGAGGTGCTATTATTTCTACCTACCAATGGGCCATTACCTGGGGTTTGCTCGTGTCAAGTGCAGTGTCGCAAGGGACACACGCAAGAAACGACGCATCTTCGTATCGGATTCCCATAGGGTTGCAATATGTCTGGTCGTCATTTCTCGCTATCGGGATGTTCTTTCTCCCTGAGAGTCCACGCTATTACGTTTTGAAAGACAAGCTAGATGAAGCAGCTAAATCTTTATCGTTTTTAAGAGGTGTACCAGTTCATGATTCTGGGTTACTGGAAGAACTAGTTGAAATAAAGGCAACGTATGATTACGAGGCATCTTTTGGTTCTTCGAACTTCATTGATTGTTTTATTTCAAGTAAAAGTAGACCAAAGCAAACTCTAAGGATGTTTACGGGAATTGCCCTTCAAGCATTTCAACAATTTTCAGGTATCAACTTTATATTTTACTACGGTGTCAATTTCTTCAATAAGACAGGAGTCAGTAATAGTTATCTGGTTTCATTTATAACCTATGCTGTTAATGTTGTCTTTAATGTTCCTGGTTTGTTCTTTGTGGAATTTTTTGGTAGACGTAAGGTGCTGGTTGTTGGGGGTGTTATCATGACTATAGCCAACTTTATTGTGGCCATTGTTGGGTGTTCCTTAAAGACTGTAGCGGCCGCAAAAGTTATGATAGCATTTATATGTCTATTCATAGCTGCCTTTTCTGCTACATGGGGTGGTGTTGTTTGGGTTATTTCAGCAGAACTGTACCCATTGGGTGTGAGATCTAAATGTACGGCTATATGCGCTGCTGCTAACTGGCTTGTAAACTTTATTTGTGCTTTAATTACCCCTTATATTGTAGATACTGGGTCGCATACATCATCATTAGGTGCAAAAATATTCTTCATTTGGGGCTCCTTAAATGCGATGGGGGTGATAGTTGTTTACTTGACCGTTTATGAAACGAAGGGTTTGACATTAGAAGAGATTGATGAATTATATATTAAGTCATCCACTGGTGTCGTGTCACCAAAATTTAATAAAGATATCAGGGAACGCGCACTTAAATTCCAATACGATCCTTTGCAAAGATTAGAAGACGGAAAGAACACTTTTGTTGCTAAAAGAAATAATTTTGACGATGAAACACCAAGAAATGATTTTCGAAATACGATATCGGGCGAAATAGATCATAGCCCCAATCAAAAAGAAATTCATTCTATCCCTGAACGTGTTGATATTCCTCCTAGTACAGAAATTCTTGAAAGCCCGAACAAAAGTAGTGGTATGACAGTCCCTGTAACACCTCCTCTGCAAGACGTTCCAATCCCGCAAACAACAGAGCCTGCTGAAATTCGAACCAAATATGTGGACCTAGGAAATGGGCTTGGTCTTAATACGTATAATAGAGGGCCTCCCTCACTCTCAAGCGACTCAAGCGAAGATTACACAGAAGATGAAATAGGCGGGCCCTCATCTCAAGGCGACCAAAGTAATAGAAGTACTATGAATGATATTAATGATTATATGGCACGTCTCATTCACAGTACTTCTACTGCAAGTAACACGACAGATAAGTTCTCCGGTAACCAAAGTACCCTTCGTTACCACACGGCTTCCTCACATTCGGATACAACTGAAGAGGACAGCAATTTGATGGACCTGGGAAACGGGCTTGCCTTGAATGCTTATAACAGAGGTCCACCTTCAATTTTAATGAATTCCAGTGATGAAGAGGCAAATGGTGGTGAGTCGTCTGATAATGTGAACACAGCTCAAGACTTGGCTGGTATGAAGGAACGAATGGCGCAGTTTGCGCAGAGCTATATTGACAAGAGAGGCGGTCTGGAACCTGAAACTCAATCTAATATTTTGAGCACTTCTCTCTCCGTGATGGCAGATACTAATGAACATAATAATGAAAGCCTCCACTCAAGCGAAGAAAACGCCACTAATCAACCTGTAAATGAAAATAATGATTTGAAATAATTAATTTAATGTTATTCGATGTATTAATTAAGCGGACTTGCATTTTAATTTTAATCATGTGAAAGAAATAATTGTAACTTGAGATACTACTCAACTTTTATAGATACACAATGTTTATCTTGACACACATTCAATTACATTACTCGATTTAATGCCTTTCCAAAATTATGATCTTTTCTTCTATAACACTTTTGGATACTTAGCCGCCGACGGATACCATCTTCGGTCAACGTTGGAAGTCATTATAAACGAAAAGGTTTCCCAATAGAAAAGTCCTGCAGGAGCCACGTATAACACTGGCTTGAATTATCAACAACTCTCGAAGGCGCTGGAAGAGAATTTTTACGCAAGTTAGTATTCGCATAACATTAGTTGGCAAATTACACAATTTTTTGATACAATATATATACATATATTTTCCCCATTGTTTTTCTTAGATGCCCACGATGATCAAAAAGGATGATAAAGCAATGGAGCCCCCTAATGAAAAACCGCATAGAAAGATCGAAAGAGATGATGTCCCAGAATCTTCCAATCACATCCCACCTCCAGAATCTGGTGTCTTAAAGGGCGGTAAAGTTAATTCAAAAACCAGAGCTTTAAAGGCCGTTACAAGTATCATTGCAGACGCCGATGAGAACCCTCAGAAGAAAGTGAACAATGAGACGAATGGAGTCCAAAAGCAAAAGACAGAAGATTTGAGTAAAAGAATAGGTAAATTTGAATACCTTTTTTACAAGTTTTTACTTGTGTTGTTATACATCTGCTTCGGGTCGTTTCGGTACGGTCAATACCAATATCATAAAATGAAACTAAGAATATTCAGTATCATCTACAACCATGCATATACACCACAGTTGATTAGACAGGACGTTATTCCTCTGAAAAAAATTCCTAAAAGGTTGGCCGCTATCTTGGAAGTCAAGCCAGTTGGCGACGTTGGCGGCGGTGTGACAGGTTTATTAAATGACGCGAGTGAAATTGTTTGCTGGACTGTTTCAGCTGGTATAAAACATTTGATGTTGTACGATTACGATGGAATATTACAAAGAAATGTTCCAGAGCTGAGAATGGAAATTCATTCCAACCTGGCCAAATATTTTGGGCCAGCTCATGTTCCAAACTACGCTGTTAAAATACCTCATTCTAACAAGATATTCTACAATCTAGACGGAATTGAAACCGAGACTGATGTAGGCAATGAGATAGAAGCTAACCAAGAAAAGGACAAAATTGCTATTGAAATTTCTTTATTGTCTAACAGAGATGGTAGAGAAACGATTGTCGATCTGACCAAAACTATGGCTGAGTTATGTGCGGTTAACGAATTGAGTGTTTCTGACATCACAATGGATTTAGTTGATTCAGAATTGAAACAACTAGTTGGACCCGAACCAGATTTACTGTTATACTTCGGGCCTTCGTTGGATTTACAAGGGTTCCCACCTTGGCATATTAGATTAACCGAATTTTATTGGGAAAAAGATAACAACGAAGTCATATATTCGGTTTTCATCCGCGGCCTAAGACAGTACGCAGGATGTAAAGTGAATGTTGGTAAATGATACTTAAGAGCTAAACGAAAAGATAAGTATCTCGCTCAACCTTTTAATTTTGCACAGTTGAATTCTCGTCTGATACTTAAGAAAGTCATTGCCCACATATATAACAGTAGTAATAATGATAATGATAGCAATAGTTTTAAGCTAGCTACTTAGTTGCATTTTTCAATAGTTTAGTAAAAAAAGTCACGCAATAAGCTCTCAAGAAGCCACTAATACCGTAATGATAGCAGTTTATTGTAGAAAAACCATGTTATTACCCTTCCCTTTTTATTTCTTTTCGCGTTGCAAATCACATATAACGAGGTGGCTTGTATTTGTCAAACCAAAAAAAAAAAATGAAAATCGAAAAATGGAAAAACAGAGAGAGAAACGGAATCTTTGACACGTTCTCGATCCACTTGTTTATCGAGGTGGTTTTTATAAGTCTTGCTAGATAGAAAGTTCATTTTGTTTTGAAACTTTTTGGAACCTCTGGCATTGAAGGTATAAGAAAGAACTCAAACAGGTTTAATAGAATTAAAAATGGGTTTGTTTGCCTCTAAGTTGTTCAGTAACCTTTTTGGTAACAAAGAAATGCGTATTCTTATGGTTGGTCTTGATGGTGCTGGTAAGACCACCGTTTTGTACAAGTTGAAATTGGGTGAAGTTATCACTACCATTCCAACAATTGGTTTCAACGTTGAGACTGTCCAATATAAGAACATTTCATTCACTGTCTGGGATGTCGGTGGACAAGACAGAATTAGATCTCTATGGAGACACTACTACAGAAACACTGAAGGTGTTATCTTTGTTGTCGATTCTAACGATAGATCGCGTATTGGTGAAGCTAGAGAAGTTATGCAAAGAATGTTGAACGAAGATGAATTGAGAAACGCCGCTTGGTTGGTGTTCGCTAACAAGCAAGATTTGCCAGAAGCCATGTCTGCTGCTGAAATCACTGAAAAACTAGGTTTACATTCTATTAGAAACCGTCCATGGTTTATCCAAGCCACGTGTGCTACCTCCGGTGAAGGTTTGTATGAAGGTTTGGAATGGTTAAGTAACAGTTTGAAAAACTCAACTTAAAAATTCTAGAATATGGATCAAATACGCTTGTATAAACTAAATGAAACATAAAGATTAAGAACTTAAGAGGCCAACGTCGATGGATTTATTGACGATCACCAGCCAACACATATAGATTTTAGTGTAAAAGCAATAAAAACCAAGATAATAAAATAAAAAAATACTGAAGAAGCCTAACTAGTATAAACTACTTTAACTAATAATGGCAATTTGATATAGAAACAAAGAAACATGATATATTTAGGATATAGAATATACAACGCATTTTCATTTGTTTTACAGCACCCCTGCGTGAATCATATATTGACGTTTCGCTCTCAGGTCCACCGTGTTCTCAAAAGATACTTTTAAAACCTAAAACACACGAAATCATATTATAATAATTTAGAATGATAGTGTGGTACTGTGTCAATTGACTGTTCAAGACTGAAGAGGATCTTTGATTTGTTGTTACTCAACAAATAATCTTCACGAAAACTTTCTCAATCTAAGGACTGTATTAATCTCAGACCCATACATGTCTAGATCGGAAGAGCGTCGTGTA
>OBMA010000177.1_pt1 | contig 33734 bp, 23 predicted proteins | sample 1539141 | NCBI WGS metagenome assembly OBMA01 (sample SAMEA3991484, study PRJEB22521) | metagenome | biome: anthropogenic terrestrial biome; feature: sewage plant; material: raw primary sludge | place: Sweden | collected 2012-09-26
ATAAACAACAAGATAAAAGTTCTCAAAAAACGCCTATGGCTTTAGAGATGACGAGTACTTTATTACAAAATGCCCCATTCCATCGGATATTTCCCCCCAATTAAAGGCCATTTCATCGATACGTATGTGCATGTGCGGGAACATTAGGATATTCGTGCGATTGGTGATGATGGCAATTTGACGAGGCTGTTATTGGCCCGATATACTCGTTTGCCTATTCCAAAGATTACTTCCACCTCATTTCGCTCGCCAATTTGTAAACTTTTATTCACAAAAAAGCATGTCACTTGCTGCTTGAATCCAGCTTTGGTTTTTGTCAAACCAGAAAAGGAAAAGCAGGAAAGGGAACATTGATGCGTGGAAAATATGCTCCAATTTTGAGATTTACGTCTTCCGGAGATGCAACTAATGGTTAGTTGCAACGCGTTTAACCGTTACCTGCAATGCGTCTAATGGTTAGTTGACGACCCCAAAGGGATTACTTGTAACACCTTTTGGACTTGATATTTTGCCTGAAAATATTAACGACCTGAATATCAGTACGTTGCAATATGACTCTAGAATCGCGTATTTGCGACCGAGGGGAAACTTTTTTGAAATAAGGCCTGCATTTTGGGGTAGTTGTAAACATTTCGGACATTTTTGATTATCCTAACAAAGTGGATAAAAGGGGTCCTATTTTTAGTTATTATCTACAAAATGAAGAAGTTATCAATTCTATTCTGCCAATGTTTTTTCCCATTAGATTATACCATGTGGAGAATAAATGTTATATTTGCAACTTGAGCGGACACAACAAAAATTTATAGAAACATGCAAAACGAAGAAAAAGAAGGATTGACGATAAAAGAGATTGATGCATCGAACCAATCCCAAGTTATTGACCTGGCTTGGCGCGTTTTCCTGAAATTTGAGGCACCCGAATACTGTGAACAAGGGATTGAGTCTTTTCGCCATGCCCTGTCAACCCCCGAATTTATCAATAAACTAAGGATGTATGGGGCTTCTATTGATGATGAAATCATAGGCATGCTTGCTACAAGAAATAATGGAAGTCACATCGCCCTGTTCTTTGTCGACGAGAAATATCATAGGCAAGGCATTGGCAGACAGCTGTTTGAGACAGCATTGAAAGACTGTCCCGCGAAAGAAATGACTGTATTCTCTTCCCCTTACGCCGTAAAGGTTTATCACGCCTTGGGATTCACTGATACTGATGCAGAACGAATAGACGATGGCATAAGATATATCCCGATGAAATATTGCAGATAGCGCTTGTGGTAATAATTGCAATCACAAAAGAGAATATCGAGTGCGGGGTATATATTAAATGTTAATATAATGTTAAACCATAAATATTATTTGACTCGTCCCTTAGGGTATGGTGTAATTTTGCATTCGCGAAAGCAAAAATAATCATTGCGCAAGAGATTATGATAACAAAAATCAAATTAAAAATCGGTGAGTTCTCTAAATTCAATCAGGTCACGGTGAAGACGCTGCGGCATTATGAACGAATAGGTTTGATGACTCCTTGCAAAGTAGACGAATGGACGGGCTACAGGTATTATGATGTATGCCAGTTCAAGATGATGAGCCACATTCGTTATCTGAAAAGACTCGGATTCTCGCTAAGTGAGATAAAGACTCTTATTGATGAGAATGGAGGCATTCCCTCTGCGGAAATGATAGAAGGGAAACTGAAGCTGTGCAAGGATGAAATTAACCGCATTCGTAATACCCAACGTGAACTGGGTGAACTGAGGGACCGCCTAAAAAACGAAGAAAAAATGGAAAATTACATTATCAAATCATTGCCGGCGATTGTCGTGGCAAGTCACAGAAGAGTATTAAACAGTTATCAAGACCTGTTCGATCTTTGTCCGAATGTCATCGGGCCGGAAATGGCGCGCTTGGGTTGCGTGTGCAGTGAGCCGGGATATTGCTACACAATAGACCATAACAAGGATTATCGCAAGACGAACGTGGATGTGGAATATTGTGAAGCCGTGTGCGAAAGGAAAGAAGATTCGGAAATTATCAAGTTTAAGGATGTGCCAGAGGTGAAAAAGGCATTATGTTTGAACCATTACGGTTCTTATGACAAGTTCCACGAATCGTGGGCAAAGATATACGCCTATGTCGAAGATAATGGTTACAGAATTGTTGATGATCCCCGTTTCTGCTATATCGACGGCATTTGGAATAAGGAAGATGAAAGTCAATGGCTTACCGAAATTCAAGTGCCGATAGGATAAATGTCAAATCCGCCATTGCGCTCCATCACACTGATGGATGCCCAATGGCGGATTTTTATATACAGATGTTCTTTTTATAAGTAAAATCTCCAGAAAAGTATTATCTTTGTATGCTGAATATAAATACCAATGAATATGGAAGACAAAAAATATCCCTGCGCTGACTGCAAGATGCGCCGCAAGTATGAGAACAACCCAAAGTCGTTAATATCCAGATTCTGGCATTGGCACACTGGCTTCTGCCCCGGATGGAAAGCTTACTTCAAGAGTCTTGGCGAGGAGGAGCAGGCGGAAGTGCGCAAAAGGTATAATCTGAAATAATTCGGATAGAGATGATTTGTCTCGAGATGACACAGCAGGGTGAACCGCCACGACAGTCTTTCAAGAAACATTGTCACTCCTTCATCAAAGTCATTTCCCCATCAGCCTCTCTGCCATTGCACGGCCCAATGCCTCGCATTCTGCCTTGGTCTGAGGGGTGAGCGCCTGTTTCATCTCCACAGGCTCGCCCACTGCCTCGAAGTGCAGGCGGGTGTCGTTCCATTCCTTTATCTTGGCAACTGCCTTACCTGCCCAACCATAGCTGCCAAACCATCCCAAGAGGTGGTTTTTGATATCTTTGTTGGCAATCTCGCTCAGCAGCACGTCCATCTCATGATAGAGACCGGTGTTGTATGTAGGTGCGCCAACGATAAGTCCGCGGTAGCGGAACACATCGCGCAGAATATATGAATGATGGGTTTTGGAAACATTATACATCACGATGTCGCGTATGCCTGACTGGCTGGCCGCGCGCGCAATGACTTCGGCCATGCGCTCGGTGTTGCCGTACATTGTGCCGTAGCAGATTACCAGCCCCTTCCCGGTCTCATAACTGCTCATCTTATGGTACATGTCAATTACTCTGTCTGTATTTTCGTGCCAGACGGGACCGTGGGTGGAGCAGATATAGTCGATTTTAACGTCTGCGAGCTTCTTAAGCGCAGCCTGCACGGGTACGCCGTATTTGCCAACGATGTTTGAATAGTAGCGCACCATCTCCAGCCAGAATGCGTCGCAATAGATGTCATTGTCGATAAGTCCGCCGTTGAGTGCGCCAAAACATCCGAAAGCATCGCCGGAGAATAGCACATTATCGGTGATATCCAGTGTCATCATCGTTTCCGGCCAGTGTACCATCGGGGTGAGAAAGAATTTCAGCGTATGGTGTCCCAGCTCTATGCTGTCGCCGTTTTTTACCTCAATTTCACAGCCGCTGATACCATAGAAACCCTGCATCATGCTGAACGTCTTCTTGTTTCCGATTATTTTCACATCGGGATAATATTTCTTCATCAGTGCCAACGAACCGCTGTGGTCGGGCTCCATATGGTTGATGACGATGTAATCAATCTGGCGATCACCGATAACCTCGCGTATATTCTCGATGAATTGGGTAAAAAAGTCCACCTCTACAGTATCAACGAGACACACCTTGTCATCATCGATAAGAAATGAATTGTATGAAACACCATTGGGAAGAGGCCACAATCCTTCAAAAAGGTTTTTGTTGCGGTCATTGACGCCTACATAGTAGATTTTGTTTATAATTTCCATCATATCTGGTTTTGCTTGTTCAATTCTTCACTCATTGTCTTTCCGAACTCCGGCGACACATAGTTGAATATGCTCTTACAGCACTCTGCAGAGTATATCTGCGCGCAGGCAATGAGCTTGTCCCACTGATCAACGGACAGGCCTTGCTCAATATTTTCGCGTGTGATGCCGTATCTCAATATTCCATAGATGAAGCCCGCATTGAAATTGTCTCCCGCTCCAATGGTGCTCACGGTCTCTGTATCCAAAGCCGGATATTCCCTTAGCAGATTTGCGTCAGCACGCAGCACCACGGGCTGGGCGCCGTTGGTATAGATGAACTTCTTGCAATAGAATGAAATCTCAGCATTGTAGACCTTGTTGGGGTCGCCAATCTTATATAACACTTCAAAATCTTCATTGCTGCCGCGCACGATGTCGGCATATTCCAGATTCTCAAGCAGATTTGGAGTGATTTTCATAACCTCGTTTTTGTGGGCAGCACGGAAGTTGACGTCATAATATATTATGGCTCCATGATTGCGTGCGTAGTCGAGCAGTCCCGTCACCTGTGGACGTATCACCGGGTTAACGGCATAATATGAGCCGAAAACCACAATATCATCGGGCTGTATGTCGGGATACACAAAATCCAGCTGGTCGTGAGGATGATCCTTGTAGAATATGTATTCAGCATCATTGTTATCGTTAAGGAAAGCCAGAGAGATGGGTGACTTGCTCTCGGGAAAGATGTTCACATTGCTCGGATCCACTCCGTTTTCCTTTAGAAAATTGATTATATATTCGCCCACGCGGTCGTGCCCCGTCTCACTTATAAACTTGGTGCTCACACCCGAACGCCCAAGCGACACTATCGCATTAAATGTGGAACCACCAGGATAAGCCCCTATGGGCTGTCCGTTTTTGAATATGATGTCGAGTACTGTCTCGCCAATACCTATTACCTTGCGCATGATTTATATTGCTTTTATGGTTGCAAAGATAGTGCAAAATTACAATTTTAACGCATTATAGATTATATTTTTTGTAATTTTGCAAACGAAATGAAATACAATACAGCTACATTACCTAATGGATTGAGAATTATCCATTTGCCATCGGCGTCACCCGTAGTATACTGCGGATATGAGATAAATGCCGGGACACGCAACGAACTGCCCGGCGAGGAGGGTATGGCGCACTTCTGCGAGCACGCCACATTCAAGGGTACCGAGCACCGCCGGGCTTGGCACATACTCAACTGCCTGGAGACGGTGGGAGGCGACCTGAATGCATACACGAACAAGGAGGACACTGTGTATTACGCAGCCATCCTGCGCGACCATACAGCCCGCGCAATAGACCTGCTCACAGATATCGTCTTTTATAGCCGCTATCCTCAAAATGAGATAAACAAGGAGGTGGACGTCATTTGCGACGAGATAGAAAGCTATAACGACTCTCCTTCAGAACTGATATACGATGATTTTGAAAACATAATATTCAAAGGCCATTCGCTGGGGCATAACATTCTGGGAAAGGCTGAGCAATTGCGAACATACACCACAGAGGATGCCCTGAGGTTCACGGGCAGATACTATAAACCGGACAATGCTATATTCTTCGCGTATGGAGACATAAATTTCAAAACGCTGGTTCGCACCCTGAAGAAAGCCACTGCCGGCATTGCCAAGGCAGAGACGGGACATAATTCTTGCCAGGCGCAGCAAAACTCTGTCTCACAAGAAAACATGACCGAATATCATCCGCAGGAGATAATACGCGAAAAGGGAACACACCAGGCTCACGTCATGATTGGCAACCGCGCATACAGCGCATATGACAATCGGCGAATGTCGCTCTATCTGCTCAATAATATTCTGGGTGGACCGGGCATGAACGCACGCCTCAACCTCTCTTTGAGAGAACGTCACGGGCTAGTCTACACGGTAGAAAGTTCAATGGTCAGCTATGGCGATACAGGTATGTGGAGCATATACTTCGGTTGCGACCCCGATAATGTGAACCGTTGCTGTCATCTGGTACGCAGGGAGCTGGACCGCGTGATGCAACACCCGCTGACCATGGTGCAACTCAACGCGGCAAAGAAACAGATAAAGGGGCAGATAGGTGTGGCCTGCGACAGTCGCGAGAACTTCGCCCTGGACTTCGGCAAGAGTTTTCTGCACTATGGCTGTGAGAAAGACATAACCAGTCTCTATCATTTAATAAATGGGATCACGGCAGAACAGATACAGCAGGTGTCACAGGAATTATTCGCCGAAGAACGGTTGACTACATTGATTTTCAAATAAAAATCACCCGCTGGTTGAATAAAGAAACACGAATGGGCTGTTTGCCGAAATAATTGGCAAGATTAGTGCGCTGGCCATTCTATAATATATTAACAGTATTAATGACAGACCAATAGGGCAGGTTAAATACGCACTGATTTAATTCCGCCAACGGGTATAATTTATTAAAAACAAAAAAACAACAACTATGGACATCAAAGAAAAAGTAGCTCAAATGGTAGCAACAGCACAAGTGATTACTGTCGCATCGATTGACGAAAACGGTTATCCTCGTCCGGTAGCAATGGTAAAGATTAAAGATGAAGATGGGGCCATCTATGTCTCCACAGGAACAAATTCGGCTAAGACTGCTCATTTCAAAGCCAATCCCAAAGCAGGTGTTTCGATTGTAAGAGGTACTGATAGTATTACTTATACGGGCGAGATGGAAATTGTAACGGACAAAGTCCTGAAACACTCGCTTTGGGGCGACTGGATGCTGCCTCACTTTCCTGGGGGAGTAGAAGATCCCGAATATTGTGTACTAAAGTTCACCCCAAAATCGGCAACATATTGGATTGACAACGTATTTGTTAAGGATGCAAAATATATGAATCTGTTTTGCCAGAGTTGTGGAATGCCGATGCAAACTGCCGATCAATTCGGAACAAACGAAGATGGTTCTGCGAATCAAGAGTATTGTTGTTATTGTTACAAAGACGGGGCGTTTGCACAGGATTGCACAATGGAGGATATGATTGAACATTGCATCAAGTTTCTTGATGAGTTTAACAGCACTAGTAACACCCAATACTCAAGGGAAGAGGCTATTGCCGAGATGCAAAAGCATTTTCCAAAACTAAAAAGGTGGAAAACAACAAATTAATCTTTGAGACAAGAACGCTATTTCGAGAGTGGCTGGAGAGTGAGAGAACAACGAATGACGGTCTTTGGATGATCTTTGCAAAAACGATACACTAAAAACGTTGTCAGCTCACGATGCACTCGAAGAGGCATTATGCTTTGGATGGATTGACGGTCAAATGCAATCCATTGACAAAGGGTAAAATGTGCAATTACTTAATTCCATCAACGGATATTAACCGATAAAACAAATAAGAGAGGATGGCATCTCACGATGCTCTCCTCTCACATAACCTATATCAAATTAATATCCTGGATTCCGTTCGATCAACTTATTTCTCAGAATTTCATCATTTGGAAGACATTACGGGACGTTGCTTGTTGAAGTCCCATGTTCGGTAATGATAAATATTATTCGGCAGAGAAGAGAATGATCTTTTTTCCTTTTCTTATTTTATAGCTTTTTTGAGAAATTCCATGACTGTCAATTTGCTTCACAACAATAGTTTGCTTATGGTCTGATACGTTTTTAATCTCCACTTTGTGGCTGTTTTTCTGATAAGCACGTATGCCTGATCCTTCAATAAATGTTGTGATTGCACAGGCCACGGAATGGTTATTTGCAGCCGAAAAGGAGGCTGTTGACGTGGAAGAGTCTATCCTTGTTGGCATCTTGAATACCGGTGCGCCCAAGCCGTGGCATGTCAAACGGAGCGTGCAGACGGTGTCGGACGAGCAGAAATTACTCAAGAGCATGTAGCGAGTGCCTTCAGGGTCAGCTGAGATAACACCTCGCCAGCCTCGGGGAACCATGTCCAGTTTCTGCATGCGTGTGCTCAGAGAATCGGTCCCGGCAGCAGTCACATTACAATAATAGATTATATTTCTACTGTCCACACACCGATTAGGCGATACTTGGCGCGGCTGTGTGCTATATGCGGCATATAGAAGCGAGGTCATAATCGAATTGTTGTTTGCCCGGTCACCGAAAGCAACCTCTTTGTCGTTGTGACACACGATACCAAATGTATTGTCGATGTTTACCCAATCAGTATTAAATGAAGACAATTTGGAGCCATCTGTAGTCAGAGTTGTGCCTTGAGCATAGATGTTCCGCTGTTTTCTGGTTAATTCATCCGTGCTAATCGCCATTAGTCCACCCTGTTCACGAGTGATTTTACAGTCACGATTGGCACGTACATAGTCGAGATAAATCACGGCATTGCCAGGTGTTGAATAGATGGCGAAGCGGTTGTTAAGGGCCGAATCATTAGTGTTTATCTCGCCATTCATGACGTAGCTGTTGCCATCCAACCGGTATATGCCGCTCACCATAGGCTTGGCGTTTGTCTTGCAGCCATCCACTGTGTACCAGCCGATGATGTTTCCCGTATTGTTTTGACGGAAAGGCACAATGATATTGTTGTTTTTCAGATTGAATGGAGCAATATATCCCGTATAGCTTTGCTTGCCGGCACTCCACGAGAAGCACGTGAAACGGTCTCGGGATGCAGAGCGTACGATGTTCTGGGATATGAAAAGACGTGCATCCTGATGCCTCGAAAGGAATTCATCCCATGTGGAAGAACGGAGATTCGCGGTGGAATAGAGCTCGTGCATAAGCCAGGTCATCATGATGCGGTGGGCCTCAACACCCATGCGGCGTGCGCCAACATCCGGACGTAGCAGCCAAGAACCATCGTTGGTGGTCTGCTGTCGCGCTTTGATTTGCTTATAGACTTGATTCTCCAACATCAAGGCGTCACTGTCCCGCAGCATACATGCCATGGTGGAATAGCTCGTTATCTGGTCATAAAGGAAGAGACTCCAATCATTTCCGTTGGGCATGGCCTGCTCTCCATCGGGCAGAGAGAGCCAATTGAGCACATTCGCGGTAACTTTGTGGCAATTGTGGAATAAGTCAGGAGAAGTCCATCGGTCACCATTATTAAACAGTTTGAGAGCCAAAGCCGCCTCGCCAAGTTCTTGAATCACCACATTCTGATAACTGGTATGAAAGAAATCATGGTTTTGCAGTGTATAGTCGGGATAGAGATTCTGTCCACGGTACAGTGGGGATGTGTCTGAAGGATGAGAATAACTGTTCACGGCAAACTCCCTCATGCGCTGAAACCATTGCGGAGCTAACGCGTTATCGGGAAACAATGCCAATGTTGCGGCAAGCACATCCGTTTCCCATCCGTTCTCTTCTGCCTTGGTGTCGCCACGATATCCTGTCGGGATGTCACGTTCCAATTCGTAATTACATTCAGCCCGCAACATGTTATATATGTCCGTGTGTTGCTTGTCAGACAGCTTTTCCCATTGAAAATAGGCAGAATAAGCCACAGACATTGCCCAGAGCGAACTCTCCCATATATGGTCAGCATTACTTATAGATCCCCAATAACGACCATCGGCACACGTCCGATGTCTCACGGCTTTGTGCGTGGCGATGCTGTAAGCGAGACTCTTTCGTGCCATTGTGTCGAGATCTTGCCATGTCACACCTTGTGGTAATCGTGCCTGAGTGCCACCATACCGGCACAAAAAAGCGCAGACCATACCCATGTCGGCATTGGTACGCACGCCCTTTTCATCGCTGCCCATTGTATTTTCACCGCGAAAACAGCCATAGTCATTGTCAATATCCTGATAATCAGCTTTGACATATTGTGTGAAATTTGCCAGCATCTGTATCAAATCCTTTTTCATCGTTGCCTCATCGATGAAATCAGAAGATAGTGATTGTGCACTCATTGAGAGTGCAGAGAGTATTAGTAATAGGGCGGAGATAAGTATTTGTTTCATGATTGGCCGGTTTATATTATTATGTTGAGCGAAATGCAATTCCCTGCTACAGAGACAGAACATGCTCCTTCTCTGCAGAGGGGAATGGCATTCGGGAGTAGTTGAATACCTTTTTATAAATATAACACCGCTTCGTTGCCCTCATTGAACAGCAGGTCGAGGATGCTCATGTTTGGTTGGAATCCATACTTTTGCGAATAAACCTGATAGTATCTGCGTGGCTGGAAACTGTCATCGGTCAGTGGATGCTTGGGGCGGATGGTATCTCGAAAATCATCGGGTGTGCCGGCGCAATATTCGTTTGTTATCCGGATATCAGGTTGGATATCTAGCAACTCACATATTTTCAATGTTATCTCCATGTTGAAATCGAACATATAATCCCAACGGCGCTCAAAAAATGGACGGATATCATCGGCATAAAATTCGAAAAACGGACTTTCACCATAAGCCGACAACAGTGCGTTCCAATGTAGATGACGCCAGTTGCCATGGTCGCTGATGCGGATGTCCCGCATCGGACACTTCAATCCATCGTATTTTTCGACAGGAACAGACAGCGTCTGCACGCCATTTGTTGTGGCAATGACGCAACGGTTGCGGTATGTCTGTTTTATGAAGTTGTCATACCGCTCGATGATACATTCATCATAGCGGTTTAGTTTCTGATACCATTGTATCGGACCGAAATATGTGGAACAAAGAATAGCTATTTCCATAGTGGAAAATTGAAAAGTCGGTAAGCCCTGCCCACAATGTTCTTGCGAGGTACCAGAGCCTTTGTCTTGCCGAGATTGATAAGATATGTTTTGCAATCAGTGCATGCGCAACGGTGGCAGCACTGCATGGGAATAAGATATCGGGCACCGTGAAGTGTGATAGTGTCACCAGGCAGAGCCTCAATCCTGCCAATGCAAAGAATGCTGTCACCGAACACCACCAGCTCGCCTTTCCGCAAACCGGCATGGCTCAAATGATTCACCATCACCCTATCGCCTGCTTTTAACGGATATGCCGATGTTGCATCATGCACGGTGTAGATAGTGAATAGAAAGGTGCGAACAGTCAACATCAGTAAGATCGTGACCGCAAGCACCAGCAACAGCTTGAGAGCACCCTTCATATATAAATTAAAGGAATGAAAAAATGGAAACTGGTTGCACCTTTCATGAAATCTGTTGATGACAGAATCTTGGAAGGTGCCGGCATTTTTTCATTCCTCCATTCCTATTTGATATTGTCTACGAAACTGAACAGTCTGTGCCAGCGTATGCCGCTGAATCCGGGATGATCCACATTATGCGACCACCAGATGAAGATAGGCTTGCCCACGATATGATCTTCAGGCACAAAGCCCCAGTAACGGGAGTCAGCAGAGTTATGACGGTTGTCGCCCATCATCCAGTAATAGTCCATCTTGAACGTATAACGGTTTGTCTGTTTGCCGTTGATGAATATTCTGCCGTTCTTAACCTGCAGGTTGTTACCCTCGTAAACACGGATGGGACGCTCGTAGATGGCGATATTCTTCATGTCGAGTTTGATGGATGCACCCTTCTTCGGAATCCAGATAGGGCCGTAGTTGTCGCGTGTCCAACCGGTGATGCCATTCAATGGATACAGGTCGCCCGTCACAGCATCGGTATTAAGACGGATACTTGCCACGATATTCTTGTGCTTTAACAGAGCGTTCATCGCTGTCTTTGTGAGAGGCATGCTTCCTGTCTGGTTCAGACTGGTGAGGTCTTCCATGGAAATGCCCAGTTGCTGCATCAGCTCATCAGGAATGTCCTGTTTCAGTTTCACGTAGTATGAATACTGCACGTTGTCCGGTTCCTTATTTGCCTTGCCGTCAAGATACACTATGCGGTTTTTTATTTGCAGTGTCATACCCGGCAGACCCACACACCGTTTCACGTAGTTTTCACGCCGGTCGGTTGGGCGGGTTATAATGTCGCCATATTCGTTGGGGTTGGTAGCTATGTAATTGTGGCCCAGCGCATAGATGCTCTCAAAATATTTGCGTTGCTGCACAGGATTGAGATGCGCCAAATCCACCGGTTTGTTCTGTTGTTCGTATATCTGCTGTCCGAATGAATACACCATCTGGTAATAGTCTGCCGCCTGGTATTTCTGTTCACTTACGAGTGTATCTCCTGCAGGATAGTTGAACACCACGATGTCATTGAGTTTCACATTGCCGAAGCCCTTTACACGGCGATAGTCCCAATGTGGCCACTCTGTGTAAGATTTTATATTACCGATGGGCAGGGTGTGCTGTGTGAGCGGCATGGTAAGCGGTGTCTGCGGGATGCGCGGGCCATAACTTACCTTGCTTACAAACAGATAATCGCCCGTGAGTAGCGATTTTTCGAGTGATGAAGAAGGTATCACGTAGTTCTGGAAGAAGAACAAGTTGATGAAATAAACAGCCACAAGCGCGAACACCAATGCGTCTACCCAACTCATCATAAACCGTACAGGGCGCTCTGAGTCTTTCCACCACTGCCAGCGAATCTTCTTCGAGATATAGACATCATAGATGAACGGGACTACAATTAATCCCCACCAACTCTTTACCCAAACCAAGAAGAGAAGGTACAATGCCAAGACAATGATGAATTTTGTCCACTGTACCTTCGGGTTGAGTTTTTCTTTTTCTTTATTAATCATTTTTTTGTTTATAAGTTTATTAGTTGACGAACATGCAATATCAAAAGTCTATGCGATTATGATTAATTAATAATTATCATAACTTATAAAACCTATTGACTTTCTCTTAAGTGTGTTATTTTCATTATGCCGACTGCAACTCCGCAATGGTATAACAGAGAACACCTGTCTGTTCGTTTATCTTTTCATTTATATGACTTTTATCAGCTCTGTATAATCAATATACGATGGAATCTTAGAATTTGAACAAATCTGATGTTGTCAATAATCCCTTATGTGTTGCCGTGTATTCAGCAGCCAGCACAGCGCCCATAGCGAAGCCCTTGCGGGAGTGTGCATCGTGGGTGATGGTGATTTTATCAGCCTCACTATCATAAGAGATACTGTGTATGCCAGGCACCTCGTCTCGGCGTATGCTCTCTATGGCAAGTTCGTCGGCTGCCACATCGTTGGTCCCGCTCACAGAACCGTCGGCAGCACGCTGCACGCCCTTGACCCATGTGCTCTTTCGGTCTATATTGTCTATGATTTCCTCGGCCAGCGTGATGGCTGTTCCTGACGGTGCATCCAGTTTGTGGATATGGTGAGTTTCCTCCATCTGCACGCTATATTGCGGGAACGAATTCATGATTTTTGCCAGATATCTGTTGGCGGCAGAGAATATTGCCACGCCAACAGAGAAGTTTGAAGCCCAGAAGAGTGTCTGTCCGTCCTCCGTACACATACGTTTCACATCATCGCCGTGTTCTTTCATCCACCCCGTGGAACCACTTACAATCTTCACGTTGTGCTTGAACGCCTTCAAATAGTTGTCATATGCAGCCTGTGGAGCAGTGAACTCGATAGCGACATCAGCCGAAGCAAACGCCGGACTGTCGAAGTCTTGAGAGTTTCCGACATCGATAATGCTTACGATTTCGTGGCCGCGATCAAGGGCTATCTGTTCTATCATCTTGCCCATCTTGCCGTAGCCTATTAAAGCTATTTTCATATTAATCCGATTAAATAATTGGCAAAGATAGTAATTTTTGAATTAAAGTCATTGATTTTCATCTAAAAATAATATAAATAGAACAATGTTGCATTAAATATACGCATCGTTCCATTCATGAAGTTGACGAAGATCTATCCCAGCAGTTTCCTGCATTCCTCCAGTATTCCCATCAGTTCATCTTTGGTGCTTGCGCGCAGCATGGCGATGCGGGTTTGTCGGAAGTCAGGGATTCCCTTGAATATCGGACTGGCTGCCAGGTGCCGGCGGGTATGTAATATGCCGCGATATTCGTCTATGCGTTCCACGTTAATGAGGAGCTGTTCCTCCAGAATATCCAGTTTTTTATTGATGTCAAGTGACGTGTCTGCGGGGTTGCCGTCGAGTAAGTCGCGTATCTCCTTGAATATCCAAGGACGGCCGAAAGTGGCACGCCCCACCATTATCGCGTCCACGCCATAGCGGTTAAAGGCCATTTGCGCCTCCTCGGGAGATGTGATGTCGCCGTTGCCAATGATGGGTATGTGTATCTGCGGATTGTTTTTCACCTCGCCAATCAGTGTCCAGTCGGCATCTCCTGTGTACATCTGACTACGTGTGCGACCGTGAATGGTCAGCCCCTGAATGCCGCAATCCTGCAACTGCATCGCCAGTTCGGGAATAATGAGATTATCATGATCCCATCCCAGACGCGTTTTTACCGTCACTGGAGTGTTTACCGACCGCACCACCTCACGTGTGATGTCTAGCATCAGCGGAATGTTGCGAAGCATACCGGCACCGGCACCTTTGCCGGCTACCTTCTTCACCGGACAGCCGAAATTCAAGTCGATGACATCCGGATGCGCTTCTTCCACAATTTTTGCAGCTTCTACCATGGAGTCCACGTCGCGTCCGTAGATTTGTATGCCCACAGGGCGTTCATCATCGCTGATGGTGAGTTTATTAATTGTCGATTTTATCGAGCGCACCAGCGCTTCTGCACTCACAAACTCGGTGTATACCATCGATGCCCCGTACCGCTTGCATAGCAGCCGGAACCCGATATCCGTCACGTCTTCCATTGGCGCAAGGAACACCGGTCGCGGTCCAAATTCAATGTTTCCTATCTTCATTATTGAGCGCAAAATTACTAAAGATTTCTCAGAGAACCGAATTTTTCAATGTATTCTCAACGATTTTGAAAAAGCGGGAGATGTTGAAACCATCCATCAGGGCATGATTGAAGTTTACCGCCACAGGCATCACCATACGCCCCTCACGTGTCACCACCTTACCTATGTTTGCCAGTGGATAGGAGTTGCCAAACCTATTGCGTGACGTTGTCTTTATTGATGTGAAGTAGAGGTCGGGCGTTATGCTCACCGTCATCATTCCCTGATCGTCTGCATGGGTGGTGGTGTATTCGTAAGGATCGCTGTGCTCATTCACGGAATGGATGGTCCGGTAGGCTTCCGGATAGAACGTATTGAAGTCTTCGTGATAACGGAGATAGACTTCCACAAACTTCCCTGCCTCGTTCACCTTGATTGGTGTCAGTATCCCCACGCGGTCGTACTCGTAGACAGACTGTCCGTCGTCTTCTATCCGGTAGCGCATCTCGCGCACTTCATTCTCACCCCGCGCCATTGCGTACAGGCAGAAGATGGCAAACGACTTGTGGTTTACTTTGCAGTATGTGAAGGCATCACCGCAGTCAATCTCTGTCGTGACGGCCACTGATGAGTCGGTAAAATCCTGAAAGAACTTAAATACACTGTTCCGCTCCCATGTTGCTAAGTCTAATTTGTGTTTCATTGCTTTTGTCATTTTATTATATAGAAGTCACCAATATCCTCTTGACTCTGTCATCCCAGCAGATGATACACACCGCCGGCCAATGTCTTGACCACCCCTTTCATCTCCAAACTGAAAAGTAGTGCCGTGAGGGTGCTTATCTGGATGTTGGCCTGTACGCTGAGCATATTGATTTGCAGGTCGTTGGTGCGCTGCAGAGTGTTTACGATATGCTGTTCGTCGGATGAGAGGTCAGGAAATATCTGGCGTTCAATGCCCTGCTGCTGAGCGCTCTGCAACTTAGCATCATCCTGCCAGCCCATTGCGTTGACGAAATCGGTGGCGTTTGAGATGAGTCCCGCGCCGTTATCGCGAATAAGATTGTTGCAGCCCTCGCTGTATTGTGCGCCTGCCGCACCGGGAAATGCGAACACATCACGGTTGTAGTCGCGCGATATTCCCGTGGTGATGAGGCCGCCGCCGTGTGCGGCACTCTCCACAAGGATACACGCATCCGACATTCCTGCCACAATGCGGTTGCGCCTTACAAAGTTTATTTTGTCTGCATTCGTACCGGTAAGAAATTCCGTGAGCAATCCGCCCTGTTGTAACATTTTGTCTGCAGTGGGCTTGTGACGTGGCGGATAGAGGTAGTCCAGTCCGTGAGCCAATACTCCCACTGTGTCATAGCCATACTGTAAGGCGTTGATATGGGCGCAGATGTCAACGCCGTAAGCCAGTCCGCTCACGATGAGCACGCGGGGGCAATATTGCCGCAGGCCCTCGATGAAGCGGCGTATAAGGTCTTGCCCGTAAATGGTGCAGTGGCGTGTGCCAACAATGTTTATCACTTTCGCCCGGTTAAGGTCGGCTGTGCCCTTATAGAATAGCATCAACGGCGCGTCGTCACACTCTTTCAGACGCTGCGGATAGCGGTCGTCTGTCATGCAAAGCGGTTCCACATTATTAGCCATGTCAAATTTGTATTCCTCCTCCGCACGTCGCATCGGTTCGCTGATGTCCTTGAACGCCTCCACCAATTTTGGTGAGGCATCAGGCACAACATCACGAATATCGCCACGATGTTCCATCACAGACGTGGCGGAACCCAGCCGGCGGTATAGTTCGAGCATGCCCGCGAGATTAAAATAATTGATGCGGGTGAGGGCGATTGTATTGAGAATTTCCTGACTGTCCATCGTATCTGAGTTTTTTAAGTTCGTGAGTCATTCTGTTTTTTGGGATATTGTGACAATGAGGGTTAAAAAAATAGTCATGTTGCTCAATAGCGGCAAAACCTATTTTTCATGGACACAAAACCCTGATAACTCAAAAACTTGCTAAATATTTAGAGAAAGCCTTGTCATAATCCTCGCTGTTGCCCAGTCGCCCGTTGATGAGACAAACCAGCTCCACGGTGCTGCGGAAGCATAGCCGTTCGTCACCGGCACGGAATATGTCTTGGTTGAAGATGTAGCGCAGCCCTTCCTTGCGAAGTGCCAGGCGCGATACAAACTCATCATCGCAGCGCAATGGAGTCTTGTATTGCATGTTCATCCTGGCCACCACAGCGTCCACACCTTGTTCGTGCATCTGCGAGAAACTCAGTCCTGTGGCTCGCAGGAAGAGGTGGCGTGTGTGCTCTATATAGTGCAGATAATTGGCATTATTCACAATTCCCTGGATGTCGCACTCGTAATCGCGGACCTCCATCTTCGTCTCAAAGATATATTTCATCTTTTATTTTCTATAATTGTTATTAATTAATCAATAGTCATGACGTTCTCGCCCTCTCACCTTTAAGATATTCATATCCTATGCGGCAGCGCAAGCAGTCTTTCTTGTCGCAATATTCTTTTTTCAGTTGGATGAGAGCCTGACTGTCGCCGGCGTTCTCGACGGTCAGTCCGCAGTCGCGCCACATCCTTACGATGTGGTTGTTCTCTGCTTTCAATAGTTCCAGAAAGTCAAACGCGCGGTTGCAGAGATTATCTGATGACTTGTGCCGACCGTAGGCGAAGAGCATCGGGATGGCAGTGTTTATCATCTGGAGATTCAGCGAGAACGGGGAAAGATGCTTCTCGTTTTTCTCACTGATAGAACCAAACGTGTAATGTGTCTCCCAATAGGGTGTGACCGATGTGCTTAGTGTTTCCTCCATGTCTTTTATTGTATCGCATTCCATGAGCTGGCTCAATCCCGCCTTGCGCATGAAGTAGAGGTTGGCGAGCTGTGAGATGCGAATATGAGGGAAGTTTTGCGGGCGCAGACGCAGAAAACGCCACAGCGATTTGTCCATCGGTGTGAGATTAAACTTATGTGCCAGGTACAGATATTCATTGCGCAACTTCTGGAAATAGCCATCTTGGAGGGCGTCACGCTGATACTTCTCGGGTATGGAATCGGGTTCCAACAGTCCCGCCTGCCCCATGAACATCGCCTCAATCTGGAAAAGATTGTCGCGGTGATGGTCCACATCGTGCAGCGGAATATTACGGGCCCATGTTTCGAAAGCGTCGCCATTGATACCGAACCCGTAGTTGCGTGACAGCGTGACAAAATAGCCGGCTTCCCACGAACCGCCACAGAGCTTGACTCTTTGCTTTATCGCCTCGGTCTTTTGCTCCAGCCGTTCGGTCTGCAGGGTGCTCATCCAACTATGTACCATCAGTTTGGAGAGGTGGGGGATTATCTTATAGCAAGGCGGATATTGATCCGTGGATTTCAGTTCTTGATAATGTTCCATGACCGATTGCGGCACGTCGAGTTGCATTTGCGGCAGAGATAGCCCTCCACAAGTCCTCACCTCGGTATCCACGGTGTCCGCCACATGCAACACCACGTTGTCATATCGCGGGTCCTTGTCATGCCCGTGCAAATACCAGTCAGACGACTTGTCGTGTATCTCTATATTTCCCACCCACAGCGTGTCGCCTATTTTGACCTTGGCGTTGAAGAAGTCTGGGCCTGCATTCGTGTTGTGCAGTCCTGGGTCTATGATGTCAACGGGGTGTCCGTCGGTAGTCTTCAGTTCCCTGAGTGGAAATAACTTATGCTTCCAGCAGTAATGAAGTAATTGCTCCATAAGGTTAAGCGAATTTGATACGAATTGCAAATCTACGAAAAAAATCCGAATATGGCTCGGATGGCAGGCGTTTTTTCATCAATTGATGGAAAATTATACAATGAGGAAATACTACTCAGATCTATTTTCAGAGCAGTTGTAGCTGTTGTCAATAGATAAATTCAAAAGTGATGTGTCAAGGCTTTAATTATTTCTTGATATGAAAGGCAGACCCTTTCAACAGGGCTGAGTATCACAAAATAAAAAGATGTGCATATTATAAATATCAGAGAATTTATTGCAATATTAAGTTTCTCCTTCTTCCTAATAGAGCAAAGGGTATTCTTGAATAATTTTATCAATCCAAAAGCCAATAGTATTAGTATAAAAATTTCGCAGATATTTAAAAATGTTTTCATTTGTATAGAATTAATAAATGGTTATGTCATTACATATAAATACGATGTCAATATTCCTTTAGTTTGGAGCAAGTGTTTCACTTGTTATCATCGCTGTGCTGTTTATTGATGTTTTTTATTTTTTACAAATATACAAAGACCATTTGTGATTTGCAAATGCGTAATTGTCTTTTTTGTTTTTTTTATATTTATATTAAAAAATAACTAGCGGAGGATTCCCGAAGAAAGTGTAAACTTAGCGAGAAACGGGGTGTGCCATCTAAACTGTTTTATATGTCTATTTCCTATTCTGTTCTTATCTCGGTCAGTGGAACACGATTTCCAATGACGATTCACTGATGAGGAGCCTGCGGCAGCGCAAAGTTACATGATATAGAAGCAATAGATACAAATAAATGTCCTGCGGAATGATGTAAAAAAAGAAAAGGTAAAGAAGTGCGGTGGTTATCTGCCGCTGCTTCTTTACCTTTTTATTTATACTTGACTATATGATTAGTCTATGTCGCTGTTTTTATCAAGACTATCATTGAAGTCCTTTGGCTCATTGTTAGCCAATGGATCATGATACTCCTGGTCTGCAGGACGCTCGTCGTGATTATCGAAGCGGCGTGGCTGGCGGTCACGGTCGCTATTGAAACGGCGGTCACCACGGTCACCACCATCGCGACGGTCACCACGTGGACGGCGGTCTCCGCGGTCGCCACGCTCAGGACGGTCGCCACGCGGGCGACGTTCTCTCTCTACATATCCCTCGGGTTTTGGCAACAAGGCACGACGGGAGAGTTTGTATTTACCTGTCTTTGGGTCTATCTCCATCAGTTTTACCTGAATCTTGTCGCCCTCTTTGATGCCAGCTTCTTCTACGGTATCAAGACGCTTCCAGTCTATCTCAGAGATGTGGAGCAATCCGTCCTTGCCCGGCATAATCTCTACGAAACAGCCATAAGGCATGATGGAACGCACTGTTCCCTCGTAAATCTCGCCAATCTCGGGGATTGCCACGATGGCCTTGATCTTGTTAAGAGCGGCGTCAATGCTTTCCTTGTTAGGTGCACTGACCTGGACCTTGCCCTTGCCGTCGGCCTCGTCGATAGTGATTGTTGCGCCGGTATCCTCCTGCATCTGCTGGATAATCTTTCCGCCCGGGCCTATGATGGCTCCGATGAATTCCTTTGGAATCTCAATCAGCACGATACGTGGCACCTGTGGTTTCATTTCCACACGTGGTTCGGCGATGGTCTCCGTCATCTTGCCGAGGATGTGCTCACGACCGGCCTTGGCCTGCATCAATGCTTTTTCAAGAATGTCGAAACTCAGTCCGTCGCACTTGATATCCATCTGTGTGGCAGTGAGACCGTCCCTTGTTCCGGTGGTCTTGAAATCCATGTCACCGAGGTGATCCTCGTCACCGAGGATGTCGCTCAACACAGCGTATTTGTCTTCGCCCGGGTTTTTGATAAGACCCATTGCGATACCGCTTACCGGCTTCTTCATGGGTACGCCTGCGTCAAGCAGAGCCAGTGTTCCGGCACATACCGTAGCCATTGATGACGAACCGTTGCTCTCGAGAATCTCGCTCATCAGACGCACCGTGTAAGGGAAGTCTGTGGGAATCTGACCCTTCAGTCCGCGCCATGCCAGATGACCGTGGCCAATCTCACGACGGCCTACGCCGCGCTGAGCCTTGGCCTCACCTGTACAGAATGGTGGGAAATTATAGTGGAGCAGGAATCTCTGATAACTCTTCTCGAGCACGTTGTCTATCATCTTCTCGTCTAGCTTGGTGCCCAGCGTACATGTGGTGAGCGACATTGTCTCGCCGCGCTGGAAAATAGCACTTCCGTGAGGCATTGGCAGCGGGGAAATCTCGCACCAGATAGGGCGGATTTCATCTGTCTTACGACCATCAAGGCGCTTTCCCTCGTCGAGAATGCAACGACGCATAGAGTCGCGCATCACGTCTGAATAATAGCGTCCTGCCTCCTCGTGCTTCTCTGCCAGCTCGTCCTCGGTGAGGTTTGTGTGAGCGGCATCGTAAGCTTCCAAAAAGTCGGCCTTAATCTTATCGAAAGCATCCTCACGGCTTTTCTTGTCGTGGTCTCCGGCCTGAGCGATGGCATAGCACTTGTCGTATGTTTCCGACTTCACATGCTGGCGCAGTTCCTCGTCGTTAACCTCGTGGCAATATTCGCGCTTGATGTTGGTACCCAGTTCCTTAGATAGTTCTACCTGAATCTCGCACATAGGCTTGATGGCATCCATGGCGATCTTGAGGGCTCCAATCATATCTTGCTCTGACACTTCTTTCATCTCACCCTCGACCATCATGATGTTCTCGGCTGAAGCGCCTACCATGATATCCATGTCGGCCTCTTTCATCTGGGCGAATGTCGGGTTGACGACATATTCACCGTTGACGCGGGCAACGCGGCATTCCGAGATTGGACATTCGAAAGGAATATCTGAACAAGCCATGGCTGCAGACGCTGCGAATCCCGCAAGGGCATCAGGCTGGTCCACACCATCGGCTGAAAGTAACATCACACTAACAAATACTTCTGCATGGTAGTTAGAAGGAAAAAGTGGGCGCAGCACGCGGTCCACGAGTCGTGAGGTGAGTACCTCATTGTCACTTGCTTTGCCTTCGCGCTTTGTGAATCCGCCCGGGTAACGACCCGTAGCTGAGTAAAATTCACGATAATCAACTTGCAAAGGCATAAAATCTGTTCCGGGAACTGCATCCTTTGCTGCACAAACAGTTGCGAGAAGAACGGTGTTGCCCATTCGGAGGACTACTGAACCGTCGGTCTGTTTTGCAACTTTCCCGGTTTCAATGCTGATGGTTCTGCCATCAGGCAATTGAAGTGTTTTCGTAATTACGTTCATCTAAAAAATTTAAACTTTATTGTTTTAACTAACATCTAAAAAATAATCGGGCAAAGATAACCAAAAGAAAACAAATAAAAGATTAAATGATGATTATTTTTATTAATTTAATATATTAAGGTGTCATTCCTGCCTGTGCCTTTTTCTAACAGATTGTTTTTTCCCTGTCTTTCTGTGGAAATGCGGACAGTACGTGGCGTCAGGAATGCTACCGGGGAATGACAGAAACTCATTCGGAAAAATATTTAACTTTGGCTTTAAAAAACGAGGGCACAACCAAGCGGATGGGCTGTTGCGTTGCTATGCGCAAATTTAAAATACCGATGAAATGGCGCTTTTTTGACATCTAACGTGTAAAAGATGTCCTTTTACATTCCTTGTAGTTTATATTGAAGATGTTAAACGCAGGCCTTTTTGAAAGACAAAGAATACATCTTTCGAACTCTTTTCTCATCAATTTATTCCTCTTTTTTGATGTTTTTTAATATTGTGTGCGAAACAAATGCAATTGGCCGCACACAGACTTGTTTTTGTCATTTTGCAGAGTGCATCCATTATATAATCGCATCTATATGGCAGAAATGCGGGAATATTTGGAAATACAAATCATTTATATTGCCGCGAATAATTGTGTATTTGTAGGAAAATTACTAATTTTGTCACCGTTTATGATACGTAGCATATTATTTGTGGCATTGGGAGGTGCACTAGGGTCAGTGGCGCGGTTTCTTCTTTCCAGATTTCTGCAGGGCAGCATTATTACCGCCTTTCCTGTGGGCACTATGGTTGTGAATATTCTGGGATGCCTGCTGATAGGAATATTCTATGGTCTGGCAGACCGCAATGGCATGCTTGATGCCAATATGAAACTGTTTCTCACCGTGGGATTTTGCGGTGGTTTCACCACATTCTCCACATTTATGAATGAGAGTCTGCAACTGTTTCGCTCGGATAACATCCTTTATGGGGCGTTGTATGCCGGCGGCAGCGTCTTTCTAGGGCTTGTCGCCGTGTTCATGGGTCTGCAAATAGTGAAGGCGATCTGAATGTAACATTTCCCTTGCCCCCGGAGAGCCCACAACCCTACAAGGGTTATAGTGGGTTACAACCTGCACGCAGAACTTCCCGTTCGGCAAAGGTATGCAGATTAATCAAAAAAGTTTACAACAACCCCTAAAATGCAGCCCGTATTTCAAAAAAGTTTCCCCATGGTCGCAAATACGTGATTCTGTGGCAATGTTGTAATATACTGATATTCAGACCGTTAATATTGTCGGTCAAAATATTGGACCCGAAATAAGTTGAAAACAATCCCTTTTAGGTCGTCAACTAACCGTTAGGCACGTTGCGTTTAACCGTCAAACGAGTTGCAACTAACGGTCAAACGCCGACATGGTAGCCGTTAGTTGTATTCCAGGAGACGCATATTGCAAAATCCGAGCATGCTTTCCACATATTAACATTCCCTTTCCGGTTTTTATTTCCCCAGATTGCCACCTCAGGAAGGGGTGTTTTTGGTGTTATAATCTTTACATATTCTTCTGCCGTAATTTCAAAAACCACAAACAGGTTTGATTCCGTCAGCATGTAAAGCTCGTACTCAGAGTGCATATACAAATATGAATCCTCAAAGAACCACAGAATGTAACATAATGACTTAAAACTTAAACATTATTCCCTTTCCAAATTCTTTTAAAAGTGTATCTTTGCACACACTAAATTATATACGATCATGAAAACAATCTTAAACAGAACGCCATTGATGGCATTGCTACTTCAAATAGCCACATTGGCTGCCAATGCTCAATCGATAACGGCACCGGAGCCTTGTGGACCAACACCGAATGTCAACCAGCTGGCTTTGCAGAACATGGAAGAATATGCATTCCTTCACTATTCACTCAACACCTACACCGACATGGAATGGGGATATGGCAATGAAAACCCCGCTGTCTTCAACCCCACCAAACTGGATGTCCGCCAATGGGTACGTACCTGTAAGGCTGCCGGCATGAAAGGCATCATCCTGACAGCCAAACATCACTGTGGCTTCTGTCTATGGCCATCAGAATACACGGAATACTCTATCAAGAACTCACCCTGGAAAAACGGGAAGGGAGATATCGTAGGGGATTTGGCAAAGGCCTGCCATGAATACGGACTGAAGTTTGCGGTATATCTCTCTCCTTGGGATCGCAACCATGCCGGCTATGGAAAGCCTGAGTATGTCACTTATTTCAGGAACCAGCTTCGGGAACTTCTCACCAATTATGGAGATATTTTTGAAGTATGGTTTGACGGTGCCAATGGTGGCAACGGTTACTACGGAGGTACAAATGAGACACGAATGATTGACCGGACGACTTATTATCAATGGCCGGAGACATACCGCATGATACGACAGTTGCAGCCCAAGGCTGTCATTTGGAATGACGGAGGAGAGAGAGGTGACTTGAGATGGGTAGGCACAGAAGCCGGAAATGTGGGTGAAACAAACTGGAGCCTGCTGAACAAGACCGGTGATGTGCCATGGGAACAACTACACTATGGCCTGGAAAATGGCAATGCATGGGTTCCCGGAGAGACCAATACCTCTATCCGCCCGGGATGGTTCTACCATAAGTCGGAGGATGATCATGTAAAGAGCCTTTCCAAACTGATGGATACCTATTATAAATCAGTTGGCAGGAACAGTACGCTCCTCCTGAATTTTCCTATCGACCGTGATGGCCTTATCAATCCTATTGACAGTGCCAGAGGTATAGCATTTGCCAGGATGGTCGAACAAGTGTTCAGTAATAATCTTGCTCAACGTGCAAAAGTTTCTGCAAGTAATGTAAGAGGCAATAGCCGTACTTATTCAGCAGCCAACGTCATTGACAAGAGCATGCAGACTTATTGGGCTGCCGATGACGGTGTAACAAAAGCAACTCTGACCATCCGTTTCAACAAACCGACTCGTTTCAACCGTTTTATGGCTCAGGAATTCATTCAATTAGGCCAGCGTGTCAGGAAGTTCTCACTGAAAGCCTTGGTCGGCAGCAAATGGGTGAGTCTGAAAGATGAACTGGTTGACAACGGCGACGGACTGACGACTATCGGGCGCAAACGTATCATCTGCTTCCCGACCATTAAAGCAACTCAACTGAAGTTTATAATCGAAGACTCCAAGAAATGTCCTCTGATTTCAAACATCGGCGTCTATCTGGCACCGGAATTGTCGATGGACATTCCTAATTCAGGTGAGAAATTCGCTTCCAAGTTCAATGTTACCATCGTAGGTTCCAATGATGTTCCGGGAAAGTCTATCCTTGTTGACATGGAACAGTCCAAGATGGTAAGTGGATTCCGTTATCTCCCTCCTCAGAACACCCGTAATGGTATTATTACCCACTATTCTCTCTGGACTTCCGAAAACGGTAACGACTGGACAAAGGTCTGCAGTGGTGAATTCCCCAATGTCGTAAACAACCCGATTTGGCAGAACCTGACGTTCAAAGCCACGAAGGCACGTTTCATCCGATTGGATGGCGAACAAATCTCAGAAGGAGACCGTGTGTTATATTCTGATATAGACGTAAACATAAACAAATAAAAGACGTATGAAAACCAAAACCCTCCTCATATTCGCATTAAGCATGTGTTTTTTTCAGTATGCCCAGGCACAACGCTCTCGTATAAGTTTTGATAATGACTGGCAATTTCATCTTGGAGATATTGCCATCAAACAGGCTGTCAAAGCTAGCATGCAAGGAGGACTGACAGATGCGAAAGTGAAGAGAGCCGAAGGCGAAGAGACGATCATTGCCTATACAGACCGAAACAAGGTTGCAGAATACAAGCCTGCTGACTGGCAGAATATCACCCTTCCACACGACTGGCTCGTTGAAACCGCCCCGGTAAATGATCCAAACATCGGCAGTCAGCCTGGCTGTAATGGTTTTCATCCAACCGGAACAGGATTCTATCGCAAAGAATTCGACATTCCGGAAAGTGATCTCGGGGCGAAAATAAGCATTGAGTTTGACGGTATCTTTCGCAATAGCACAGTGTGGCTGAACGGACAGCTGCTGGGACATCACTCCAGCGGTTATACTCCCTCCAATTACGACCTTACTGACAATCTGCGATATGGAAAGGAAGGAAAGAATGTTCTTCTGGTCAAAGTAGATGCCACCGACTATGAAGGATGGTGGTACGAAGGTTGTGGCATATATCGGCATACATGGTTGATCAAGACAGACAGAACGCATATTGACAGATTTGGTACTTATATAACAACGCCGAAGATATCAATGACTTCTGCCTTAATCAATACTGAGACTGCCATTCTCAATGAAAATGACAGTCCGGAGCAACTGAAGTTAACAACAAAGGTCTATAGTCCTAAGGGGTTATTACTGCAAACTTGCGTGCATGACACCATCTTGGCCGGAAACAGTAAGGTTTTTCTCAATCAACAATTGCTCGTAAGCAATCCCCTATTATGGTCATCGGACAGTCCTTCCCTTTATAGGGCCGTTTCTGAGATCTCTGTCGACGGCAAGACTGTAGACAATGAAATTACTCCATTTGGCATCAGAACAGTGGAAGTCAGGCTGGACGGATTCTATCTGAATGGGAAACGATATCCCATCAAGGGTACTGCCAACCACCAGGATCATGCCGGCGTGGGTACCGCCATTCCAGATCTTCTCAATCTATACCGGCTTCGCCTGCTCAAGGAGATGGGTTCTAACGGCTACCGCTGTGCCCATAATCCACCAACTCCGCAACTCCTTGACATGTGCGATTCTATCGGCATGCTCGTCCTTGATGAGAACCGGCATCTATGGAGCACGGAAGAAGGGATAGAAGATCTTCAGACATTAATCAGACGAGACAGGAATCATCCTTCCGTATTCATGTGGAGCCTTGAAAATGAAGAAAATCTGCAAGGTACCGAAATGGGTAAGCGCATCATTCACAAACTCGTACAGGTTGCTCACGAGCAGGACCCCTCACGACAGGTTACCGCAGCCATGAATCATGGATGGAATGACAATGAATACAGCGACCAGATCGATGTCGTAGGCTATAATTACGGGCAGCGTGGAATGCAGTATGTGAAAGACAAAAAAGCCTATCCCGACAGAAAGATGCTCGTCACGGAATCAACAAGCTATGTTGCTACCCGAGGAGAATTTGAGGATAATGCGGAGAAAGGCTATATGTCGAACTTCGGGAAAGGTGTCAGCTGGGGACTGCAACCAGGAGAAGACTGGAAGCATATTGTAGACTATCCTTATCTAAGTGGAACCTTTGTATGGACGGGATTTGACTATCGGGGAGAGCCGACGCCTTACGGATGGCCTTGTGTATCATCACACTTCGGCATCATGGACGTATGTGGATTCCCTAAGGATGGTTACTATGCCTATAAGGCTGCATGGACCAGTCAACCGATAGTACATGTTTTCCCACATTGGAATCTGAAAGGCAAGGAAGGACAGAATATCAAGATGGGAGTCTACACCAACTGTGAAGAGACAGAACTGCTCATCAACAACAAGAGTTTAGGTCGAAGAAAAACCACTCCATATATCCGTGAAGAATGGAATGCCATTTATGTACCGGGCAAAATAGAAGTAAGAGGATATAATCATGGGAAACTCGCAACCCGGGAGATCAATGAGACAACAGGAGAACCTGCCAGAATAGTTATGAGCGATAACACCAATATCATCAGAGCCAATGGGACAGACGTTGTCATTGTCAATGTTTCTGTTTTGGACAAGAAAGGACGCACGGTACCTACAGCCAGCAACAAGATGACCTTCACTATCAGCGGACCGGGCCGGATCATCGGTACCGGAAACGGAGATCCCAGTTGCCACGACCCTGAAAAGGCAAACTGGAGAAAAGCTTTCAACGGACTATGCCAAGTCATCATACAATCAACAACGGAACCCGGCATTATAAGGTTGAATGCCCATGCAGCAGATCTACAGGACAGTAATATAATGGTTCAAGTAAAATAGCCTCATCCATGAGAAAAGACACATTCATCATCCTATTCGTTTTCTTTTTCTTAGCAAACAACCGGTTGGCAGCCCAGAATACAATCTATGTATCCATGCTGGGAGACGACCGGTATGCGGGTTCTTTTGACAAACCACTGAAAAGCTTGCAGACAGCAGTTGATATGGCAGCCCATTTGGATTCCGATGCACAGATCTTCTTGCGAGAAGGAGTTTATCGGCTGGAGCAGCCTGTCATGATTACAAATCCAAAGGGCCACCGCCTATTGATTGCCCCTTATCGCCACGAGCGAGTTGTTATCTCGGGCGCCGTGGAACTGCGGAATCTGCAATGGAAACATGAGCATGGCAACATCTTCAAGGCAAAGGTGCACGCCTTTGATTCATCCGATATGCTTTGGGTAAACGGACAATTGAAACATCTCGCACGATACCCGAATTTCGACAGTACTGCTATCCGTTTTAATGGGACTGCCTCAGATGCCATTTCCCCGGAAAGAGTCAGGCTATGGAAAAATCCACAAGGCGGTTTCCTTCATGCCATGCATCAGGCCGACTGGGGAGACTTCCATTATCAGTTTACAGGAAAGGACTCTCAAGGCAACCTGCAAATGAAAGGAGGATGGCAGAACAACCGTCCTGACGCACTGAGCAAGCAAAACAGGATGGTAGAAAACATCTTTGAGGAGCTGGATGCTCCTGACGAATGGTATCTTGACAGATCTTCCAATTATCTTTATTATATTCCCCGTCAGCATGAAGACCTGCAGCATGCTGCCATTGAACTGTCACATCTGAAAACACTGATTCGCATCTCAGGGTCGTCAATTTCCCCGGCACGTTTCATCACCATAACAGGTATTGAGTTTACCGGCACATCACGTACCTTCATGGACACGTACGAACCGCTTCTCCGATCCGACTGGTGTATCAACCGGTCGGCTGTGGTCTATATGGAACGTGCTGCCGACTGTACCATCTCTGACTGTTATTTTCATTCTCTAGGTGGCAATGCAGTCATGTTGTCGCGTTATAACAAGCATGTCACTATCAGCGACTCCCACTTTACGGATATCGGTGCAAGCGCGATATGCGTCATTGGTGATACTTCTGCAGTTCGCTCCCCTACTTTCCAGTACGACAGGTATGTCCCATTTCATCAAATAGATCGCACTCCGGGACCCAAGACCGACAGCTATCCTTCCGATTGCTATATCGAAGGAAATCTGATTCACCATATAGGTCTTTACGAAAAACAGGTCGCAGGTGTAGAATTATCCATGTGCCAATATATCCGGGTAAGCCACAACAGCATTTACGATGTGCCTCGTGCAGCCATCAATGTATCAGAAGGCACTTGGGGCGGCCACGTCATCGAATATAACGACCTCTTTGACACTGTAAAGGAGACCGGCGACCATGGATCTTTCAATTCATGGGGCAGAGACAGATACTGGCATCCGAACCGACAGACCATGGACTCTATTGTCAGCGAATGCCCACAACTGGTGTTAGCTGATGCCATGGCCACGACCATTATCCGCGACAATCGCATCAGATGCGACCGTGGATGGGATATCGATCTCGATGATGGTTCCAGCAATTATCACATCTACAATAATCTCTGCCTCCAAGGAGGTATCAAACTTCGTGAAGGTTTCCATCGTGTTGTAGACCATAATATTCTCGTCAATAGTACTTTCCATCCACATGTATGGTTCCACAACAGTGGCGATGTTTTCACCGGCAATATTGTGATGCGTCCCTATCAGCCGGTCGGAATCTCGGAATGGGGCTCGCTGGTAGATGATAATATTTTCACCGACAGCCTTTCTCTGCAGAAAGCACGCGAGAAAGGTATCGACACTCATTCCATTGTAGACACCACTCCTTATACCTACCCATCATCCGACGAATTTGGAGTGACCAGTAGTGAGCTCAAAGCCATTGCCAAACGACCGGAATTGCCTGCCATCGTATACCAGACCTCTGTCAGAAGAGACGACATATACTCATGGGAGGGCTTTGATATCAAGGACCTCACGACAGAAGGTGAGCGTTCTGCTACCGGAATGGATGCAGTAAGAGGTGTCTATGTCATCGCCATGACCGACTCCTATTCGCCCCTGAAAGACGAGTTAAGGGCCAATGATGTCATTTTAAAAGTCAATGGGAAAGATATCCATAATGTCCGACAGCTGATAGATTCCACAAAAGAAAGAGACAGCCTGACATCCATTACGATCTTCCGCAATCAACATCAGAAGGAAATCAATACCAACAAGAAGTAAAATCAACATAACTCAGAAGAGTACACTATCGATAGCAACAAACCTTATTCCTATGCATTTATAATGGAAACGAAAAAAGAATAAATGAAAAAATCATTCCTGACTTTTATATTACTAATTATCGTCTCAGTCTGTAAAGCCCAAGTCCCTTATAATTTCCGGCATATAGATATCAACAGAGGACTGCAAGACAACAGTATATCCTCTTTGTTTGTCGATAGCTACGGACTGTTGTGGATAGGTACCGAAGCCGGCCTTTACAGATATGACGGCTATGATGTCACTGCCTTTGATTCATTTGTTGAAAGAGGGAAAGAACATCTTCTTGCAACAATTTACAATATTAGGGAAGATAAAAACGGAGATCTTGTCATGCAGACCCATGACTGGAAGATGAAATATCTGCGCCATAAGCATCAAATTGTATCAGAAGGAAGAATCATAGAGAAGTTCTATACCGATGCAAAGGGTAGCAAATGGAGGATTGATTTCCGAGGTTTGGATACAAAGAGTTTCTATAAAAACAAACTGGACATACCAGAGAATCTATTCAATCATAACGATCCTATTGGAATTTTTGTTGATAGCCATAAAAATATATGGCTGTATTCCATGGTCAACAACAATGTAGTATGTAGCAGCGACAGAAAGAACTGGAAGCTATTCCCATCCATCAACACCTCTATCAAAGCAATTTCAGAAGATAAGAATGGCAATTTGTGGATTGCCACTGACCACAAAGGACTCTTCAGATATAGGCTTTCGGACGGGAATATCATTAACATCAAGAGAACAGAAGGCTATTCCTCAGAGATAAACTCCAATAATATTACTTCCATCCTTGCTGATAATCAGGGTTCTCTATGGCTGGGACATTACAAACATGGCATTTCCTACTGGAATCCAATTTTCAATAACTTCAGACTTTGTGCCAAAGAATGTAACGATGTCAGCACAATCTTTGTGGACCACGAAGGGAAAACCTGGTTAGGAACAAACGGACATGGACTTTTTGTAGAACAACAAAATGGCATATTAAAGAAAATCCCAATTCATGAGCTTACCATATCCAGTATTACAGAAGACTATCATCATCGCATATGGGTAGGCACGTATACAAATGGACTTTACTGTATCTCCGATGCAGGTATCAAGAAATATGACAAGTCTGCTGGAAACCTACTTGCCAACCAGATTTGGCGAATGTGCATCGATCCATACGGTACCTTATGGATTGGCGCAGCGTGGTCGCCACTGATGCGATTCAACACAAATACCGGTAAATGCAGTCAGCTAAAAGATAACCGGGGGAAAACGGTTTTTGGCAATGCTGTCTTCAAAAATCAACAGGGTAATATTCTGATCGGCACGAGCGAAGGTCTATTGATTGTGAATCCCAAGAATCTTCATCAGCAATTATTCTCTGGCAACAGAAAAGGCAATCAGAAATTCCTCTTCCCTTCTATCTTTTCGTGCTACCAGGACAATCGTGGAATGATTTGGATGGGCCATGAAGTCGGGATGACCGTATGGGACACGAAAACAGACTCTCTTTACTATTTTTCACAGAAAGAAGGAGGATTATGTAGCAACGTTGTGGAATCTATACTCGAAGGGGCACAAGGTAAGATATGGATAAGCACCCCAACAGGCATTTCTGTAGTCAGCAGAAAAGAGAACCAAAGATCAACTTTTAGCATTACCAATTATCAGACATCTGATGACGGAGAACTTTATTGTTTTAACGCCAACGCTGCTGCAGAAAAAAAAGATGGAAATCTTGCATTCGGCTGTATCGGTGGATATGTATCTGTGAATCCGAACACCATCGTCAATCAAACAGGACATCCTTTGAAAGTCATGTTCTCACAAATCTCATCCAATGGCGAGATGCTGGACGAGACCGCAAATGAAATATCACTAAGGCACGACAACAACAATGTCGTATTCTGCATCTATACCAATAATATCACCCATGCATCTAACTCTCGTTTTACCTATAAACTAGACGGAAGTTTCAGTCACTGGGTTTCCACAAACGACAATAGAATCGTGTTTGCATCAATACCATCGGGAAGCTACGAGCTTAGAATAAAAGTACAAAACAGAAATGGCAGTTGGAGTCAAGAAAAGGTATTGGCCATTCACGTTGCTTATCCTTTCTATCTGTCGAAGCCAATGCTGTTACTCTATCTATTGCTCATTATTGCAATCATTTATGGGGTATGGAACTACTATCGTCAAAAGAACCTAAGAAAGATAGCGCAGATGGAAAATGAGAAAGAATTGAAAATGGCCGACATGAAACTAAGATTTTTCGCGAATGTCAGTCATGACTTACGTACCCCATTAACCCTCATCATCACACCATTGCAAAGCCTGATGAAAGAGCCGTTTCCTGATAATATCATGAAAAAGATTACATTGATTTCCAAAAACTCAAAGATACTTTTGGAGCAAATCAATACCCTGCTCGATTTCCGGAAACTGGATGTTGGCGCAGAAAAGCTGACTCTTAATCCGGGCGATATTATCGACTATATGCGTAGAATCTATGAGAATTTCCTACCCTATGCTCTGGAAAGGAAGATACAGTTCACGTTTGATGCCAATCCTGTGAAACTATATACAGAGTTTGATTCAGACAAGATTCATAAGATTATGTATAATTTACTTTCAAATGCATTCAAATTTGTACAGGATCAGGGAGTCATCCATATCAAAGTCAATCAAGTAGATCAAACATTATGTGTCGCCATCAGCGACACAGGAAAAGGTATAAAAGATGAAGACAAAGCCAGAATCTTTGAAAGATTTTATAAGACCGATGATTATTCTCAGTCTACAGGCAGTGGAATCGGCTTACATATAGTGAGAGAATATATTAAACTCTATAAGGGAAAAGTATTTGTAACTGACAATACCCCTCATGGGGCTATATTCCACTTCCAGATTCCTGTCCTCTCCACAATAAATAATGTGTCACGCGAGGAAATCTATCCTGAGGAGGATGACAGATATACTGTATTAATTGTAGATGACAATAGGGATTTGTGCGGTTTCCTGAAAGATTCCTTGTCTGAAAAATACAGAGTAAAGATCGCTTATGACGGAAAGGAAGCTTTAGAAATTCTTAATCAGATCCATGTTAATTTGGTTATCAGTGATATCATGATGCCTATTATGAATGGCTTGGAATTATGCAATAGAATAAAATCTGATATCAATCTTTCTCATATCCCAGTTATTCTACTGACAGCTAAGACAGCCGAAAAGTCTGTTATCGAAGGCTTGCAGATGGGGGCTGATGACTATATCACCAAACCGTTCAATCTCGACTTGCTGATTCTACGCATCGAGAAATTCATTAATCTGAACAAGCAGGCTCACAAAGAGTTCATACAAAAAAATGATATAAAGCCTAGTGAAATAACCATTACCCCTCTTGATGAGAAGTTTATGACCAAAGCCATTCAGATAATTGAGGAGCATATATTGGATTCTGATTTCAGTGTAGAGGTTTTAGGACAGGAGTTGGGTATGACAAGAGTCACCCTCTGGAGAAAGCTTCAATCCATTACCGGCAAAGGACCTGGTGACTTTATCAAAGTGATAAGACTGAAGAAAGGCAAGCAGTTGCTAGATACTACCGACATGCAAATCACAGAGGTTGCTTATGAGATCGGCTACAACACAGTGAAACGCTTTACAGAGAACTTCAAGTCGGAATTCGGGCTAACACCGTCAGAATATCGTCAGCATAAATAATTGGAAAAAACGAACTGTAATCGCGGAAATGTTACATGTGGGTT
>OBMA010000181.1_pt1 | contig 33491 bp, 17 predicted proteins | sample 1539141 | NCBI WGS metagenome assembly OBMA01 (sample SAMEA3991484, study PRJEB22521) | metagenome | biome: anthropogenic terrestrial biome; feature: sewage plant; material: raw primary sludge | place: Sweden | collected 2012-09-26
GATGCCATTTCAAAATATTTCGTACTTACACAGACCATACATTAGAATAATATGCACCTCACTATTGTAACACTCTTTATTCACTAAGTTATAATATAGTAGTGGCTCACATTCATGCGGGTGCTATGATACAATGGCATCCTATTTCCATTCCCATATGCTAACCGCAATATCCTAAAAGCATAACTGATGCATCTTTAATCTTGTATGTGACACTACTCATACGAAGAGACTATATCTAAAGAAGACGATACAGTGATATGTACGTTGTTTTTGTAGAATTATAATGAAACGTCAAATAACCCTACTATATTATAACTTATCAGCGTCGTATACTAAAATGGACGTTACGATATTGTCTCACTTCATCTTGTTGAATGTGGTAACCCAATAGCATGATATGAGTAATGCTTTAGTATTGTTTCAGAGTTGTTTCAGTAATGTTTTAGACAAAGAAAACATATAATAGTAAACCTTTAATCCGGTAGTACTTAAGAAACCATAGTTTCTATGTGCAAAAGCAGTACCTATGTAATTATTACATTTATATAACATATAGAATGGTCCAATAAACTTACTACATTATGACAATTAAGCTAGATCGTAATTCATTACGTCAACATACCTTTCATTAACGTTTATTGAATTTCTTGAAAAAAATACCCTAAATTATTATAAAATTATAGCAGGATAGTTCTTAGTGGAAGATATTAAGCAAACTATTTTCTGAATTGCTATGCGAAATTTCTCTAATGCCAGCTGAGTAACTAACTCTCATGGTACATAAAAATACGCATCTTAAAAAATTTGATATTTCATGATTTATTTATAGAAATAACGATGCTTATTGTGCTTTGTTGGGTGTTTGACTTCTATGTTAACTTACTTCAACATGAAAGCCCGACGTTTGCAATGATATCCTCTTTTTCACCCGAATATTTTCATTTATTAGTAAGTGGGGTTCTGGGTGAAAAAATCAAAACAAAAATATGAATTTGTAATGATTTTTATATTTTCGCCGGAGGTGCTGGAAATGGCAAACGAAAATACTATGACATAAAAGCTGGGCACACTATGTACGTTCTTTTTAATTTTTTATCAACATGAGAAAAATTCATGAACACTGTACCTTATATTATCTAATAAATGAAGTAAGCTTTGCATCTCCGTAACAGCTGCATATATATAATTAAGCGGGAGCTTTCTTTCGATCTCTTTCATTCCATATGTTTATTATGTACTGATGAAAAGCATTTTACTAAGTTGAGGTCTCTGTAAGTATATTGTGACCATTATGCTAAAATACTGGGGTCTTCATTTGTGTCAAATTCTACGTAATAGTTCCCCTTTTTCTTACATTTTTATACTAAAGAGTTACGGTATTTATACAAACGAGGGGCTTTACTGTAATATATGATTAAGATTCAAGCTGAAACATTCTAAGTTAGAGGTATAAAATGATTATTGATGAAAGAGCTGCAAATGTCGGCAAAATATAAATACCTTAGATGTTACCAGCTGGGAAGATTATTACGGAACACATTCTTATAAATCTATAGGAATACATAGGATTGTATTTCTATTGACAAAGTACAACCTATATTTTATGTTATGTTATGTTATGTTTGCTATGACTATAGTTGCTTTTCTTCACTTAGTAAGGATTAACTAACTCTCGAGCTAGTAAATTTGACGTGAGAAGCATAATTATATTACTAATAGAACGATATCTGGTGTGTTTTATTACAGACTGCACTGAGTGTTAGAGGTAGAAATTATAAGTTAAAAAGCAGTAGTTTATGCTTTATGCTCGAGTATCAAGTGAATTTGAACAGGCTAGTGCTTCATTGGTACTTCTTTCATGGATAATTTTGAGCAAATTTCTGCAGCATGTCCCCCTTTATACAAATTCTGTGCATTGCCGGCCTAGAAATATGTCAACGTTTTGGATATGTTGATGCTTACTTCGAGAAATCTTACACTAATACTTCTGGAAAAAATCAATACTAGCAAAATAGTGATATATGAGTAAAATGTATGTAGTACATGTATGAAAATTATCAAGGGCAAATTGATGCTTCAACGAAAAAGTTATTGGATTTTCAAGCACTTTTTAAATTCACAATATTTTTTTCTGGAAATATGAAATTGTCAGCGACTTCTATTACAGGAGTGTCTTTTTTTCTCATGCTATCCAACGCTTCTTCCAAGTCCTTTATAGTATTAGAGGAGCCGCCACAAGCAATGATTATCACAATGTCATCCGCAGCTAATTTTGAGCCCAGTGCATTTTCTAGGATCTTAGTGTTGTAACCCAAATGCAATGCGGCGCCACATGCCGGTTCAATCACCATATTGAATTGATGTGTATATTTAAGACAGGTTTCAATAACATCTTTGTCCTCTATTACAACGGATCTGGTGTTGTATTTGCGAGCGTATTCGAAAGTTTGATTAGAGATCACGGCCGTTCCTAGAGAAGTAGCAATACTTGTTATCTTCTTGAATTGAACTGGTTGGCCTATTTTCAAAGAAGTATTGAAAACATGACATCCATTCGTTTCCACCCCCACAATAGGGATCCTATCAGCTAAACCATACCTTTCCAAACCTTGAATAATACCATTGTATAAACCACCTCCACCAACGCTGCATACTATGCCTTTAACCTTATTCACGGAAATATGTTGCGATTTCAAATCTTGTACTATTTCATCTATCATAGATGAATGTCCTTCCCAAATATCCGGATTATCGAAGGGATGAACATAAATGGGCTCAATGACCTGAGAGTCTATTTTATTCATGACATTTGTTTTTAAAAAAGTATCTGCTTCTTTCCAGTAGGCACCACTCACGATAACCTGGGCACCGGTGTTCCTGATTTTATCTACCATTCTCTTCTTTGTCGCTGTAGGAACCACGACTGTACATGGTAGAGACAGTCTTTGACATGCTGTTGCAGCAGCAAAACCGGCATTACCGCCAGAACTAGCGAAAACCTGAGGAGATCTTTTACCGTCCTTTTGAATTCGAATGGCACTTTTCATGATGAGATTACCGATTCCTCTACTTTTGAAGGAGCCACTTGGTTGAAGGCATTCATATTTCAAGAAAAATTGTGCAGAAGCCTTTCCGGGGAAGAATTGACGTAATAATGGTGTTTTATTGTAGACTATCGACATCTCGCTGGTTAATTTTCCTGTCTCTTGTCTATCCAGCACTTAAAAAAGAGAAAACTGTATAAACATTTTCCTTTTATTTGGCGATATTTATATACCTGTGTTCCTCCTCATATTGTCCCTTTTATCTTATCTCATCGCAAACAATTTGATAAAGCTTTGGCACTATTTAATGACACTCAGTGGAATTACATTTCCGCTGGGGCTTAACAGGAGCCGCCCATGCGGAATCATGTCTCCGCGCAGAGGACTCATTAGTTTCCGTTCGCGGTGATTAGTACTCGCGAAAAGAGAAAAAGAAAAATAGTAGGAACATTTCGCAATTGATCAAAATGTAAACAGTGCAGTAAAGAATGGGACCATAAGATAGATAAGAAACAGCTCGCATAAGGAAACAAGGACACATCGATTAATGGCAACCCAAGCCCTAGAGGATATCACGGAGAGGCTTTTAATAAGGTCGCAAGAGGCTATCTTGCAATTAGATCTGTGGATACAACGTCAGCAGAGATCATCAATATGCCAGACAACAGATCAAGAGTCATTGGATAAGTTATCCCAACAGTACAACCAGTATATGTCTCAACTGAACTCTTTGTATGTTAGATCGGAATCTGTTCGAGACAAGTTGAACAAGGAACAACAACGCAGATTGATCACAGAGGATAATGAGCATCAACGCATAGAAGACTTGGTTCGTGAATTCCAGGATATCACTTTGAGGTTGAACGAGCTGGCCACCGTCCCAAATGAAGCGTCTAATGATTCTCCACAATCGCAATCCACCAGAAGTAGTTTAGGGTCATTTCAACCTCGACCATTGAAAATAATTGAGAGGCAACGTCTGTGTATGGTAACTCCATCGAAACCACCAAAAAAATCGGTAGGCTTTAACCCCATCAATGAAGTTGATTGTCCTTCGAAAACTAACTCTTTACCGTGCTCACCTAAAAAACAACCTGCAAGAAATCGCACTTTACGTGCAGCCAAATCACATGATACTGGCTTGAACAAAAGTAAGAAACCGTCTTCCTCGGATACGTATGAGTCTTTCTTCAAAAATAGACAAAGACTTTCGTTGACCTTCTTTGATGAAATGGATGATGAAGATTTTGATTCTGATCAAGATACTATCATTCTACCAAACATAAGTACCCCTCCACATGTTGGTGTGCCCGCAAAGGGTGCTGAATTCGAACCTTTAAGGAGATATAACTCTCACGAAAGTATACTATCTAACAAACCAGCACCTTCTAAGTCGCTCAATCTGGGAAGTTTCTCCGCCTCATTCTTCAAGCCATCTAATCCGACGTTTGGAACTTCGATATCAAATGTCCAAGTGAACTGTCATCCAACTGTTGCAGCGACAATGGCTCCTAGTCGTAATGGTCCTCGTATTCCAAGTTCTAAGGCGTTGTTATCATCATTCATTGCACGATCAGATACACATACGGTAAAAGAGAATAACACAAATCTTAAGCATGCATCTTTTATGGATAAGTTTAATTCATCGTTAAGCACAATATCAGAATCTTTTCAAAGTAAGAGGGGGAGAAAGAATAAGGGCATGAATGAAGAACGAATATCAAATCATAATGTAGCACAGGAACAAAAAAATAATATGGATATAAGCGTCTCTATAGAAGAATTGCAGGATGCTTTGAATACAGAACTGCTGTTTTAATTAATGCCTCCTTTACCTAACCTACTCTTCTTTTGCTCCAAATGTTTATTCTTTTTTTTTTTATTCAGAATATCTTCAAGTTTTTTTGTATCTTTTTGTATTATTATTAAACTTCTTTATAATATTTGTCTTATAAAATCCTATCATAACATGACTATGGCTTGGCCTAGACTCGGGTGCCATCTTTTTTAATGCGACTACTTCAAGACAGCTTCTGGAGTTCAATCAACTTCTTCGGAAAAGATAAAAAACCACTAATTATCAAAGCTATCTTGTCCGCTTTCAAAAAGTTTATTCGATTTTGTTTTCGTTTTCATTTTCATTTTTTTATTATGATGGTCATGGTGGTAGCGGTGGCTCCCTTCAGTTTTCCTCTTTGGTGCTATTAATTTTCTCGTTTTCCCCATATATGTGATAGAAGCTTTTGAACTCCCCACTGTCTTGTAAGACTTTAGAATCTTGACTGTCTTGTTACCTTCTTTAAACTTATCATTTATGTCTGTTCTGGACGCAAAGGATTTGATTATTGATGGATGTTTGAAAACGCCAACTAGTGATGTATCTCCATTTTCCACCTCATCTTCATCCTCTGGGCGCTTTTCTAAGTCAATTATTGTGTTTACTGTTTTTGAAGTGGTCGAATCAGTTTGAGAATTTGTGAATGACTTTATCGAACTATTCTGTTTTAGGGTATATAAATCTTCAATTGCTTCATCATTGCCATGTTGTATCCTTGATAGCTCCTTATCCGTTTCAAAATCCTCAAAATTATTACTTTTTAGGAAGGATAAGCTTTTCTGCACAAAGTCTTCAGATATGATAACCTTTTTGTTCTTTTGATCTACAGGTTTCTGTTCATTATTTCCCGTATTATCACCTACATTAATGCTATTGTCCTGAGTATCTAGGTCAGTAGCCGTACTTGTAATGTCTAGGTTATATTCCTCTTCAGCCCCGAAGGGGTTTTTATATTCGATAATATCTTCCACCATACTTTCAAAAAATGCGCTCGACTTTGGGTTTTTAACAAGCTTTGCGTCATCGCCAATTTCTAATCTCCTTTTTCTCATCAATTCTCTCCTTTTGAGACGATATTGTTGTAGTACGTCGTCTTCATCATCATCACTTAGTTCTAGCTCTAAGCTATTTTTTGCTCTTTTATTACGAAATCCTCCATTTTTAATGTCATAAAGAATTTTGTTTATCATTTTGATATCCATTTCCTTATTTTCTGCGGCAAGCATTTCTCTGATTTCATGAGGATTGAAATTGTTCTTGGAATAATCATCGATCATTTTTTCTAGGTCAGAATCATAGTCGTCAGATCCTTCTCCATCTGCACCACCGATACCATGCCATTCATCCTCGGATTCTTCGGCTTCCACTTCAAAGAAGTTTGTGACACCTCTTTTCTTCAACTCTTTTATCTTAGCCTCGTGCTCCTTTTCTTTCTGTTTTAGTTGCAATTTCTCTTTGTCAATCAGCTGACGGCGAATTGCTTCATCAGCTTCTTCATTGACGTATACATCATCTTTGACTTCATTTTCGATTGTATTTCTTTCGGCCATCACCTCTTCAATGTTTTGTGTATCTAGAACATTGGTTTCTTGAAATTTGTCGGTATCCTCTCCGATATTATCACCGTAATGGCCCAGATTAATGGCGATCCTTTTCGGTAGACTTTCATCAGCTTTCTCTTTGGGTTTGGCTTCGACTTCGGTATCAGAGTCTGATTCGTTAATGATATGTTTCACGTGGTGGGATTTTTTTTGCTTTAGAATAATTTCATCATCTTCCTTTTCACTATCGGATTCTCTACGATTGTCATTTTCACTACCAGATGATTCATAATCGGCAATTTCATTACCACTCAATGCAAATCCAGAAGACTCTGACCCTGAGTCAGAACCGGAATCATGGGCGTTCAATTGAAAGTCATTTTCTTCAAGTTTTTCCCTTCTCTTCTCTTTTTGTCTGATTCTTTTATTTCTAAGAATTTCTTGTTCTAGCAAGTTCTCTACTATTTCCTTTTCTTTGGCCATATCCTCCAGCTTCAGACCTTTCGTTTCAATCACTTCTTTCTGATGATCCAGAATTTGTTTCCTGCTAGCTTTCCTTAAGGTATTTAATAGTACATTATGATCAACTTTTGGGTCTTTACTTTTATTCGGCCTTTGAGACAACTTTTGATTTTGTTTAGAGAGTCTTGCCTTCAGGTTTAATATAGTCGCCTTTGATAACTGAGAGATTGGCAAAACGCTTTCATCTTTGGATAATTTAATGCTATCCATATCATCATCTCCATATTCGTCACTGTCGCTGTCGAGGTCCAGTGTTATGCATTTCGAGGAGTCAATTTCCCGTTTCAAATTATTAGCATAGGAGCTCAATAGTGGAACCCTTTTCTCATTTATTCTTGTCTCATCAGTTAGATTTAATTCAACACTTTTGTTTTCATGCAGTTCATCGTCATTCTGTACTGGTTTTGGATGTGCATTTTCCAGCTTTATATCATCGTCCTCATTTGAGGACGAATCGTCAAAATCAGCAAGAAAAGACTCTTTAGAAAAAAATTTTTTGGTTGGTATTGGCTTTTGCGGTTTCTTGTATTCGACATTTCTAGCTTTTTCCCTTTTAGAATCTTCTGAAGCCAATTCGCTTTGTATTTCCCGAATTTTTAATGTGTGTGGTACTTCATCTTGAAGTGTTTGTGCGACTGTATCTATTTGGGTTTTCTGTTCCTGATGCGTAGCCTGTGGAATACCAATTGCTTGTGTCTTATCCTCATCATGCGCAGTCTGTGGTGGTACATCCATTTGGGTGTCAGGACCACGATTTTGAATGGACTGAAATAAAGGACTAGTTCCAATAAGTTCCGTTGGAATTATAGGAATTTTCGGCGACAGAGCATTAGAATGATTGCTGGAAGTCGTAATTATTTGGGATTGTGGTTCAATTGATTTTATAGGCTGAGTTTGTGAGGTTGCACCGCTGCTATCTATACGCTGTGTAGCCCCTGGCCGTCCTGTCGTGAGAGGTGTTTTCAGCGCTTGAGAAGTTTCGTTGACGAGACCATCTTCTTTGATTAATTGGGTGGGTTTCCCGTCATTAACGGAATGGATAGGTACGTTAAACACCTTGTCTTGTTGGATGCTGACAGGTATTCTTTGCGTCTGCGTGAATGAAGAAGAGACATTTTTCTCACTGTAACTATTATCTTTAACTTCGGATTTCTCCAGCTCTTCACCACCATCGTAAAGATTAGAGATTAATTGAGTTGGTAACGAATTCTCACTCCTATCTTTTCCATTATTGTGATTCTGTTCGGGTGCTTTCTTGCCTTCTAATCTGTTCTTAACACGATTTAATGTGGCATTGGCAAATAAAAACCCGTTCCCAGTCAACTCTGGCGGATTGTCTATGTCATTGGGCCCATTTCCATTAGTATTATCGTTCTCATCTAGTATGGGAACAGCAACTTTTTTGTAGGTGGTAGTTCTCTTCTTTGCAGTCAACGAGGACAAAGCATGCAAGGCATCATCCATCACTAAAATATTTGGTGATAAGTTCAAAAGCGAATAACGAACTTCCTTAGTTGTTTGTCTGTTCTTGGTTTTTTTTCCAACATAATGTGTTTGAAATACTATTGAAGCAAACGCGTTTTACGCATTCTATCTCTTCATGACGCGTCGAAGAAGGATAAGGAAAATTTCAAGTATTGATGTATATCTCTCTGCATATGAGAGCCAGTAGAGTTGGTGTCCTAGTAAGAATTTCTTTCACTTTACAAACATATCTAAGTAAACGAAATGTGTGTGTGTTTCTATATATATATAGACATATATGAAGGATTCCGTAGCGGTGTAAACTAATTTTGGTTTGGCTTGTATGCTTCTTCTTCCGGAGCTATGAAATCTTTTGCTCTCTCTTCCTGCCTTTCGATTTCTCTTTCCATTTGCTTTTCCTTTTGCTCATTTAATTTCTTCATTTGCTTTTCTCTCTTGCTTAAGAAATACTCACCACTTTCAATTTCCAAATCAACCTTTCTAGGCAATTGGGCAGGAGGAAATGGAGTATAGACCTTCTTTTCGACGTTTCTGATCTTCTTGGGTTTCTTTCTGGCCACATTCCTCTTCTTAAACATGGGCAAGAATCTTGACCAATCTTCATTGGCTAACTCTGGCCTTTTTGCCAATTCTCTTTTTATCATTAATTCCTTGATATGATAGATAGGGTGAATATTTTTCATACAATCTTCTACTACTCGACGGACCTCCTTCAAGCCCTTGAAGGGACCCATGGCACTTACTGTGTTACCTTGTACTAGAATGTAACATTTAGTTAGAAGTTCCAAAGCCTTTAAAGTATTACCGTTAGGGCCTACAAGACGTTGTCTTCTCTTGACAAACCTTTCTTTGTTAGTAACGAAATTACCAATTTTAATAACGTCGCATGCCATGTCATCTTGTAGGATCTTAACGGCTTGCGGGAAAGGAACGGATCTCGCCAATAATTTGATCAAATCTCTGGCTTTCAAAATGATAGCGGGATCGTATGTTTTTCTAGTTGTTTTTACTGTCATAGAACCCTCGACTAAATCTAGAACACACGCTATGTTGTGTTTGTCTAGAGCCCTTGTTACATCATTCCAAATCGTCTTCAAGTAACTTTCTCTGTATTTAGGAAACAAAGTCATAAAACTGGACTCTTCAGCAAAAGGTTGACCGGATGCGTTATCCTCTTCCTTAAACTCCTCTATCTTCCATTTATCAATATCATCCGTATCCCAAGGTTTATCTCTGTTATGTGTAGACACCATCGTTTGCCAATTTGGATATTTGTGTGACCCTTTTGTTTGCTGTCTACTTTACAATAGTTAACCTCATCATCTCTTTTTTTTGAAAATTTTCATATCTCATCGCTAAAAGAATTAGAAATATAAGGAAAAAAAAAATTTTCGTTTTCAGATGTGCAAGCCTGCTATAATAAGGTACAATAACTCAAGGGAATTTAGCAAGGAAAAAATGGGCAAGTGTAGCATGAAAAAGAAAGGTGTGGGTAAGAATGTTGGTGTTGGCAAGAAAGTACAAAAAAAGAGGTCGATCAGCACCGCTGAAAGGAAGAGAACAAAGTTACAAGTGGAAAAGTTAAACAAAAGTAGTGAAACAATGATACCGACGCTGCTGCGGGAGGCAAGTACACAAGAGCCAGCTAAACTGAAAGCTGAGACTACTTTGAAAGCCGAGGAGCTGATCAAGGACCAGGAAAAGGACTCCAAGGTACGAGAGCAAATTCGGACAGAAAAATCAAAAACAAACGACAGCATGCTGAAGCAGATCGAAATGATATCCGGCTTTTCCTTATAGGGAATAGTGGTGAAAGTTACGTAAATATATACATATAGAGCGGAATGGTACTGCATATTTTTATTATTTTTTTTTTTTGAATATATATAAAGCATCGTCGCTTAAGACTAAACCTTCGAGGATCTGAGGCCAGCGCTGGATCTAAAGATGGCGTCGCCCTCGGCGTAGCCTCTTCCAACACCAAATCCAATGCCTAGCCATACAGGAAATGCACGGCGCTTGAAGAATAATACTGAGGTGAACACACCCACGCCAAAACCCATGGCAGTCTTGACCAGCATGTTGGACAGGACAATATCCCACTTAGTGTCGAGGATCGTGGACACGGAGCTGCCATTCTTGTTAGAATCCTTGGAGGGAGTGCTTTTCGCTGGTTGTTGTGTTTGTGCTTGTTCGGACATGGTATATTTTGTCTTTTTCCGTGTTTATTCCCTCTCGTAGCAAAGTTAATCTGCCAATTGACAGTAGTTTAATATATGGTATTATCGTTGTTTGAAGCCCTTTAAAAGGAAAAAACGGGTTAGGGCCACCCGGCGCGAAGTAATAGCTGCTGATTGGTCAGAATAGTAAAACGGCTTGAATTGATAGTATATCGTACTGTATATACCTTATATTTGGGCTAATAATCATCTCCCAAATGCTCCAGTATACATGTCACCTAGCTATGTATGAGGTTGACTACCTTATATGCAGCTACTACACAATAACTGTAGTATCGCGCTGCACGAGCGTGACGGCGGTTAAATCTGGATTTTTTGCCACCTTTTTTATACGAAAATAAGAACTAGGTAAATAGGAAGGAATGGTTGGATTTGAGTTTAAAAATAGAGGGAATACTTGGAGATGCGATTGTTGCTGTGCAAGAATTGGTTTGCGTCACCTGTAATCTCACCACTACTGTATACCCGCTCCTTATATTCAATGGCTAACACTACTAGTTTCCCTATTGCTCCCCAGGCCCCGCCTAATTGGTCGTTCACTCCCAGCGATATTAGTGGGAAAACCAACGAAATCATCAACAACAGCAACAATTTCTATGATTCTATGAGTAAGGTAGAGAGCCCTTCCGTGAGTAATTTTGTGGAGCCTTTCATGAAGTTTGAAAATGAATTGGGCCCAATAATTAACCAATTAACTTTCTTACAGCATGTGTCGTCTGATAAAGAAATTAGGGACGCATCTGTGAACTCCTCAATGAAATTGGATGAGTTGAACATCGATCTATCTCTGCGTCACGACATCTTTTTGCAATTCGCCCGCGTCTGGCAGGATGTTCAATCGAAGGCAGATTCTGTGGAAAGAGAAACTTTCAAATACGTTGAGAAGTCTTACAAGGACTACATTCATTCTGGTTTGGAACTTGACGAGGGAAACCGATTGAAAATCAAAGAGATTAAAAAGAAGATCTCCGTTAACTCTATTAATTTTTCTAAGAATCTGGGAGAACAAAAGGAATACATCACTTTCACCAAAGAACAATTGGAAGGTGTGCCGGATTCTATTTTGACGCAGTTCGAGACAATAAAATCTGACAAAGAGAGCGATGAAACCTTGTATAAAGTCACCTTCAAATATCCGGACATTTTTCCCGTGATGAAATTGGCATCCTCAGCTCAGACTAGAAAGCAGGCCTTTTTGGCCGACCAAAATAAGGTCCCTGAAAATGAAGCTATACTGTTGGATACATTGAAGCTGCGTGACGAATTGGCCTCGTTATTGGGCTATGACACGTATGCGAACTACAACCTGTATGATAAAATGGCTAAAGATAGCACTACGGTAATGAACTTTTTGAATGATTTGAAGGACAAGCTAATTCCGCTGGGCAGAAAGGAACTACAGGTCTTGCAAGATATGAAAGCCGAAGATGTTAAGAAACTTAATCAGGGTGCAGATCCAAACTACTACATTTGGGACCACCGTTACTACGATAACAAATATTTGTTAGAAAACTTCAATGTGGACCTAGAAAAGATTTCTGAATATTTTCCACTAGAGGCTACGATTACTGGTATGCTGGAAATATACGAAACATTGTTTAATTTGAAGTTTATCGAGACGAAAGATTCTCAAAACAAATCTGTTTGGCATGACGACGTCAAACAAATCGCCGTTTGGAATATGGATGATCCAAAGTCTCCAAACTTTGTTGGTTGGATTTATTTCGATTTACATCCTCGTGATGGTAAATATGGCCACGCTGCCAATTTTGGTTTATCGTCATCATTCATGATTGATGACACCACAAGATCGTATCCGGTTACTGCATTGGTTTGCAATTTCTCCAAATCTACGAAGGATAAACCTTCTCTACTGAAGCATAACGAAATAGTGACCTTTTTCCATGAATTGGGCCATGGTATCCATGACCTGGTGGGACAAAACAAGGAATCGAGGTTTAATGGCCCCGGATCTGTTCCATGGGATTTTGTGGAGGCACCTTCCCAAATGTTAGAATTTTGGACTTGGAATAAGAATGAATTAATCAACCTCTCATCACATTACAAAACGGGCGAAAAAATTCCAGAATCTTTGATCAATTCATTGATCAAAACTAAACACGTAAATGGTGCTTTATTCACTCTAAGACAATTACATTTTGGGTTATTTGATATGAAAGTACATACTTGTAAAGACTTGCAAAACCTGTCAATTTGCAATACCTGGAACCAATTGAGACAGGATATTTCTTTGATTTCTAATGGTGGTACGTTATCCAAGGGTTATGATTCATTTGGCCATATAATGTCAGACTCTTACTCTGCCGGTTATTACGGTTATCTATGGGCGGAAGTCTTTGCAACTGATATGTATCACACCAAATTCGCTAAGGATCCGTTAAATGCCAAGAATGGGATACAATACCGTGATATTGTGTTGGCCCGTGGTGGCCTTTATGATATTAATGATAATCTGAAAGAATTTTTGGGTAGGGAACCTTCTAAGGATGCTTTCTTGAAGGAGCTGGGCTTACAGAACTAAATTCGTTCAAGCATAAAATTATACAATTATTCTACAAAGTGTTATTATGTTAGATAATCTTTTAAATAACCTCGTCCCTGGATAGATTAAAACCATTAAATAGCTCAAATCTTGGAGTAAAGCAGCAGTAATATGTCTGATATGTTCGTTATATTTTTTCTTGAAGTTTATCAACTTATCCTTTACTAGACCATTTCCCTCCCCATCCAATCGTTGATCGATTTTAAATTTCACCTTGCATAATTTTATTAATTTCCATACACATTTTATCACTGAAATGCACGAGTAACACAGCCAAACTTTCCGTAATAGCCCACTTACATATAACTTATCGTTGACCACGCCTAGGTTTTCCAATACTGCGAAGAAATCAAGCAGCGAACTTACACCACTCCATATATTCTCCCATATATCTTTTGCACTGATTTCAGCCGTATTTTTCTTCGAAACCATTCAACTTTCTTTTCTTCTTCCTTTACTTTTATTCATCTCCTCTTTACTTCTTACCTCAGAGTCGAACATTGAAATCATTTCCCGCGAATTTTTCGATTATAATTACCCTTTCTACTTAACAAGAAGCAATAAGAGCAAAGGGGCGAAATGCTTGTCCCATACTTTGGCTTTTGGATGTGACATTAGGAGCCTTATCCCCTCTTAATGCCTTAAGTCAAAAAATAGTTTTTGGGATATATCTTGTGATCAAATGCTTTGCAAAAGGGTAAAACAGCGTTTACAATAGGATAGCCAAAAGTAAAAAAAAAAAAAAAAAAAAAAAAAAGAAGGAAGTTAGTATCGAGCTCAAACAATTTTAGTCTTGCTGCACATATTTTCAGTTTCATTGCTGTATATTTGCAGCTTGGTTTTTGTCGCTCTGTAGTCTTGTTTCACACTTCGTCATTTCCGAGTTTCATCTTGCGACATAACTTGTTTCAACTTCTCAAGTGCGACTTTTTGTTAAATATTATGACATAGAAGAAAGTAGAACAGCCATTATAAAACAAAAGAGAAGTGAGAATACTATTAAGATGGCATTCCAAGATCCAACTTACGACCAGAATAAAAGCAGACACATCAACAACAGTCACTTGCAAGGGCCAAACCAGGAAACAATAGAAATGAAATCTAAACACGTATCATTCAAACCCTCTAGAGACTTCCATACAAACGATTACTCGAATAACTACATTCATGGGAAGTCGCTACCGCAACAGCATGTTACTAATATTGAGAATAGGGTTGATGGCTATCCAAAACTTCAGAAATTATTTCAGGCGAAAGCTAAACAAATAAATCAATTTGCCACTACGCCATTTGGGTGTAAAATCGGAATAGATTCCATTGTTCCAACGTTGAATCACTGGATACAGAACGAAAATTTGACTTTCGACGTGGTGATGATTGGCTGCTTAACAGAAAATCAGTTTATTTACCCAATTTTAACCCAATTGCCATTGGATAAATTGATCTCCAAACCAGGTTTCCTGTTCATCTGGGCCAATTCTCAAAAAATCAATGAACTTACTAAACTTTTGAATAATGAAATATGGGCTAAAAAGTTTAGAAGAAGTGAAGAATTGGTTTTTGTTCCTATTGACAAGAAATCACCGTTTTATCCAGGTTTAGATCAGGACGATGAAACGTTGATGGAAAAAATGCAATGGCACTGTTGGATGTGTATCACAGGTACAGTAAGGAGGTCTACAGATGGACATCTTATTCATTGTAACGTAGACACTGACTTGAGTATCGAAACGAAGGACACCACTAATGGTGCTGTACCATCCCATTTGTATCGTATTGCAGAAAACTTCTCTACCGCGACTAGACGATTACATATTATTCCTGCAAGGACTGGTTACGAGACACCCGTCAAAGTAAGACCTGGCTGGGTTATAGTGAGCCCAGATGTTATGTTGGATAACTTCTCACCCAAGAGATATAAAGAAGAGATAGCTAATTTAGGTTCGAATATCCCATTAAAAAATGAGATTGAGCTGTTAAGACCAAGAAGTCCAGTACAAAAAGCACAATAAAGCATCAACACATAAATCCTTGCTTAGCTCAATTAAATATACTAGTAAATAAGTATATAAACAATAATTTTGCATTTTATTTTACTGGAAACTCTTCTCAAAACCAAATTGCGCAAGGATTGATTCAGTACAATTATGCAAACTCGAAAAGTAAATAAACAAAAAGATACAGTTGAGTGAAAGGTAAATAAACATTATTCTACTTGATTTTCCTCTGTTTTTTCCATTTTTCTTTTTTGTCTTTTCGTGTTCTAGCGTGTTCACTTTTTCAGCCATGTAATTACTTAAATAGGAAGTTTACACGATGTTCTCGCATAAAAAGCTAGAAGTGCAGAACAAAGAGGAAGAAAATAGGAACAGAGAATTTGTTTGTTTATTTGTTTGTTTGCATGTTTGTTTGTTTATTTGTTTGTTTGCATGTTTGTTTGTTTGTCTTGATTTGAAGTCGAGGTACTTATTCGAAAGAATTATTTTGCCCAAGGTTTTGGATAGTTTTTTGTTTTCCAATTAGATTTTTAGAAATATTTTATCATAGTTTTTTGTTTATTTATTGTTGATTTGTTTATTTATTTGTTGGTTTGTTTATTTACGTTTGTAAATGTTTAATAAACAAAACAATATTTGCAAGCCATTGAAAACTTTGTAAATTTGTTTGAGAATTTACGAAACAATGAAAATTAAGGACTCTTTGATGGTGAACGAATTACTACTTTTTTCAGCAGGTAATTCTCTAAAACTCAGAAACAAGACATGTAATTTTCACTAGGAAAAAGAAGGAAAGTGGGACTACAGTATTAGGGAAGCTGGATTAAAATTCGTAGGTAATAGTAACCCATACTTTCATTGTAGCAGTATTTTCGTTAATAAAATGGATATTGTTGTACTTCGGTAGATGTTATATTCTAAAGAGATAAATTATCTAATTCCAAATTCTAGGGACGGTTTCCAAAGATTTGTATTGTCCAGTGACATAATTTTCACTAAAACATTGATCTGTTTAATGGGTTTGCTATAAATGCACAATAATTTTTCACCCATGATACCCAATTTCAAGAGAAGCAATTGCTACATATAATTATTTAGGCTTTACTATTTACTACTCATTGACTGTGCCCTTTTACACAATTATAACAAATATGTCAAAGCAGATGCCATGAACTTTGTATCTGAATTTTTGATTTCCTTTTAATTCTAATTGCAGACGACGTAAATATAGTTCTGAATTTCAAAGTCACTGTTAATTAATTGTTCTAATTGTTTGGTTTTTTTAATATAAATCACTAGTGCTTAAGTTCTGTTGACGCACACAGTACCTATCTTTGATTCATTCGTGCAAACAGTATTCCGGCACGTTAATTGATACCAAAAAGATTTCAAAATCAGATGCTTCAAGACTAATTGTATACTTTATGTGACTTCTGGAGTTTAATTTGTTGTATTGATGAGATAATATTGTCTATTATATTGCCAATAACAACCAGCGCCAGGTGTACTAAGTCGAGATGACAGAAAATTCATAATAAGTGTAAATACAATAAATTTTGTAAATAAATAACTACTTCAATAGAAATCTCAAAGTCGAAGAAACACAGAACACAGAATGAAACTGGACTAAATGATTTTCAATAAAGGAAAAGCACGAAAAATTTTTTGAACTTTTTTGGGACAGCGTGGATCGTGTAATTACTGTATTGGGAAATTTACACGATTCTCGACAAATAAAGAAAAAAGCGCGTTTAAAGGCTTACAAGCACACCTTTGAATTATTTTTGTTCTCTATGATTATCAAATGTGCTAGTGTTTGCAAGATGGTGCTTTTTTTTCTTTAGATTGCCACGTTTCTGCTCCTCTTTGTGGTTTTCTTTTTTTTTTCAATCTTACTTATAAAATGAATATTTCAATTGATGAATAGCTATATATTGGATACAAAAATTAGCATTTAATCGAAAACTGCAGCATGTATTTAATCGAAAACTACAGCATGTATTTAATCGAAAACTACAGCACGTAGCTATGATACGACAGAAGATTTTTGCTTTTATAGTTAAGTCAAGAAGAAACTCTATTTGTCCAGCAATCCGGCGCAAAGAAGACCACTAAAGGGTATTGAAAAATTTCTAGAACCAGAAATAATCGAAAGCATTACTTTTTTTGGCTCTATAAAGGAGTTCTGGACAGCTTGAACTTCCGAAGTCTGTCTGTTTAGCTCGTTAAGATAAATCTCAAAAGAGTGGCAAGCAGGTGGGAGGGATAATTTGGCTTAAAGTGTATATATATTGCGTATATATAGCCACGTAAACCTCACACTATTGAGTTTAAACATTTTTCACCTAACGTTATTATTCTTTTGTCTAATTTTAATCTCCTCCAGTATACTAAAACCGCAAAAGCGGGTTACCCAGCTTGTTTCTTTTTGTCTGAAAAATTTTTTGCGATGCCCATTATGAAAAATTGGCAATAATAGTATAGTAGTTAGTTTAAGTTTAGATTCTTTCAATACTCATTCTGCTTCAGTTTGTGGTTAGATTTAACTCAATAGAGGTGATTGGCAAAAATGGGTAAGACACAAAAGAAGAATAGTAAGGGACGTTTAGATAGATACTATTATCTAGCAAAGGAGAAAGGTTATCGTGCTCGTTCATCCTTTAAGATTATTCAGATTAATGAAAAGTATGGCCACTTCTTAGAAAAATCGAAGGTTGTTATTGATCTGTGTGCTGCTCCTGGTTCATGGTGTCAAGTTGCATCCAAGCTCTGTCCTGTCAACTCCTTAATTATTGGTGTTGATATTGTTCCAATGAAGCCGATGCCCAATGTTATAACTTTTCAAAGTGATATTACAACAGAAGATTGTAGATCAAAATTGAGGGGTTATATGAAGACTTGGAAAGCTGATACAGTGTTGCATGATGGTGCTCCTAATGTTGGTTTGGGTTGGGTTCAGGATGCTTTCACCCAATCTCAATTAACCTTACAAGCTTTGAAGTTGGCCGTCGAAAATTTGGTGGTGAACGGTACTTTTGTTACTAAAATTTTCAGATCCAAGGATTATAATAAATTGATTTGGGTTTTCCAACAATTGTTTGAGAAAGTTGAAGCCACAAAACCACCCGCATCAAGAAATGTTTCTGCAGAAATTTTTGTAGTGTGTAAAGGTTTCAAGGCACCAAAGAGGCTGGACCCAAGATTACTGGATCCAAAAGAAGTTTTTGAAGAATTGCCAGATGGGCAACAGAATATGGAGTCCAAGATTTATAATCCCGAAAAAAAAGTTAGAAAAAGACAAGGTTATGAGGAAGGTGATAATTTACTGTATCATGAAACCTCAATTTTGGATTTTGTCAGGACGGAAGACCCAATAAGCATGCTTGGAGAAATGAATAAGTTTACAATTGATGAGAATGACCATGAATGGAAGATCTTGAAGAAATTGAAACAAACCACAGACGAGTTCCGTTCCTGTATTGAAGATTTAAAAGTCTTGGGTAAAAAGGATTTTAAAATGATCCTAAGATGGAGAAAGATTGCAAGGGAAATCTTGGGCATCGAAGTTAAGGACGACGCTAAAACAGAAATTGAAGTAGTACCGTTAACAGAAGAGGAGCAAATTGAAAAAGATTTGCAAGGTTTACAGGAGAAGCAGCGTCTAAATGTCAAGCGCGAAAGAAGAAGGAAGAACGAAATGAAGCAAAAGGAACTACAGAGAATGCAAATGAACATGATAACCCCCACTGATATTGGTATTGAAGCCGCAAGTTTGGGTAAAGAATCGTTGTTTAATTTGAAAACTGCAGAAAAGACTGGTATCTTGAACGACTTGGCGAAGGGTAAGAAAAGAATGATTTTTACAGACGATGAATTAGCCAAAGATAATGATATTTACATTGATGAAAACATCATGATCAAAGATAAGGATTCTGCTGCTGATGCGGACGATTTAGAAAGCGAGTTGAATGCCATGTATAGTGATTATAAAACTAGAAGGTCGGAAAGGGATGCCAAGTTTAGAGCTAAGCAAGCACGTGGTGGCGATAATGAGGAAGAATGGACCGGTTTTAATGAGGGAAGTCTAGAAAAGAAAGAAGAGGAAGGTAAAGATTATATCGAAGACAATGACGATGAAGGTGTCGAAGGAGACTCCGATGATGATGAAGCCATCACCAATTTGATTAGCAAATTGAAGGGACAAGAAGGTGATCACAAATTGAGTAGTAAGGCACGTATGATTTTCAATGATCCGATATTTAATAACGTTGAACCTGATTTGCCAGTAAATACCGTCAATGATGGCATAATGAGTTCCGAGTCTGTTGGTGATATTTCTAAATTAAATAAGAAAAGAAAACATGAAGAAATGCACCAGAAACAAGATGAAGCAGATTCTTCGGATGAGAGTTCAAGTGATGACTCCGATTTCGAAATTGTGGCCAACGATAATGCATCAGAAGAATTCGATTCTGATTATGATTCAGAGGAAGAAAAAAATCAAACAAAGAAAGAAAAGCATTCCAGAGACATTGATATTGCTACTGTTGAAGCCATGACTTTGGCACATCAGTTAGCATTGGGTCAGAAAAACAAGCATGATCTTGTTGATGAAGGTTTCAATAGATACACCTTCCGTGACACCGAAAATTTGCCAGATTGGTTTTTAGAAGATGAAAAGGAACATTCCAAGATAAATAAGCCGATTACTAAGGAGGCAGCGATGGCAATTAAAGAAAAAATAAAGGCAATGAACGCCCGTCCTATTAAGAAGGTTGCTGAAGCTAAGGCAAGAAAGAGGATGCGTGCCGTAGCTCGGTTAGAAAAGATCAAGAAGAAGGCGGGCTTGATTAACGATGATTCAGACAAGACAGAGAAGGACAAGGCTGAAGAAATTTCTAGATTGATGCGTAAGGTTACCAAAAAACCAAAGACCAAGCCAAAGGTTACTTTGGTTGTTGCCTCAGGTAGGAACAAAGGTTTGGCAGGTAGACCAAAGGGCGTTAAGGGTAAGTATAAGATGGTTGATGGTGTCATGAAGAATGAACAAAGAGCCCTAAGACGTATCGCAAAGAAGCATCACAAGAAAAAGTAGTAACAAAGAGCATTATTTTTCCATTCCCTTGTACAATATTGAAAATAAAGGAAAAGAAAGAAATAGATATATTATGTATACATAGAATTAATCAAATTATCATCAAAAAACTTATAGGAAACCTATCGTTTTGAATTCAGAAAATACGAGTGCACAGTAGAACAATTTTTATTCCCGTTTTACTGATCTTTTCTTCTTGTTGTTACCAAATACCTTGGAGAAAATGTATATGATGGAGATGAGTAAGCATAGTAACGTACCATTTTTGATCTTGGAATAATCCTTTGTGTCAGGCCTTGGAATTGGTACTAGAAGAGTTGTCGAGTTCAAATGGTGGAATGTAGTATCGTCTGTAAAGAGAGATTCATATCCTAGACCTTTTTTATAAAATGGATTACGGGAAACTTTATTGTCACCTGTGTCGCAGGTTAATATAACTTCTGGATCAAATGAAACTTCCAATTTATCCCCTTTATTATTAGAAGGCTCAATATATCTAGTATGCAATGTCACTTCATTCATTGTGCCGGCTTTCAATTCAAAGATACTTTCAGAACCCCATGCCTTATCTCGAAGAGAGTATTCTGGTAATTCTAAGTCGTCTTCTCCAAAAAGTAGTAAGGGAGAGGATTGGAATTTATCGATAAATAATTCTAACGGCAATTGCAGGTGCATTAGATACATGCATTTAGGGCGTTCTTCGAAATCTGTGAGATCAATCATGATTTTTGGATGCAAACCGATAGGTTCATTCAGATATAGTGATGTCGTAGTCGTCGAGTGATTGTATGCGATATGGCCCTGTTTATACAATAAGGATGTTTTCTGACATCTTTCCATTTTACCATCGTCCATCCTCCAATTACAACGTATTCCACCAATATCGACATCACTTTCATCACTTGCATCCACAAAGAATACACCTACTTCGAGTTTCTCATCTTTCACTCTTGCAATTGTAAATTCTTCACCCTGTTTCAACAGACGATATTCAACAATTTGGATTTGTGTGGGCTCCACTGATATATCATATGTAAAATCTTCTGGATTCCATGACAGATTCAAATCTACTTCGGGAGGCAAGTACTGCTCTATGTCAAACTTCTCACTGTGAAATGAATTGTAGACTGGGTTAGTAATAAACCTTTCCGGCACATCCGAAGAATTTGAGTAAACTGAAAAGCCAGCACTCAGTTCATTTTCTATAACGCTTAAACTTCTAGCCAAGTCCGCTCTGGGCCTCCAAGTGATTCTCGTAAAGGATTTATCCAAGCTTCCAGTCCTCTCTAATAGCCACCTTTGTTGTAAAACCACACCAGAACCTCCACGAACAGTCAAATGAGTGTCATTTTGGCGCATATGATTACCGATATCCTCAGGGGCATTGTAGAGTACAGTCACTCTATGTCTTGTCACCATTACTCAGCTAGAAACGCACACTTCTTGCGTTTATTCTCCTCCCGATTTGATTATGATTAGCGTTTCCATTATTTGATCTTTTTTATCAGGGGGATCTTCAAAGAAAGGAACTTTTTTTAGGAAAAAAAAAATAATCATCTTTTATTACATGTGTAATACTTCAAGCAATCATAAACAAGAGTTAAGAAGGCAAAGTTCTGCTGTTAGTGTGTCCTCCAATACTCTTGCACGACAAAGTTTTAGTTATCCCCTTCTACGTGTATTGTTCCTCCGTGGTCGATTGTGTTCAAAGATTGGGAGCTCTTTTCGTGTTTTGCACTAAGAGCATACTGTTAATCCGCAAAGGCCACTAAAACTTACCTGCATTTGTCTACTTAAAGATACATTCCAACTATTTACATTCATTTTTATTTCTAAAAGAGCATTCTGAACCCTCGGCAATTATTTCATACTCCTTCTCAGAATAGGAAAATGCCCAATACGCATACTCAACATGTGCAAATATCAGAGCCAAATCCTGTAAATACTTTGTCTACACCATCCAAAAGAGGTCACCGCCATCGCAGATCGCTAGCAATATCAGGAGATTTTGATTTTTTGAAACAGCCTGCAGCAATTGTGAATTTACCACCTCCACAGGCGGCTGAAAATTGTCCTTCAACTGCCCCAACTGCTGTATCAAGTACATTATCGCCAATACGCTACAATAGATTTCCTTGCAAAACCAATGAAGACGCTGGAACGTTAGATTTGCCTGAACCAAGATTTTATCCGTTATCACCAAAGAACAATCTGCAAACACCAAGTCCACGATTTTTCATTAGTGAAGAGCCAAGTTTTTCATCGCCAGTTAAAGGCGTCCCAGATGCCATTATTAACCTTGACGATGCGTTGAAGACAAGGCCTAGGTCATTTAAATCACATAGAAGATCTGAATCCGCTCCTCCTGATTTGGAGGTTATGGTAGATAAGGGCAATTGTGCAGCCGGTTCTAGCTCTATGATTAAAGAAGAAGAGGACTCCTTAATTGAACCAGAATCGAAAAATGAATATTATGAGCAAAAGCTTCCAACAGCACTATTATCCCCACTGCGGCCTTCCCTTTGTGTATCCGAACAGGCCATTGATGTAGATGATTCAGCTCTCAATGGGTCACCGACCCATCACAACCATGGGATGCAAAACGCCAATGCACGGAATTCCAACACATTCAATTCGTTGAAGATCAAAGGCCAAAAGCAAAGATATTATCATTATACAAAGCAGCTACCTTTGACCGTAGGCTGTGACTCGCAATCTCCAAAAGAGCAAAGGTCGGCTGCTTCAATGACAATCAATCAGGCAATGACACCTTCTTCCCTGGCCTATACCCCTTCTAAACTAGCATCTACTCCCGCAACACCAGTATCCTTTTATGACGGCAATGCGGACATTAACTTAGAAAGTGATAATTTTCCACTAAAAGATAACCCTAGATATGCCAAGGATGGTTATCCTAAAAAGTGCGGCAATTCACAGCTCAATCGTGTGCTGGATAGCGATAAAAGACAGGATTTTAGTGGAGAATCGAGAAGAAGAAGATCGGGCAGTCCTATCTCCCACATGCAACACCGCAACCTGATTGATAATATGAAAGGTAGACGAAACAGTAACACGATAAACTCAATCTTCAACTACAAGAGTCAACATTATGAAATGCCATATGATGATATGATGAAAAATGAAAACATTAATGCACAGTCCATGCCCTTTTCAGTCAACGGTGCCAACAATGAAAATAGTATCGGAGGGGTTATTACGAGAGCGGACGATGCACCCCTTCAACACTCTGTGGTCAAATCCTGTACGCCTGATGGTAAGGAAGAAATGAATAGGCTTAAAAGTAATGACAGTAATGAATATTCCAAGTCTGAAGGGCAGATCAGAACCAATTCGCAACTAAGTAAGGACATTCTCATGGGTGAACCAGGTGATATGGTTGATCTGTCCTCTTTTGTCAACGCGCAGAGAAAAGCCTCAAATGAAACTGGTGACTTAGTCTTTAGTTTATCCCAGGATGATGACGCACTGAAAACGTTCCATGCGAGCAATAGCGCAGCAACAAGCAATGAAAGCTGGTGTATTAGCGATGGTGCGTTAGGAAAGCAGGCGCAGGACAGTGAAGTTAGGAGGAAAAGAAAATCCAAATTAGGACTCTTTAGACATATTTTTTCAAGGAAGTAATACAACAATATTAATAATAAGTAATAAAAAGGTGAATCGTAACCTTAGCGGCATTGATTGCATGTAGTTTTAATAATAAAGTGTAGAATAATAAATATAAAATTTCAAAGTCATTAGAAATAAAAATTGAATAGACATATACATATAGAAATTACTTCTATCATTTAAATACATATATATACATACATGTATACGTGTATACTTGTACTTGTGAAGGACTCAATAGTTGTATTCGTTTGGTTTTTGACCAGAAGTGTTTGGGAAACCACATTCCAATAAGATATCGTTAATCAATTCAGGTTTTTCAGTAATCTTGGAGAAAACTTCATCATTTTTGGTTAAGATCATACCACAATAACCTGTGGAGTTGAAACCTATCTTCATTTCATCAGAAAAGGCCTTCGAACGTGGAACGACACAGATCCATTCCTTGGTTAACATAAGATTGTAGGATTTCTTTAGTTCTGGATTTTCGTTCAACCAGTCCTGGAAAAAGGTCAAAGCTCTTTGCAATATGGAGATGTAACACATAGCTAATAGGTCTTCATCAACAGTTTCTTCAGACTCCGGCATTGGCAAGACAAAATGAGCGAACGAGACTTTAGCATCTTGCAAAGGTTCAGTATTGAAAGTTGGTAGGAAATGTTCTTTACCATTACATAGTCTATCTTGGAAAGTGACGAACTTTTCAGGCATTTGCAGAATTTGCAAATGTTTGTGGTCCAATGAAGAACCACTGGCTGGACCAGAATTGTAAAAGACCATGTGTCTCTTGTCGGATTCTTCATTGTCCAAGGCACACAGCAACTTATAAGCAGTCAATAAATCGGTTGGGGTCAAGGCATCAGTTTGATGTTGGTATTCGTTAGTTACCAATAAAGTGTGTTCAGGGATTACAGGGAATTTGTTTAATAGCAATTTATACGCTTTGTTATCGGCACCACCAAATTCTGGGATAACCGTTAATTCTTCCTCAGGTTTGCCTAGTGGATCCTCTCCTTCTGGAGTTTGGCCACGCTCTGGCTTTTCGATCAGACTTGGCATGTGGCTAATCAAGTATGGCATGCTGGTTTTTGGGTCCTTTGTTTTCGTTGTTTCAGTCTGGATAAATTTTAAGTTACCATTATCGAAGGCACTTTTGTACTTGTCACTAATTAAAGATGCAATGTCAGCGGGGATACTCATTTTTATTTTAATGTTTACTTTTCTGTTTGTTCTAAAATCTATCTAAACTGGCTTTCAAGATCAATCTATTGTCTTTTAAGGTAAACTTTAAATTGGAAATAATAGTAATGTTAGTTCCTTCATTTTAACCTTGTATTGTATTTCCTTTGCGTGATGAAAAAAAAACTGAAAAAGAGAAAAATAAGAAAATCTTCTAGAACGTTCCGAAACAGGACACTTAGCACACAAATACAGAATAGGAAAGTAAAAGGCAATATATGAATGCAGTGCTTGTAACTGGTGCTTGTATCCAAGAATAGCTTCTTGCTGTAGGTTATGGGAATATCGTGTAAGCTGGGGTGACTTTTGAGCTATTCGCGACGCCCGACGCCGTAATAACTACTTTCGACAGACCACTTATGACAGTATTTCAGGCCGCTCTTATAAAATGACATGTTAACAAACAGTTCTGATTATTCGCCTTTTGACAGGACGATAATGTAAATAGTTGTGGTAGTATCATTCAGGTATGTAACTGTTTACTTGGTATCGCTTGAAAAAAATAAGCATTTCAGAGCCTTCTTTGGAGCTCAAGTGGATTGAGGCCACAGCAAGACCGGCCAGTTTGAATGCTCAACTCTTCAAAAGAAATTCCTCAAATATGTCCAGTTTCATGTACTGTCCGGTGTGATTTATTATTTTTTATTTACTTTGTAGTTCTTAAAGCTAAGGTTTTTTTCTTTCCTAAATTCTTGTTTAAATATCCTAAAACTAAAGGGAAAATAAACAGTACATAACAAAACATATAAAAACCAACACAATAAAAAAAAGGATCAAATACTCATTAAAGTAACTTACACGGGGGGCTAAAAACGGAGTTTGATGAATATTCACAAGATAAAAATCATATGTATGTTTCTGATATATCGATATACAATCAAACACTTTCAAGAATTTGTTTGTAGACTTTTTGCTAGAGACCTCATCAAAGTGCTACCAACTAAGATCAACTTATACTTCTTTTAGAGAAAATTTTTTTCAATGTACTCCAAAGAGATTTAGATCCTGTCTCTTCCTCTTCCTCTTCCTCGAAAGTCAAAGAAAAATCAGAGTCTCCCTGCTTATTCAGGCGGAGAGGCTCTAGGGTAGTTGCGTTTCTCTCATTGGGACACTGAACCTCATTTTCCAACATTTTGGTCATGTAAGAGGCGACAGGCTCATCGCAGGTGGGTGCATCAACATGGTAGTACCTGGACCAAGCGCTACATTGAGTCCCTCCTGGATAAACACCGCTACAATATTGTCTTTGAACGTTTGCCCAAACCATATCTTTTGAATACCAAAGCTGGACCACATTGTATGGCCTAATCATTGGTGCTACCATAATACTGGATTGGGAAACAGTCTGGTTAATTTTTTTCAACCAATTTTTCTTATCTAGCAATGATTTAATAAACCTGAAATCTAAATTGTCTTCGTTAGCGTCTGTGTCATAATCTACAATTGAGTACTGTGACGTCCAATTATATGGCACCGAGATGGGGAATCTGTCCGGTGTTTCGTCGCTGTTATCCTTCTCCTCCCTCCAAATGCAGTCAGAGGCAGGTGCCCATTCGGTTCGCCAGTCTCCGTTATTTACTACTTGGTACTGTTCCCAATCGTAATACGTTTCCTCTGGGTTGAAGATACTTGCTCTGCTCTTGACATTGCCCATAGCCACACCACGAGAAACATCGTGGAAGATTACGGAGCTGTTTACGATAGCAGGAGCAATGGATTTGACGAATGACACTTGATAAAAGTCTTTGGTCGAAAATACAGTATCAACGCCGTCGTGGGACTCGACCCCTGGTAGAAGAAGCAGAGCATCTAGATCAACGGTAGATGCTGCAGAGGTCAAAGCCACAAAGAGGGAAGATGCAGTTACGAGGTATTTACTAAACATTGGTTCGAAGTGATTACAGATTTTTCTCTCTTGAACCCTGGAATTGCAATAGCTTGGTTCCTATTGGGACCGGACCCTCTTGCGTAAAGTATATATTTAGAAGCAGCTATTTAAATCTGAATGCAAGACGAAAAAAAGCTCGTTTATAGGAGAAAAATACCAAAAAAAGGAAAACCATACACATTCGGGTATCCCAGCTTTGCTTGCAAAATCAATCGATGAGCAAGACAAACAGGGCCAGCTGATGCATATGTTTTGTGTTGCTTTCCTACGATCAGCTAATGCGAGTGTTATAAATATTCCCCTAGTTTTCTTCTCCTCCTTTATGTAACAATAACTTGTGGACTTCCCCAACATAAGACTAAAAGCAAAGGGATAACAAGGGATTTATCTTATTCCATCCCTTTGCCTAGCGCACTGTTACGCAGCTGATCTTATCAACAAGTGTGGTTCTTGCCTCTAAGATTTACATTGCCTTTTCCCAAAGGGAAGGTGGGACAAAACTCATTTTCCCTAAGGGGAAACGTAAGATACCCTTTAGGGAAGATAAGGGAAGTTAGTAGATTGACGACGTAAATCTGTGATGAGATGAAAAAAAAAGATTAGCATCTATATAAGAAAGTACATAACCTCCATTTAAGTTGAAAAAAATTTGTATGTAATGTCTTTTCTTCCTCTTTTCTTTATTTCATTCTCACCGCTAAATCGATAACGGCTAAAACAATTAAAGCTCCCTTTTCAAACCTTATACTTCCGTTAAATAATGCAAATCAAAAACATTGTCGCTGTTCTAGCTACAGTCACTGCTATCAACGCCCAAGTTGGCATTGAACCTAACGCCGCTACTCCAAATGCTACGCAGCCAAATGCTACGCAGCCAAATACTACTCTTCCTACCGCTTCGGTGACTACGACAGTTTCGATTGGCGAAGCCGTAGTTAATACCATGGTGGCGGGTGCCTTTGGAGCAGCAATCGCTGCCGGTGTTGCCTTCTTATTCTAGGAACATTTTTATTTCCTTTATTTTTTTCTTTCTTTCTAATTCCATAACCGTTGTTCAAAATTGGGGAGCTTTTTAACTTTCGTTCCATTAAGCTTTTTCTTTGTTCTTTACGTTTGATTCTATTTCAACCATAATTTATTTTTTCGTTATTTAATAATTACTAATATTTAATACTAGATGTATATACGTTGTGTGTATGCGCTACTATAGTATAGCTTAACTGTTTTATTATACCCTTTTTTTCTCTCTTTACTGTACAGAAGATGCGTCACTAATTCAAAAAAAAAAAAAAAAAATATAAAAAAAAAAGATTTTGGAGAAGCTATATCCTTTTGTGACATACAATAGAGAAACTTGTTCTGTTGGTAAGATATCTCATCTGAAATACAACAAGGAAAACCAAAAGCCATTTTTTCATTACTTGATCGACTTATGAACCGTATTACTAGGAAAAGTTGTTTATTCGCGATTATATTTGCATCATTATTTGTGACACATGCATTGGGTGCTATTGATCCGCCAAGGCGACCACATAATGTGAAGCCTTTTCATAACGGTAATCTCGAACTTCAAAGAAGAGCAAATGAACCGTTTTTTGAAATAGATGTCAAGAGTCTGAACACAAACTCACCGATATCAGAGTTGTGTAAAAAAGATTTGCACGTCATTGAATCGTCTCATGATCTTTTTCATTTACAAAACCAATGTGAATTCATCTTGGGGTCATTAAAAGTCACAAACTATGATTCTAACATTTTGGATTTGAACAGCTTGAGGGCCATTGGTGGTGACCTGATTATTCAGGATTCACCTGAACTGATCAGAATCCAAGCCGGGAACTTGAATAAAATCGAAGGGCTCTTCCAATTACAGGGACTAACCTCTTTGGTTTCTGTTGAAATTCCAACTTTGAAATTTTGTCAGTCACTGGAGTGGAAAGTTGTTCCCATCTTGAACTACGTCTCCATGGATTCTCAGAATATTGAGATTATAAAGGATATTGTCATATCGGATACTTCATTAGCAAACATCGAGAATTTCAACAAGGTTCAGGAAATTGATACTTTCAATATCAATAATAACAGATTTTTAGAAACTATTCATTCGAACGTTAAAACCATTAGGGGACAATTCAGTGTACATGCGAACGCTAAGGAGCTAGAACTTGAAATGCCACACTTGAGAGAAGTGGAAAACATAACGATTAGGGACACATCATTGGTCTACCTTCCACAATTAACAAAAGTGAAAAGCTCTTTAGAGTTCATCGAAAATTACTTTTACGAATTGAACCTGAACAATTTGCAGAAGATTGGTGGAACATTAGGAATTATCAACAATGTAAATTTAATAAAAGTTAATTTGGAGAACGTAACAGACATTCAAGGTGGCTTGATGATCGCCGATAACGAATCCCTCGAGGATATTACTTTCCTGCCAAACTTGAAGCAGATTGGAGGTGCTATTTTCTTTGAAGGTTCGTTCAAAGATATCATGTTCGATAGCTTGAAACTGGTGAAAGGTAGCGCTTTTATTAAGAGTTCATCAAACGTGTTGGATTGCAATAAATGGACAAACCCATCAAATGGAAGATCAATCATCAGGGGTGGGAAATTCACTTGTATTTCTGGTAAGAAGGAAAATACGCTGAATGTTAAACAGGATGGTACAATCATAGAAAAAGGGTACAAAGATTTAACGCAAGAAGGTGAAGACTCCAAGAAAAGAGTGATTTCAAAATACGCGAACTCAGCAAATCCAAGCATGCAATTGGACCCCCTTCTTTTTGGTACATGCCTTGTTGCTATGTTATTGTTTTAAGATTACTAGTCTAGTATAACAGAAAGTTTTTTTTGTTCCTAATATTATCTTTATCTATATACATATATCTCCATGAAAGGCATTTGAATTTCTATCTTTCTCTTTCAATCAAATATTGTCTTATTATTGATCAAATAATCGTATATGCACAATGGCAACTCGTCTTTCAAACTCTCCACTTGCCCATTCTTCAGTTTGTTCCTAATCTCGGATGATGAAACATTTCTTAATGCTGGATAATCATTTTGCATAACATGAATCCTAGCGCCCCATTCTCTGGGTATTACCGGTTCGAATTTTCCCTCAAGGATGTCACTAGCATATCTTAGTTGCGATTCAGCACTGAGATGGCAATCGCCTCTCGCCAAGCAATATAATTGAGATCCCGACATGAAGCTCTCCATTACATCACTGATTTTTAAAGGATGATAATATTTTTCATCAAAGATCCTAGCAATTGTATCAAAACCAACTAAGTAGCCTATATCTGCACTGCATCCTTTAACAAATTGCTCATGTAATATTTTGTCCTTGTCGATGAATTTCGAGAAAACAGTCAACCCGACAGATACTACAGATTGGGGGAGCTTCTCCTGAAGGTAGTCAGCGAATAAGCACATCATTTCCAGACGAGTTGGAAAAGATGCCGGCTTAGGCAACTTATCTGCATTATTCACCGCTAACAGTAATAAAACATGCGAACGGGTGTCTTTCAATTTGAAGTTTTTAATAGTCTGCGATAGTAGTTGAAAATGGGCCAGATGTGGTGGATTGAATGAAGAATCAAGGACAAATAACTTCTGACATTCTAGATGCTGGGGTCCTTTGAGAACCTGAAATAGTAAATTGCTTTTTCGAAACTGCTCGAACGTCTTCTTCATATTAGTCTGCTAGTGCACGTACTGCTATCAACCGTCATTGATTAAGTGTCCATTTTCCAAAGAAGTAGGAGATTATATAACCACGAGTATGACGTCTTCCAGGGAAAAAAAAAAAAAAAAAAAAAAAACCCAAAAAAAGGAGCCTTGAAATGTGTATCTGATATATATAATGTGTATGTAAATATCTATTTAATTAGCCATTGGGATTTCAACTTCTTGTTTGAAACAGAAGGACGGATAAAATACGTGATCACCAACAAGACGAATATAGTAATAAGCAATTTACCCTTTTCGAAAGTAGGACTCATTAAATCAAATTGGCCCGAAGGTGTGATCCTTGTACAAAATACATCAAGGCCTAGATCACATATAATGCTTGTGGATTCCAGATTGGTTGGGATGGAGATCAACTGCGAATCGGATCCTGGCAATAGATTTCTGAAATGAGTGATAATGAAATTATCATTAATTGGGATAACTGGCGTGTATGGGGTAGCCATAAACTCTTTTTTCTTATCCTTGGCCATTTCTTCTGCTGGTTTACCTCTTGCATTCAATAAAAGCTTTGGTATGTAGGTGATTTGTCCATTTTCTAATTCCATAACGATTGCCTTTGTGGTAATATCATCCGTTGTCTTGGAAATGGACATTGTTTTGATAATCTCGGGAAAGATGAATTGTTTAGTTTGAAATTGAGGTTTGTTAATGTGTCCAGTCAATGGATCATAAGAAAAATTGTCGCTTGAGTTAGACAAACGCTCATCTGGGGTTAGTGACTCATATAATTCCACCACTACTAACTTTTGTTCTGGAACAGGTTCAGAACTGAAATAGGAATAAACGACCCAATATTCACCGAAAACAATATCCATTGGAAACCTAAAATCCGGAGAATCCTTGTGCTCTTGGGTAATGAGGATTTCTCCTGTAATGGTATCAATTAAGTTAAAAGTGATTGTATGATGTTCTTCATTAGCGATCAGATAAGCCGCTAGGTTGGGGTACAAATATTTATAAAGAACCGATTTGTCACCTAGTGTAATACCAAGAGTGTTTAGGTTTGTTGTTTCCCTCTTGCTATATGCCACCATTTTCTCTTTCGAATTTACGGCTTTTTTCCAAGTTTGTTTTACCGTATCGTTTTCGATTATGTAGCCATAAATGCCATTCGTGTCATGCTCTGTGACGAATATGTGGGAACTAGAATGGTTGTTGGCAACTATTGGTACATCCGTATTCTTGCCGGGATTCAATTTGAACAGTAAATGATCCTTATCCTCAAACTTAATCAGATACTGGTGATCATGTTCATTCAGCCTAATAACGGAATCAACAGTTTTCCTTTCATATAGGGGGGATCTTGATTTGATAATCGGTTGATCTTTAGTAACTTCAATTGTCAAATAATGCCCATCATGCGAAAAAACAACAAGTTCGTCATGGTTTTTATCCGTCCAGAACATTTTGACGCCCTGATCAATTTCTAAATCGAGTTTCCAGATAAGTTGGCCCTTATTGACCATATCAAGGCCGCCGATAAAGCCATCATGCGTCAAAACAATTAAGATTTTGGCGAATCCGAACTTCAAATCTGATACCGTGGTATCCTTAGCGTCTAGAGCTAGGAGTTTAGTGAAGACACGTCCTGGTGAGAATTGGTTTTCTTTCAATAAGTTGATAAGGCGATTCCAATTAGTTGTCAATCTAAGCCAGTAAGCATTCCAAAGCGAATTTGAATCAAGTTCCGCTTTCATATCTTTGTTCAACTCCACATCCCTAGAATCGAAGACGTCCAATACAGCATAGTCTACCGCGTTAGTTAACCATTCATCTCTTTGCCAAACAGGGATCAATTCTGTGCCATTGGCAGAGAATCCCATATATTGGGTATCATTAACGTTCAACACTAACGCCAGGGGATCTTCACGATGAAAATATTCCACTTTATTGAACCCTTGAGGTAACTCCAATTTCCATTCTGCCAGTTTTGACTGCTCATCGAGAATATGTAGTTCATTGTTCTTAATAGATACTTGATCGTTTAAATATGAGGATCGAGGTAAAATGGTCGTAGAAGGGGCATTATCTACGCCTTCCTCTAGTAAAAACCAATCGTGTAAATCAAATTTCTGCCAATGGTTGCTTGAAGAGTTCACACAAACCATTGCGTTATGGTCATTACTATCCAGTTGAATCTCATCAATGGTAAAGGGTAAAACGTTTCTGAAAAGAATCTGTCCGGAAGAAACGTTAAACGAAGAAACTAAGCAGGAAGTTTCGGTAGGGTTCGATAAGATGAGAACCCTGTTGCGGTCTCGAGAATCAGGGATGACTTTCTCCCAAGGACCTAAGTTAGCCAGTTGCCAATCAGTGATAAATGCATCATCTGAAAAAACGGCTTGGACACAACTCGTGTTTAGGAAGAGTAAAATGAAGACGTACACCAAGTCTGTACACGTTATCTTCATTGCTATGGGGGAAGGGGAGGATGAAAGTGTTGATATGAATGTAGGTATTAGTTATTAATGGAGTGTATATATATATATGTTATTATATATTTGCATATATAATATGAAATCCCAGCCATATTTTCTCTGGTAGCCGTCTGAAAAATCACGGTGTACGAAGAAGGATTTAATATACGCACGGTACAACTAAGCAATCCGCAAAGACCTAATGTGTCTTTTCATTAGTGAGAGCCTTGGGGG
>OBMA010000184.1_pt1 | contig 33284 bp, 36 predicted proteins | sample 1539141 | NCBI WGS metagenome assembly OBMA01 (sample SAMEA3991484, study PRJEB22521) | metagenome | biome: anthropogenic terrestrial biome; feature: sewage plant; material: raw primary sludge | place: Sweden | collected 2012-09-26
GTTTTGGCATTTTTTATACTCCGACTTTTTAATTCAATTATTCAAAATTCCTATCGCGTCATTGTGGGCTCGACCCGCAATCTCCTCGCAAGAAGATGCCGTGTCAAGCACGGCATGACGTTTCGTAGGGTGGGCTACCAAAAGCAATGCTTTTGCCCCACCGTTCTAATTCATTCTCAACTCACACAAAGGTGGGCAGTGCCCACCCTACCACTTCAACACGTAATGCGTAACTGCCCATTCGTCAATCTAATATTTAATATCTTTTTTCAGTGCCGTCAACTGCGTTACTAATTCTGGCAATTCATCTGCAATAATGCTCCACACCGTATCATCATCCACACCCAAATACCCATGAATCAATCGGTTGCGCGTCGCCACGATCATGCGCCATTGAATCTGTGGATATTTCGCACGAACCTCATCGGGAATATGCGTAGCCGCCTCTCCGATAAGCTCAACATTTCTGAGCGTTGCATCATAATTCAAACCACTGGTAACAAATGATTCTTGAGTCATACCTTCACAATAGACCATAGCATTGGTCGCGAATTTAAGCATATCGTCAATATAAAACCGCCATTCACGCTCAGACATCTTAGACATGAACCGCCTCCCGTTCAATAAAAGGACGCAACTCCGAACGCATCGCCTTATCCGTCACCAAATCCACAGGCAACTGCAACGCATCCTCTAAATAAAACTGCACACCAAAATACCGTTTGGCATTCGCCACATCATTAAAAGTCACCCACACATCCACATCGCTGTCGGCGCGGCGTGTATTGCGTACGGTCGAGCCAAACAAAGCCAAATCCACCACGCCAAAATGCTCAAACAAATATTGTTTAGACTGGCGTAATACCGCTAAAACCTGTTCACTTTGAGTCATTATGTATCCTTTTTCAATATTCATTCACGCTCGGCATTTACGTAGGGTGGGTCAGTGCTTTTCTGACCCACCAATGCACAGCGAACATTATGGGTCAATAAAACCGATTGACCCACCCTACTTGCTTGCTAATGCAGGCTACGCGCTGAATTAGTTCAAAAAGCTACTACCATTTTACAAATCAATGGCGTTTTTTTGTTCGGCTAGAATTGCCTCTACTAACTCTGGTGAATACCCTGATTTTTCGCATGCCAATTTAAGCGCATTTACATGAAATACCTCATAGGTATTTGAAGCCCCGCAATTAACGCACTTAACTATATCAGTTGATTTAGGTGAGTCAGGAAAGTCAAAAGTGTCACCATCACATTTGGCACATTGATATCCAAAATCATCACCTGTTTTATCAAAAGTTTTTATTTCCAGTTTTCCTGTGGTGTTCATACCTATACTCCAAAAATACATATCTACAATTTTCATGAAAGGATACTCAATCTCTCCTTTAATCTTTTGAGTATCATTTATCTTCTTCGAAATATTTTGAATTTCATTTTGATTTTTTCCACACCAATTCAATAATTCTTGAAAATGATTTTCAAAACAGCTTTCACTGAGTTTTGAATACTTCAGTTTAGCTTGTCGAATTCCTATTATAAAAAATTTATCGTATGCTGGGACACAACCCAAAGTACCCAATAAAATCTTAGTGATCAAAGTATCAGAAATACTTATGCCGTAAATCTCGTCGTTTAGTTTTTTGATTAGTCGAGACAATAACTTAATTTTGTCAGGGGTGAAATCTTGAAACTTAATCCCTCGCAAAACTTTGTATTCAGATTTAACAATTTCGCGGACAGCATTCTCATGTATTTTATAATCCTTTTTTAAAAGAAAAGAATTTCGCAACATTCCCCAACTTGCTAAATAGAATCCTAAGTGCAGACATGCCAAATCAATCTCAATTGAATCTCCATTGAAATAGTTGTAACAATGCTCCCAAGATTTAAACCTATGATTTTTATCATCAATAATTTTTTCATAAAAACCCATCACGGTTTTTTCAATTGATTCTCTATCATCCATTAAGTTTTCTTTCACCCTTCTCCCCCACAATCAACCCCATCCCCATCATCACCAAAACCATGCCCAATAGGTGATACCATTGGAACGATTCGTTCAGCAACAGCATCGACAGCACCACACCACTCACAGGCATCAGCGCAGTAAACACCGATGCGCTGCTGTTGGGCACTTGTTTAATCCCCGCGTGCATCAGCAATACCCCAAAAGCCGTGATGCCAACCCCTGTGTACACCACCAAGCCCCACACATACATCGGCACATGGCTAAAATCAAAGGTCAGCGCGTCATACAGCGCAAACGGTGCAAACAACACACTCGCCCCAGCGGTCAGTATCACCATCAGCCAAATACTCGGCAAAGGTCGGCTCAATAATTTTTGCGCCCCAAAAAACACGCCTTCAAACAATACCGCACCTGCAATCAGCAAATTACCCAACCATACATTGTGTGCATTGTTTGTGACACCCGCATGTGCCTGCGCACCATACACATTCATCACCAAAGCACCTGCCAAAGCACAGATTAAAGCCACACCGCGCAACCACGTCATGCGTTCGCTCAAAAACACCACGCCAAACAACATCATCGACAACGGGGTCGCACTGGTGATGATGCTCGCGTCAATCGCATTCGTGCGCTGTACGCCCCACAACAGCAGCAAACTAAACAAAAATATGCCACAAAAAATTTGAACAAACAAAATCCATTTATCGCGCTTGTTAATCGGTGGACACACCACCTTTTCGCCATGACGATTGCGCCAAAGCAATACCGCCACCAAAGCCACACACGCCAAAAACTGTCGGAAAAACGAAGCCGTCATCACAGGGATGTTTGCCACAATCACCTTGCTCACCACAAACATACTGCCGATGAGCAGCATGGAGGCGGTCATTTGCGCATAGGCGAGTTTTTTCATTCATTCCAATCCATTGTATCTGTCATGCCGTGCTCGACACGGCATCTTCTTGCGAGGAGATTGCGGCGCAGTTAAAACTCAGCTCGCAATGACCAAACTTTTATTTCCCCAAAATTCCCAAATAACCCTGCATCGTCCACTCTATGCCCATCTGCAAGCATTCCACCACCAAGGCGTGTCCAATGGATACTTCTAAAATATTCGGTATCTCGATAAAGCGCGCTAAATTCTCTAAATTCAAATCATGCCCTGCGTTCACCCCCAAACCAGCGTCTTGAGCAATTTTTGCTGCACGCGCAAATTGTGTCCACACCGCATCATTGTCTGCTGTGCCATAGGTTTCTGCATAGGGCTCGGTGTACAACTCCACCCGCTGCGCACCCAATTCTTTTGCCAGTGCAATATCGGGGTTGTCATAATCGACAAACAAACTCACGCGGATGCCGTGCGCATTCAAATCCGCGCACACGCCGCGCAAAAATTCGGCATCGCGTGCCAAATCCCAACCATGATCCGAGGTGACTTGGTTCGGGTCATCGGGCACGAGGGTGCATTGCGCTGGTCGAACCGCTTTGACCACATTGAGAAACTCCGTAGTCGGATTGCCTTCAATGTTCAATTCTTTGCCGTGCTTATCGCACAATGCTTTCAGTTCGTGCGCATCCGAGTAGCGCGCATGACGCTGGTCAGGACGCGGATGCAGGGTAATACCGTGCGCACCGAGGTTTAAAAATTGCTCTGAAAATGCCACCACATCGGGAAAGTTGCGCCCACGGGAGTTGCGTATCAAAGCGATTTTATTGATGTTTACCGATAGTTGGGTCATTAATTATTCCAAAATTTTTTAAAAAATTAGTCATTGCGACCCTCGAATGATTTTATCGAGGGGAAGCAATCCAGCGGTGTCTATTGTATGGATTGCTTCGCGATAAAGCCGCTCGCAATGACAACCGTAGCGTGGGCAATGCACCCTACCTCAAATGATTCGGAGATTGCGGGTCAAGCACGCAATGACATATTTTCACTCCAAAGTCGCCGTCGCCAATTTCGCGCCAAAGCCGACAAACAATGCGCCCACCGCACCCGTGCCTGTGACCATCCACAACGGTCTTGCACGAAACGCATTTGCCAAGCGCGCGCCTGCAAAAATCAACACCGACAAGTACACAAAACTAAAAAACTGCAATATCAAGGCCAAAATCGTGAACGCCAAATACGGATGCGAAGCATCGGGACGCACAAAATTTACAAAAAAAGATACGAGGAACAAAATCGCTTTGGGGTTAATCAAACTCACCAACAGGGCTTTAATAAAGGGCGAACCGTTGGCGGTATCTTGATTCAAACCTTGACCATGTTGCCCATCGATGGTGGTGTTTTGCTCCAATAAAGTTTGAGCCGAAATATTCGCGCGATTTTTCCAGATACCATACGCCCCCATCAACATTTTGATACCAAGATATGCCAAATACACACCACCGATGGTTTTTAAGATTAAAAATAATTGCGGCGCGGTTTTCAGCACGGTCGCCGCGCCCAAAGTCGCCAGCACCATTAAAATGGTATCACCGACAAACACGCCAAATGCCGCGCTGTAACCACGACGCACACCCTGCCCTGCGGCAACCGCAAGCGTGTACATCGAATTGGGTCCAGGCAGCAATATCACGGCAATCACGCCGATGACATAGGTGGTCAGGTCAGTGATGCCAAACATTAATTTTTGCTCGCCGTCATATTCTCAACAAAACGATCAAACATGTACGCAATATCATGCGGACCCGGTGAGGCTTCTGGGTGTCCTTGGAATGAGAATGCGGGTTTGTCGGTAAACGTGATGCCTTGCAGAGAACCATCAAACAAAGACACGTGCGTCACGCGCACATTCGCGGGCAAGGTGGTTTCGTCCGCCGCAAAGCCGTGGTTTTGCGAGGTAATCGATACGCGCCCTGTGTCCAAATCTTTCACAGGATGGTTCGCGCCGTGGTGACCAAATTTCATTTTCAGGGTTTTTGCCCCTGCCGCCAAAGCCAAAATTTGATGCCCCAAACAAATGCCAAATACAGGCAGGTTTTTATCAAGGAATTCGCGCGTCGCGTTAATTGCATAGTCACATGGCTCAGGATCCCCAGGACCATTGCTCAAAAACACGCCATCGGGATTCATCGCCAATACTTCGGATGCAGGCGTTTGCGCAGGCACAACCGTGATGTCACAACCGCGCTCAGCGAGCATGCGCAGGATATTGCGCTTGACGCCAAAGTCGTATGCCACGACTTTGAATTTTGGGTTGGTTTGTGCGCCAAAACCCTTACCGAGTTGCCACTCGGTTTCTGTCCATTCATATGCCGTTGTACAACTCACGACCTTTGCCAAATCTTGCCCCGCCATACCGCCAAAGCCTTTGGCCAAGGTTTTGGCTTGCTCAACGTCATCGCCTATCAGAATACAACCGCCCTGCGCGCCTTTTTCGCGCAGTACACGAGTCAACGCACGGGTGTCAATGCCTGCAATCGCGACGATGCTGTTCGCTTTCAAATAGTCGGACAAAGATTGTTCGGCGCGAAAGTTGCTCACAATCGCGGGTAAGTCCTTGATAATCAAGCCCGCTGCATAAACTTTATCCGCTTCCACATCCTCGCTGTTCACGCCGACATTGCCAATATGCGGATAAGTGAGCGTGACCATTTGTCCTGTGTATGAAGGGTCAGTGAGGATTTCTTGATAACCTGTCATCGCGGTATTGAACACCACTTCGGCAACCACATGCCCCGTTGCACCGATGCCATAACCTTGAAACACCGTGCCATCGGCCAGTGCCAAAATTGCCTTGGGAAATTGGGAAGAAAATATGGGTAACACGGGACACTCCTTAACTGTTTTTGCAATGATATGGCTTGATATAAAAATCAATAGCCCGAAAAAAAGCCGCCCTTCCAATCACTGTGTGATGTGTGGTGGCGGCTGGTTTGCCGAAGTATCATCGGGCTTTCTTTTTTATCATCGCGCAATACGTTTGCTTAAAAATTGAATCTGCGAGATTCTAACAGAAAATAAGTCCAAAGACTGGACTAATTACGTGATTTCCTCCACTCGATGGCACGCAATTTGTCTGCCTGCAAACGAACGCAATATAGGCTCTTGCTCAGCGCACTGCGCTGTCGCATAAGGACAACGCTGATGCAAGGCGCATCCCGTGGGTAAATTTAACGGGCTGGGCAATTCACCCGCCAATTTGCTTAAAATCATCCTATTCATTATGTATCGGCAGCCTGAAATCGCTGCAAAACCACAGGGATATGTCGATGAAAAAAACCATAACCCGCAGGCACGCCATTGTCATGTCCATTGCGTAACATTAAAGCGACCACAACAGAAGCTACAAATTCAGCCTCGGTATCATGGCGTTTATCATCGATTTTATTGCTATTGAGTTTAGAAACAACTAAAGTGCCATCGTCTTGATTGTCGAAGTCTTGAGACTGTAAATTGCCATATTTTTTAAGCTTTTTAAGCGAAACTTGTTTCTGATTAGGTAACTCAGTGATATTAAGATGACCAGTGCTGCGAACGTCACTTACAAACTGATGGGTAGCATTTTTTTCAAAGACATGGTCAACAGTAAATGAAATTTTGGATTTTGCAAACATGATGTCTCTCCTTTCAGAGTGCTTGCCAACGAAATCGTTGATACACACCCTACAAAAACCGCATCCCCTCTTTGTTAAAGTGTGGAAAGCCAGTTTTGCCGTAAAACAAGATTTGCTTCATGGCTCACCTCAGGAAAGGATGGTTTCATTATACACGAAATTAAGTAATTACCACTATACAAGCATTAACGCGTATATCTTTCACAAAAATAGCAACAGCTTTGCAAAAAAACGTTTTTTATCATATGGTTATTTGCATAACCATATGATAAAACCCCGCGAATCTCTTCGCGGGGTTTTAGTTGAAACAGATATTTTTGAGGATTATTCAGGTGTTTGAGTTGGTGTTTCTTCCGTCGCAACAGGCACACTCGCCTCACGCGCAGGACGCTCCAGCAATGCCTTCATCGACAATTTCACACGGCCACGGTCATCAGTCTCAGTGGCTTTAACCGTAACCAATTGACCTTCTTTGAGATAGTCGGATACTTGATTCACACGCTCATGAGCGATTTGTGAGATGTGCAACAAGCCATCTTTACCAGGGAATACTTGGATAATCGCGCCAAAGTCAAGGATTTTGAGCACTTGGCAATTTTCATAAACCTTACCCACTTCGATTTCAGCGGTCAATTCAGAGATGCGGCGTTGTGCATCGGCGGCTTTTTCAGCATCATTGGAAGCGATGGTGATGGTGCCGTCTTCTTGAATATCAATCGTTGTACCTGTTTCTTCGGTCAATTGACGAATGGTCGCGCCACCTTTACCAATCACGTCGCGGATTTTGTCCGCATTGATTTTCATGGTATACAGGCGTGGTGCAAAGGTGGACATTTCTTCACGACCACCCGTGATGGCAGACTGCATTTTGCCCAAGATGTGCATACGACCTTCTTTGGCTTGTTCCAACGCCACCTGCATGATTTCTTTGGTGATGCCTTGGATTTTAATGTCCATTTGCAAAGCGGTAATGCCAATCGCAGTCCCCGCGACTTTAAAGTCCATATCGCCCAAGTGATCTTCATCACCTAAAATGTCGGTCAATACCGCAAACTTACCACCGTCTTTAATCAAGCCCATCGCGATGCCCGCAACGTGGGCTTTCATCGGCACGCCCGCATCCATCAACGCCAAGCAGCCACCGCAGACCGAAGCCATTGACGATGAGCCGTTGGACTCGGTGATTTCGGAGACCACGCGAATGGTGTATGGGAACTCTTCGTTCGATGGCAAACACGCCACCAATGCGCGTTTTGCCAAGCGACCATGACCGATTTCGCGGCGTTTGGGTGAACCCACGCGACCTGTTTCGCCTGTGGCAAACGGCGGCATGTTGTAGTGCAACATGAATTTATCGCGCGAACTCGCTTGCAATGCGTCCACGATTTGCTCATCGGTTTTCGTGCCCAAAGTGGCGACCACCAAGCCTTGGGTTTCGCCACGGGTGAACAATGCCGAACCATGCGTGCGCGGCAAAATGCCCAATTCGATTTCAATCGGACGCACGGTGCGCGTGTCGCGACCATCAATACGTGGTTTGCCATTCAAAATTTCAGAACGCACCACTTGCGCTTCTAAGTCAAACAAAATATTGCCCACTTCCACCGCATCGGCTTCAACGCCTGCCTCAGCCAAGGCCGCTAAAGTTTTGGCATGTACATCGCGCAATGCAGTCGTGCGCAATTGTTTTTCGCGAATTTGGTACGCCGCTTGTACATCAGCTTGAGCGACTTCAGTCACTTTAGCAATCAAAGGCTCGTTTTTCGCAGGAGCAGTCCAGTTCCACTCAGGCTTGCCACCATCGCGCACGAGTTCATAGATTGCGTCAATCGCGGTTTGCATTTGCTCATGACCATAGACCACCGCGCCGAGCATGATGTCTTCTGGCAGTTGTTGGGCTTCTGATTCAACCATTAAAACTGCGGCTTCAGTCCCCGCCACCACCAAATCCATGCGTGAGTTCTCGAGTTGCGCAAAGGTTGGGTTCAATACATATTGACCATCGATATAACCCACACGCGCCGCGCCAACTGGACCTGCGAATGGCACACCCGAAATCGCCATTGCCGCAGACGCCGCGAGCAAGGCTGGAATATCAGGGTTGACTTCAGGGTTTGATGACAACACCTGAACCACCACTTGGATTTCATTGTAGAAACCTTCTGGGAACAACGGACGCAATGGACGATCAATCAAACGACTGACCAAGGTCTCGTTTTCAGAAGGACGACCTTCACGGCGGAAAAAACCACCAGGGATGCGACCTGCGGCATAGACTTTCTCAATATAATCCACGGTGAGTGGGAAAAAATCTTGCCCTGCTTTGGCTTGTTCTTTGGCAACCACGGTGGCTAAAACCACGGTGTCATCCATATCCAACATCACCGCGCCCGAGGCTTGGCGTGCGATTTGACCCGTTTCCATTTTGACGGTGTGTTGACCGTATTGGAAAGTTTTGGTAACTTTATTAAACATACTCATAAAAAATCCTTTTCTAATTAAGATGGGATGTTTTGACATGCTATTCCAACAGGATTTAGAAAGCCGTCATTGCGAACGACGCTTTATCAGTGAAGCAATCCATGCGCCCTGATGGATTGCTTCGCGGTGAATCTGCTCGCAATGACGAGAAACTTACTACCAACCCTCTTGGAATAACACCTGTCAATAAACATCCGAAATGACAACAACATAAACAAAAATGCCTGCATCATCGACACAGGCATTCTCATAAACTGATTATTTACGCAAGCCCAAACGTTCAATCAGCGAACGATAAGCGTCTGCGTCTTTGCGTTTCAAATAGTCGAGCAACTTACGACGGCGGCTAACCATTTTCAACAAACCACGACGTGAGTGGTGGTCTTTTTTGTGGGCTTTAAAATGCTCAGTCAAATCGTTGATGCGGGTTGTGAGCAAAGCCACTTGAACTTCTGGAGAACCTGTATCGCCAGCTGCGCGTTGGTATTGCGCGACGACTTCGGCTTTAATTGCAGTAATAGACATATCAATCCTTAAAAATTAAACTTGCGGTCACGTTGGTCTCACAACGCGCCGTGCGCTCAAAATGAGCAACGAGCATTGTACTACAGCACGCTATGTTTCACAAGTCTAATTAAGCCAAAACCTTTGCCAAGGTCAGCATCATCAAACCCAGCAATACAAAAATTGTCGCACGCCAAAACAAGCCGACTCCGCTGTTGAGCGAGCGCACATCAGGATTGGGTCCCGTGCCAATTTGCCCCGCATGTTTGACTTCGTTGGCCTTTAATTCAACGTCCTCGCCGTACAGTGCCAACTCATGCTCATCCATCATATCGCGCGTGCGTTGTGTGACGCCATCGCGCAGAGTTACGCCCAATGCGCCCGCGCCCGAAGTCAAGGTCACCGCTGCCGCGTCGGTTTCACCCAATTGACGCAAACTGCCCGACTGGGTGCGCCATGCGTACATGGCTTCTTCAAAATTGCCCACCACGGCAAAAATTACGGCAGCACAGCGTGCAGGTAAAAACTCTATCCAATTCATCATTTTGCGTGCATACACCGTGTATGCATCTTGTTTGCCCTCGGCACGCAGATGCCAACGTCGCGCCAGTAAATCCGCTAAGCGGTAAAAAACCACCCCCGCCACACCGAGTTGAAACGGTGCAAAAATCAAGAACCAAAACAAGCCCGCGAACACATAGCGCAAACTCGATACAATCGCCATTTCCAATGCTTGACGAATCAACTGCGTTTCTGAGAGTTGCGCCACTTGAATATTGCCACGATAGCCCGTCAATTCAGCCTCTTCGTGCAACCACTCAACCAATGCGGTGCGTGCTTTTGCATCATCACCAGCAGTCAATGCAAGGCGTATTTTGCTATAAAAATGACTGAATTGGCGAATGCCAATGGTCAAATATAAAACCCCAATCGTCAACAGCAAACCAAGCAAAGGGTGAATCGCGTGGGTCGCAAAACTCAGCAACCCAGCGATCAACGCCCCCATCAAGGTGATAAACCAAAAGGTTTGCCAAGGCTTGACCTGATCCATCGCCAATGCGCGCTCAACATAGTCAATCGCATTGCGCAACCACAAACGAAGTCGGGTGTAACTCGACAGCGGAAAAATTTGCTCCAATAACAATGCACCTAATATCGCGATTAAACTCATGGCACTTCCTTTATTATTAATTGTCTCAATGTTATTCTAAACCAAAATTTGATGTGAACGAGCGTGCAAAAAGGATTATTCGAATCCCGCGCGCAAAATCAAATCAAAATTATGCAACATCGCCATGCTCGCGCCCCAAATAAAAAATTCACCGTGGGTGATGCTCAAAAAAACTCGACTTTTCTCAGCGTATTCAAAGGTGTGCACACGCACCTGAGTCCGATCAAACAGTGTGCGCAATGGCACTGTAAACATTTGGTCAACTTCTTGCGCATCGATGCGAATGGTTTGAGCCTGCCACAAAGACGCACTCATCACCGCAACAATCGGGGTCACACAAAATCCTGTGATGGTTTGATAATCAGGCATCGCGCCCAAAATCATCACATCATCGGGATTTAAACTAATTTCTTCATTCGCTTCGCGCAAAGCCGTTTGTATCGGAGTTTCGCCTGTTTCAATCCGACCACCGACGAAACTCACCTGCCCCGCATGATGGCGCAAATGTGCCGCACGCGTGGTGAGTACCACATCATAGCCTTGCTCACTTTCTATCAAAAGCACCAATACGGCGGCATGGCGTACATTCTCTGACAAACAGACATCTTGTCGCCATAAATCGGATACATCTTGAGCGTGCATTAAAGCGCGTTTAATGAAAATTCGATTAAGCGATTGCCAATTTTGCTCTATCCATGCAGGCATTTTGGCATGTTCAGACCACGCCATATGAGGCACTGCGCGCGGATTGAAAATAGGAATGATGGACTGAGTCATATTTTATTGTAAGAGATGTCTACATAAAAAGGCGACAAAAAAGCGCGAACATCCAAGTCGCGCTTTTTCATTACCAAAAACAGAAACATTAAACTGCAGCTGTTTTGTTTTTGCGTGCAGGCAATTTTTCTTTAATACGTGCTGATTTACCCGAACGATCGCGCAAGTAATACAACTTAGCACGACGCACATCACCGCGACGTTTCACTTCAATACCTGCAATGGCTGGCGAGTACAATTGGAATGTACGCTCAACCCCCACGCCAGATGAAATCTTACGCACGATGAACGATGAGTTCAAACCACGATTGCGACGCGCAATCACGACACCTTCATACGCCTGAACACGTTTACGAGCACCCTCGACGACGTTCACGCTGACCACAACCGTATCACCAGGGGCAAATACGGGGATGGTTTTTCCCAAACGAGCAATTTCTTCTTGCTCTAAAATTTGAATCAAATCCATTTTTCACTCCAAATACCATCGTTTGTCATCGGTTTTTATTGTAGATGACCAGAGGATGGATGATGCTTAATGTCTTTTTATTGGACACGCCACATCCATTTAAAAGCCCAAACACATTCATGCCTGTTTGAGCACCCAAATACAGCATTGACCGATTTACAAAACCTCGTGTGTCAATTGCTGTAAATATTTTTCATCTGCCGCGCTCAAAAAACCTTGCGCCCGCGCCCGAACAATTAAATCAGGGCGTTTATACCAAGTGTTTTTTAAAGCCATCTGCCGACGAAAGACCGCTATTTTAGCATGGTTTCCCGACAAAAGCACCTCTGGCACAGCAAAATCCTCAAAAACTTCGGGGCGTGTATAGTGCGCACAGTCAAGCAAACCGTTCAATTCATCTGAAAACGAATCTTGCGCGGCGGACAATTGGTCATTTAAAACATCAGGCACGCAGCGCAACAGAGCATCAAACATCACCATTGCCGCCAACTCACCACCCGACAAAACCACATCGCCAATGCTCAATTCGGCATCAATCAAACCCGCGTCAAACAAACGTTCATCAATCGCTTCATAGCGACCGCACAACACAATCAAACTGCGTGGCAGTTTATCAAACTCAGCACTCGCCGCGATATTCATGGATACGTGCATGGCTTGCAATTGTGTTGCGACCCATGTCTGTGTCAACACCACACCTTGCGGTGACATATAGACCACATAAGGCGTATAGCCCAAAGCCATTTGTCGTTCCCGCGCAGCACGAATCGCGCTAGCCAAAGGCGGTGCCATCATCACCATACCGGGGCCGCCACCATAAGGTCTGTCGTCCACATTTTTATAGGCATTGCTGGCAAACTCGCGCGGATTGGTCAAGGTCAAATCCACCAAGCCCAACTCAAACGCACGGCGCACAACGCCCTGCTCCGTCAATACGCTGAACATTTCGGGAAATAAGGTGATGACATCAAGCAGAATAGGTTTTGAAGATGTTTTCATTCAATGATGAAATGAATTGATATTAATGATTGAGGGCTGATTGCCAAACATCTCATGTGCAGACATCAAAAGAAGCGTGCAGTGCTAATTTTTTACGCTGTCGCGTCCACATCCCATGTCACAGCAATGGATTTGGGTTGTGATTGTACATCCACTTCACCCACAAATGCGGACACAAAGGGAATGAGGTATTCAGTAGGTTTTACCAAATCTGAATCTTGCGAAACCACATTCATCACCGTATGCGCGGCATTTTCAAAGAGTTGTGTGACTACGCCAAGCACCACACCATCTTGATTGATGACTTGTGCGCCCAACAAATCGACCCAATAAAACTCATCTTCATCAGGCTGTGGAAACTCTGTGCGTGATACAGCGATTTGCCAACCTTTGAATTGTTCGGCCATTGTGCGGTCAACCCAACCCGCCATTGTTCCGACCCACGCATCAGCGTGCGGTTTAAAACCTTTGGGCTCAAATGCCCGCCAATGGGCATCTGCGACCGATTGCTCAGGAATATACGGCGCAATCCACCAACGCGTGGCGTTTTGCAAGGCATCGGGCGAATGCGAAAAGGGATGGATTTTCACCCACCCCTTGACACCATATGCTACACCAATGCGAGCAACGATGATTAAATCATCCATCTGTTGGACAATGGTATTGCTTTGGGTTTTAACAGTTTTTGTGGCTTGTTGGGCAGGTTCCTGCACACGCTTTTGTTTCGGAACGAAGTTCACCATGCGTCAAAACCCAATCAAAAATAATACAGGTTTAAGCAGTTTTAACTGATTTAACCAAACGTGCAACCGCTGGACTCAATTGAGCACCCACACTTTGCCAGTGAGCCAAACGTTCTTGTTCAATGCGCAAGCCTTCAACACCTTCAGCCGCCAATGGGTTGTAAAAGCCCACACGTTCGATGTAACGACCATCGCGACGATTGCGTGAATCGGCCGCTACGATGTTGTAAAAAGGACGTTTTTTAGAGCCACCACGAGCCATACGAATCACTACCATTTTTTAAACCCTTAACTTTTAATTAAATTAGATATTCCATCTGTTAATTACAACTCGGCTTTAAACATCAAAGCCGTAAACGTTTAATTATACTGTCAAATTTCACTTTGAGCAAGCATGAATTTGTATTTATCCTGAAACAGTGGGTTTACATACCCAAAGCCAGTGCCATGGTTTCTTTGACTTCTTCCATGACCACATAACTTTTTGAGTTTGCCACCCCAGGCAGGCGCAGCAATACATCAAGCAGTTGGCGGTACTCGCTCATTTCGCGAATGCGCGCTTTAATCAAATAATCAAAGTCACCTGAAACCAAATGACACTCTTGCACTTGCTCGACTTCGAGCACCGAACGACGAAACTCCTCAAATTTGCCGTTGGCCATATCGCGCAAACTGATTTCGACAAACACCAATAAACTCGCGCCCAATTCCTGTGGATTCAAGCGCGCATGGTAGCCCAAAATAATCCCGCCACGCTCCAAACGGCGCACACGCTCAATACATGGCGTTAAAGATAAGCCCACTTGTTCTGCCAATTCGGTCATCACAATCCGACCATCTTTTTGTAAGATACTGAGTATTTTACGGTCAATTTTATCCAAAGTTTTGTTGGCTTTTTTTTCTACGCGCATTGCACCCTCTTTGTTTATGTTAATAGTATTTATTAAATATCTGATTAATTTCAGTAACAAATTCTATCATTTTTTCAAAACGCTCACAAAAAACACAAGTTTATTATTCAATAATCTCATGTCGGTTTAAAAATTAGTACCATTTATGTGACAATACAACAAGAATCTGAGCTTTTTACAAAACGACCGCACATCAACAGTCATTCCATGTCACTTGTTGCCAGCTACTTAAGTTTTTCATCAGGTCGCTGTGATACAATTCGCCACTTTATTCTTATAAGGCGCACACCATGTCAAACACCATCACCGTCATGCCATCTTCCACTCAATTTCCAATTGAGGACAACGAAACCATACTCGATGCCGCGTTGCGTGCGAATGTTATCCTGCCTTATGGGTGTAAAGACGGCGCATGTGGTTCTTGTAAAGCAAAATATATCTGCGGTGACATCGACATCGGTATGAATAACGCAATGACGCCAGATGATTATCAAAAAGGCATGTTGATTACCTGCAAAACCACAGTAACATCGGACACCACCATCGAGGCAATGATTGCCGATGCGGCTTTTCCTGTCAAAAAAATGCCATCGCGCATTTTGGAACTCAAACGCGCGACCGATGATGTGATGGTGTTGCAATTACAATTACCCGCCAACGATGATTTTAAATTCCGTCCTGGCCAATACATTGATGTGATTTTGCGCGATGGCTCGCACCGCAGTTATTCGATGGCATGCGCCCCACGTTTGACAGAAAAAACCTTGGAGTTGCACATTCGCCACATGGTCGGTGGCGTGTTTACCGACCAATTATTCAGCGCGACCAAAGAGCGCGACATCCTGCGCCTTGAAGGTCCTCACGGCACGTTTTATCGCAACGATAAATCCGATGCGCCGATGATTTGCATTGCCTCGGGCACAGGTTTTGCGCCGATTAAAGCGATTATTGAGGACATGCAAGCGCAAGGAATTGCCCGACCCATCCATTTGTACTGGGGCGGACGCGTACCCAAAGATTTGTATTTGAATGAACTCGCCGAGCAATGGGCGCGTGAGATTCCGAATTTTAAATACACCCCCGTCGTCTCCGACGCATTGCCTGAACACAACTGGGCAGGACGCACAGGTTTTGTGCATTTGGCGATTGCCGAGGATTATGCCGATTTGAGCGGGCATGAGGTTTATGCCTGCGGTGCACCGATTGTTGTGCGCTCGGCGCATGATTTATACACCACAGCACATGGTTTGCCCGAAACAGCCTTTCATTCAGATGCGTTTTTGAGCGCGAAAGATAAAGTGCCTGCATGAATGTCTTGGGGGCATTTGTCAGCGGCTTCATCACAGGATTGGGGCTGATCTTACCCATCGGCGCGCAAAACGCCTTTGTGCTCAAACTGGGCTTATTGCGCCAACACGTTTTGCCGATTGCATTGTTGTGCGCCTTGATGGATGCCCTACTCATCATGCTGGGCACGGCGTTCGTGGGTGTGACCTTTGGGCAAAGTACCACCGCTTTGCAAATCGTGCGCATCATTGGCGTGACATTTCTGGTGTTTTATGGTGCGCGGGCATTTTACAACGCCTTCAAACACAGCCAACCGTCCGCCGAATCTCCACTCACACAAAGCGTCACACTAAAAACTGCGGTACTCACCTGCTTGGGATTTACCTTGCTCAATCCGCACGTGTATCTCGATACATTTTTCTTGCTTGGCACCATCAGCACACAATATACGCCTGCTCAGTATATCTTTGCTTTGGGCGCGTGCGTGGCGTCGTTCGCATGGTTTTTGAGTTTGGGGTTTGGCGCACGCATCCTCACGCCTTGGTTTAAAAAACCACTCACTTGGGTGATTTTAGAATGTGCGATAGGTCTGGTTATGTGGGCAATTGCTTATAAAATTTGGGTATTGCCGTTAAATTAGTTTTAAATTAATTCAATACACTATTTTTTATCAAAATGCCTTCACATAACATCCATAAATTTTTAAATCGCAGTATAATCATGCAGTAGTCAGTCAATATTTACGGTTGCATCACACACATCTAAGGGGTTTATTATGGGATTATTCGATTCAATTAAAAACGCATTCGGTAAAGCGGTTACCGAAGCACAAGAAGCGGGTCAAACTTTGGCTGAAAAAGCTGGTCAAGCAGTTGATGTTGCACAAGATTTGGCAGGTGATGCATTAGAAAAAGGCAAAGTGCTTGCTGACCAAGCGGGCGATAAATTATCCGAAGTCGCCATCGTGGCAACTGAAAAAGCAGGTCAAGCATTTGATTCAGCCAAAGAAGTTGCTGGCGAAGCGTTGGAAAAAGGCAAAGAATTCGCGGATCAAGCAGGCGATAAGCTATCCGAAGTCGCTACTGCGACCACTGAGAAAACCAGTCAAATTGTCAATAAAATCAAAGGAGACGACTCAGCACCGCCCCAAGCCTAATCGTTGATATCTCAAACAAAATTTTGACTTTTACCCGACATCTAAACCTTTAAGGTTTAGATGTTTTTAAATCTGCTTGACTTTTTCAACCTTAAACACACCTCTTATATGAAATCTGCAAACTTACAAACCTTCATCGAATACGTTTCTAAAAAGAATCCCAACGAGCCTGAATTTATCCAAGCTGTCCAAGAAGTTGCCGAAGCGGTCATTCCTTTTATCGAAAAGAATCCTCAATACCAAAATAAAATGTTACTCGAGCGCATGATTGAACCAGAACGAGTCATTAGTTTTCGTGTCACTTGGATGGATGATGCAGGCAATATCCAAGTCAATCGTGGTTATCGTGTCCAAATGAACTCGGCAATTGGTCCCTATAAAGGCGGTCTTCGCTTTCACCCCTCTGTCAATTTAAGTATTTTAAAATTCTTGGCATTTGAGCAGACCTTCAAAAACAGCTTGACCACTTTACCAATGGGTGGCGGCAAAGGAGGCTCAGACTTTGATCCGAAAGGAAAATCTGACAATGAAATCATGCGCTTTTGCCAAGCGTTCATGACCGAACTGTCCAAACACATCCATGCAGACACCGATGTCCCTGCAGGTGACATTGGTGTGGGTGGGCGAGAAATTGGCTATATGTTTGGTCAATACAAGCGTCTGAAAAATGAATTTTCAGGCATTTTGACAGGTAAAGGTTTGTCTTATGGCGGTTCATTAATTCGCCCTGAGTCAACTGGTTATGGTACGGTGTACTTTACTCAAAGCATGTTGCAAACTAAAAATGATACGTTTACCAACAAAACTATCGCCATCTCTGGCTCGGGTAATGTAGCACAATACGCTTGTGAAAAAGCCACTCAACTGGGTGCAAAAGTAGTCACCCTTTCCGACTCATCTGGCTATATTTACGATGCTCAAGGCATTGATACTGAAAAATTGGCGTATGTCATGGAGCTCAAAAATATTCAACGCGGTCGTATCAGCGAATACATTAATCGCTACCCTACCGCACAATTTATTGAAAGCAAACGCCCGTGGGAAGTGACTTGCGACATCGCTCTACCATGTGCCACCCAAAATGAATTAGATGGTGACGATGCGCGCGCATTGATTAAAAATGGCTGCATTTGCGTGGCAGAAGGTGCGAACATGCCCTCAACCCCAGAAGCCATGGAAGTATTTACGCAAGCCAAAATCTTGTTTGCACCAGGTAAAGCATCGAATGCGGGCGGTGTTGCCACTTCTGGTTTAGAAATGTCACAAAACTCATTGCGCTTGAACTGGACTGCAGCCAAAGTAAACATCCGTTTGCAAGACATCATGCACAACATTCATGCGGCGTGCGTTCATTATGGTAAAGAAGCAGATGGACACATTGACTACATCAAAGGTGCGAATATTGCTGGGTTTGTGAAAGTAGCCGATGCCATGTTGGCTCAAGGTTTGGTGTAAACAATCGTATTAGTTTGCGCATCAGCATCAAGAAAATAGCCAATCAAAAGATTGGCTATTTTTAATGATTCAAGTTTCACAACAAGTTCGAGACGTCCGTTTACAAATCCTTCACCGCAATCACATCTCGCTCCAAATACTCCTTGGACTGCATTTCGACCAAGCGTGAGACCGTGCGGAAAAACTCATTCGCCATCTGTCCCTCCGTGTAGAGTTGTTCGGCGGGTGCTTGTGCACTGACAAATAACTTCACATTGTGGTCATACATCACATCAATCAGCCACGTAAAACGTCGTGCTTGTGACGCCATCGCTGGACTCATCACGGGCACATTGGACAATAAAATCGTATCGAAAATTCGAATTAAGTCTAAATAGTCATTTTGCGAACGCGCCGTGCCACAAAGCGAATTGAAATCAAACCACGCCACCGAGCCTGCATAGGCGCGCGCTTGAATTTCACGGTGGTTGATGTGAATGCTCGCGCCTTCACTGTGCGGGCTGAGTTTATGATACAGATTAGACAAAGCCTCATCGGCCGCATCGTCATTCGGCGTGTAATAGGTCACCGCTTGCGTTAAAGTGCGGCGACGATAGTCAATTCCCGCATCGACATTGACCACATCGTTGATGCGTTTAATCAACTCAATCGCGGGCAAAATTCGATCGCGGTGCAAACCATTCGGATACAAATCATCGGGTTTGTAGTTCGAGGTCATGACAAAACCCACGCCGTGCTTAACCAAACCATCAAGCAATCGGTGCAAAATCATGGCATCGGCAATGTCCGAGACATGAAATTCATCAAAGCAAATCAAACGGTAGCGTTCTGCCACGCGTTTTGCCACTTCATCCAAAGGGTCAGACTGCCCTTTCAAGGTTTCTAACTCACGGTGCACGCCGTGCATGAATTCATGAAAGTGAATGCGGATTTTGCGCACCACGGGAATATGGTCGTAATACGTGTCCATTAACAGACTTTTACCACGTCCGACACCGCCCCAAAAATACACGCCTTTGGGAATCACGGGTTTGCTCAACCAACGTGTGAGTTTATTCGCACGTTTTTCTTTAAACGCAATCCAATCATCCTCGCATTGTTGTAAACGTTTGGCTGCGGCTTCCTGTGCATAATCGGGCGTGTAGCCGAGTTGGGCTAAGTTGTTCAAATAGACTTGTAAAAAAGTGGATTTATTCATGGGTATTTCATTCATTTATATTTCTAAACGCGTGCTGTCAGAGTCCATATAAGGATTGTCAAACCCCAAACGCGCCAAAATCTGTGTTTCCAAACTTTCCATCATCTCGGCTTCATCGTCATCGATATGATCAAAGCCCTGCGCATGCAATACCCCATGCACCACCAAATGTGCGGCATGCGCCAGTATGGTTTTATTTTGCTCTTTGGCTTCACGTGCCAAAACCGCGCCACAAAAAACAATATCCGCTTCAATCATACCGCCCATCTGCTCGGTCAATTGTTCGCACACTTCTTCGGGCAAATCGTCAAATTCATCGCTGTCGTTATACGCAAAGGTCAGCACATTGGTCGCATAATCCTTACCACGATAGGTATGATTCAACTCACGCCCTTCAACCTCATCAACAAAACGCAGGGTCAAGCGCGCATCTTGTTGCAATGCGGCTTTCACCCAGCGGCGCAATAAAGGACGCGGCAAAATGCTTTGCCAATCGTATGTCGAATCGGCGTATTGAACACTTAAATTGAGTTTTACGACCATGACTAATCCTGTGATTTTTTAACTTCTGCTTCGAGTTTTGCGAGTTTCGCCAATCGCGCTTCTTCCTTAGCCAAGACCTTGCTGCGGGCATCATAGGCATCGACAATTCGTGCGACCAATGGGTGGCGCACCACATCGACTGAGGTAAATTCTGAAAACGCCAAGCCTTTGACTTTGCGCAGGGTTTGCATCGCGTCCGCCAAACCACTTTTCATCCCACGCGGTAAATCCAATTGTGACGGGTCGCCCGTGACCACGGCGCGTGCGCCAAAGCCAATACGTGTGAGGAACATTTTCATTTGCTCAGGTGTGGTGTTTTGGGCTTCGTCCAAGATGATAAAGGCATGATTGAGCGTGCGCCCGCGCATATACGCCAACGGCGCGATTTCGATCATTTGTTTTTCAAACATTTTTTGAACTTTATCAAAGCCCATCAAGTCATACAAGGCATCGTACAAAGGGCGCAAATACGGATCGACTTTTTGCGTCAAATCCCCAGGTAAAAAGCCCAAACGCTCACCCGCTTCGACCGCAGGACGCGTGAGCACGATGCGTTTGACCACATCACGCTCGAGCGCATCGACCGCGCACGCCACCGCGAGGTAGGTTTTGCCCGTGCCCGCAGGACCTGTACCAAAGGTAATATCATGCGAAAGAATGTTTTCCAAATACGTGCGTTGACGCGGCGTGCGCGCTTGTAAATCGGTACGGCGCGTGTACAACACAGGCCCTGCATCATCTAAAGTGGGTAAATCAGGATTGAGGGTATGCGAAGGCAAACGCGATTCGTCTGCATCCACGCGTGCGCGCGAAGCGTGAATCAACAACCGCGCATCGGCGCGCTGCTCATCGGTGCTGCCGTGGCGTTTGTTGGCAAAGCCTGCTTGCAATTGCACGATACCCAATTGCACATCATCAATGCTCAATTCGCGCCCTGCCCTATCGTAAAAATGCGCCAATGCTTGCGCGACTTCTTGCGCGCGTTGCCCACTGCTCGCGCTGACGGTGAATTTACCACCACGGCGTGTGATGGTGGCATTGTAGGCCTGCTCAATCTGACGCAGGTTCTCATCGAGCGTACCGCAGAGATTCGCCAAGCGCGAGAGTTCGGACTTGGGCGCGATGAATTGGGTTTTGTGAGATGCCATAAATTATTTACAAAATAATGTTGAGTCGTGTTTAATTGAATTTAATTGTTGTTTCTCTTCTTCCGAAAAAGGTGAGTTGTTTTTAGTAAGCATGCAAGCAATATACTCTTTTGCGAGTTGATTTTTATCCTCATTGGCGCAATTCACATTATCCTGCTGTGCTCGTTGTCTTTCTTTGGCATTCTTTGTGGCATTTTTATAAATTTGATGATGTTTCAAGGCAACTTCTTTTATTTTTGCATTGAGATAAGAGAACTCTTTTGCATCTAATGCACCATCCTTATTTGTATCAAAATTACCCCATGTTTTATCGCATTTTGAAAATTCATTAAGCATAACTAATCCATCATTCGTTGGAAGCAAATATTTTTTATTTTCCTCTAATATCGTGTCCGAAGAAAAATGAATCTCTTTACTTGTTAATTTTCCATCTTGATTTGAGTCTAAAGATTTTAATGATATTGACTCATAACACGAAAACCTCCATCCCCCTTTATTGTCTTTGAGTCCAGGAGAACAAGATAAGTACTCATCATGGGTACACGACAAAAGAAAAAACAAGCAAAAAAATAGCAATGATATTTTTGTAATCATGATTTAATCTGTGTGAGCAGTTCAATAAAATACCGCTCATACTCACGTAAAAAACGATCCATTTTCACCGCCGCATAGGTGGTGTTTTTACCAAACAAATAACCCGCATCGCGTTTGACCAAGCCCAACTTATCGCAATCCACATTCGCCAAAGCCATGCCTGAGAGTATCCCCACCCCCAAACCCAACTCAACATAGGTACGAATCACATCTGCATCCACCGCCTCAAGTGCAATGTCGGTGCGCAAGTGCGCGTCAATAAACGCCTTGTCAATTTTCGCCCGTCCTGCAAATGCGGGGTCATAGGTAATCAGTGGGTATTGCGCCAAATCTTGAATTTTAATTTTGGCTTTGTGTACCAAAGGATGCTTTGCAGGGAGTAAAATTTGGTGCGTCCAATCGTAGCACGCCTCGCTGCTCAAACCTTCAGTCGCCGCCAAACGCTCGGTCGCCACGGCAATATCCGCGTGATCATGCAAAACCATTTGCGCGATTTGCGACGGCGCGCCCTCCAGCAAAGACAAGCGCACATCGGGGTATTTTTCGCGGAATTTAGCAATGATGCTCGGCAGCACATAACGCGCCTGCGTGTGCGTGGTCGCAATCGTGAGCCGTCCGAACATTGGGTTTTTGCACTCAGACACCAAGTCTTTGAAGTCATCCATTTCATGCAAGATACGTTCCAACTGCGGCAATAAAATCGTCCCTTCTTTGGTCAAACCACGGATGCGTTTGCCATGACGCTCGAATAAATCAAAACCCAAAGTGGCTTCAAAATCCAAGACAGTTTTCGACACCCCAGGTTGCGAGGTGAACAAGGCATCCGATGCGCGAGTCAGATTGAAATTTTGACGGACAATTTCGCGCACATAACGCAATTGTTGTAGATTGATATTCATGGATAAATCCTTTTAAGCAACGCGTGTGACTTTCCACAACCACAGCATCGCAATCATTAAAAACAATAATATGGGGGTCACCGCCACCACGAAAGGCGAATAACTGAGTAAAGGCCCTAAAAATTGCACCATAGAATTCATAATAAAAAACAATAAACCCAAGAAAATCCCTGTCATCACACGCACCCCTACCCCACCTTTGCGTGTTTGCATGAAAGCAAACGGCAGAGCCAACAGCAGCATCACCACAATACTCAAGGGGTAAAACAATTTTTGCCAAAAACCCAATTCAAATTCACGTGAACGTTGTCCTGTTTCTTGCGCATTTTGAATGCGCTCACGCAGTTGCATCAAGGGTAAAGACACATACGATGCACCTCGAAAACGCATTTTTTCTAAAGTATAGTCACCTAAATCGGCGGTCTGCTGTGGCAATACCTGTTCAGTCTGCCCCGTCACCACACCTGCGGAATTGATGGTCAATTCGATTTGATGCACATCCGACAGTGCCCAAACTCCAGTTTTTTCGGTTTCCATTGCGGTTTGCGCAACCGTTAGGGTTTTCAGTGCAAATTCTGGCGTCAATTCATACAAACGCAGGTCTTTGAGTGTATTACCCTTGACAATGGTGCGCACGTTAATCATGCGCACATCGCCATTGGGCAAATTTTGCCGTCCCCAAAAACCACCCGCACTCTTAAAATATTGGTCACTTTGCAAAGCGACACTTTTCATGCTGCGCGCTGTTTCGTCCGCTTTGGCAACCCCCACTTCGCCCAAAAATGCGACTGACAATGCCAGTAATGCACCCAAACTACTTACCATCGCCACCATTTGACGCACACTTAAACCCGATGCACGCCACACGATTAGTTCTGAGCGCGCCGCCATATTGGACAATGCCAACACCCCACCAATCAAAGTACAAATTGGCAACAGTCGATACATATAATCAGGCGTGCGCAGTAGCGTCACGCCGATCAGCGTCGCCATCGTATAATCTTTTTGACCGACCGAACGCGCTTCGTTCAAACCATCCATGGTCACTAAAATCAAAAAGAAGCCGAGCAGCACTGCACCAATCGACAACAGCATCTCTTTATAAAAAGTACGTACCACCAAACTGCGAATCCAGTCCATACCACCTCAAATTCACACGCGTTTGAACGGCCAGAGCGCGCTCAAACTCAAATTAGAAAAACGCCAAGCATGGTTGCGATACCACAATGCCAAGAGACTCAATAAGAGAAAACCACCATGAACCATCGCAAATGCCCACCATGCGCGCAACTGACCACGGGCAATCGCACTCTCCCCCATTTTGATGAAATTGAGATAAATCATCAACAAAGCGACACCCATCAAAATCCCCCATGTTTTATTCGAGCGTGGACGCGCATAGCCGAGTACCACCGCAAAAATCGCCATCGGCACAATCATCCACGCATCCGAAATGCGCCGATAAAACTCCGCCCGTGCTTCTGGTGTTTTTGTCTTAAACAAGGTCAGTATTGGTAACTGATCGACTGGGGTTTCTTTGAATTTGCGTGCTTCAACATTCGCCACATCACTCATCGAAATACCGTATTGTCCAAAACGCATACTGCTGATCTGCTGCTTGTTGGCATCGAGAAAATACTGACGACCATTCTCTAAAATCAAAAACAAGCGTGCGTCATCCGATATCTTGGCATAAGCAGAATCCGCAGTCACAACCAAACGCTTATCGGGTCGATTTTGAGTGATAAAAATTCGTTCAAATGCAGGCAAAGTCCCTGTTTTAACCGTTTGTACAAATACCGTGCGTGCCCCATCTTTGGTGGTTTGAAACGAACCATCTTTGATTAAATTCAACTGCGATGCCACACTGTTTTTTTGATACACCGCTAATTTTTGGTTCGCCCAAGGCACCAGCACCACGCTCATAAAAACCAAGAACAGCACCATCGGCAACACCAACATCCACACGGGTTTGAACAATGCCCAAGTACCAACACCTGAAGATTGCCACACCACCATTTCAGAGTCTTTGTACAAACGCGCCACCGTACTGGTGATGGCAATCACCACCGTTGCCACCATAATCAGCGGAAAATATTGCAAAGACATCACCAACAAATATTTCAGCAGCACATCCAAAGCTATCGCGCCTTCATTGACATCTCCGAGCGCGCGCACCAAAAAAAACACCGTTATAATTGTAAACAGTGTGAAAAACAACACCGCAGTCAGCGTCATCTTTTCGCGCAAAATAGAGCGTTCAAATATCATAGTCAGCCCAATAACATCCCAAAAATAGCCTGATTCATCGCCAACACAAACGCACATGAAAAGGTGCGATTGGTTATAATACGACCGAATACTCGAATACCAAATATAGACTAAATATATTTTAGTTATAAAAGAACCACATTCTACAGGAAAACAACCATGCTATTTCAACTCAAAGCAGCAACACCGCTCAAAGGCACAAAAAAACAATTGGCGTATGCATTCATCATTGCCAGCCAAAACGATAAGTCACAAGTATGCCTTGATGAAACCACACGTTTGGCATTGCCTGAGGCGGTACAAAACGCCCTTTCCATCACCATTGATGCCAACCATTTCAACGGCTCCGCCAATCAACAAATCAACTTGATGGATGCCGACACCCACACCCAGTTCATCGTCATTGGCACGGGCAAAAAGTCTGCCAAAACGAGTAAAACCGCCGCACAAGCCATCACCGCCTATTGTCAGCAATACGAAATCAAGCAAGCATCGATATTCGTTGACGAACACTTGAGTGAATCAAATGCCCTTAATCAATTCGTTTTAGGCGCATCCGACACCGCCTATACATTTGAGTGCCCTCATGGCATGAACACGGGCGAGCACGCGGCAAACAATGCGAAAAAAGCCTTGCAGTCTGCCAAACGCACACTCACTTTAATGACCCCAAAAACCCCCAACGCTGAGCAAAAGCAAGCCTTTAGCCAAGCCGTCGCGATTGCGCAAGGCGTGGCACTGTCCAAGCAACTCGGCAACTTACCCGCCAACTACGCCACACCAACGCATTTGGGCGAAGTGGCGAAAAAACTGGGCAAGGATTATGGTTTTAAAGTACAGGTTTTGGAGCGCAAACAAATCGCCGCACTGAAAATGAATTCGTTTTTATCGGTCGCAAAAGGCTCAACCGAGCCACCGCGCTTTATCGTGCTCGAGTACAAAGGCGCGGGTGCGAAAGACGCACCGACTGTATTGGTCGGCAAAGGCATCACCTTTGACTCGGGCGGGATTTCGCTCAAACCTGGTTTGGGCATGGATGAGATGAAATACGATATGTGCGGCGCGGCTTCGGTGCTCGGCACATTTAAAACCTTGGGCGAGATTAAGCCCAAAATCAACGTGGTCGGCTTGATTGCCACCTGTGAAAACATGCCCGCAGGCAACGCCAATAAACCAGGGGATGTAGTCACTTCGATGGCGGGTTTAACAATAGAAGTGCTCAATACCGATGCCGAAGGTCGCCTCGTGCTGTGCGATGCGCTGACTTACGCCGAACGCTACAAACCATCTGCGGTGGTCGATATGGCGACGCTCACGGGTGCATGTGTGGTCGCGCTGGGTCACCATCACTCAGGTTTGTTCTCAAACAACGATGATTTGGCGGCTGAAATTCAAACAGCAGGCGCAACGCAAAGCGACACCGCATGGCGCATGCCTTTGGACAGCGAGTACAACGAACAACTCAAATCGAATTTTGCCGATTTGGCAAACATCGGTGGAATGCCCGCAGGCAGCGTGACCGCCGCGTGTTTTCTGTCAAAATTCGCTGAGAAATACCCATGGGCGCACATCGACATTGCAGGCACGGCGTGGAAATCAGGCGCGAACAAAGGCGCAACGGGACGACCTGTACCGCTGCTAAGCCAGTTTTTGCTCAACCGCGCGAAGTAAAGCAGGCTGCTATTTCGTCATTGCGGGCTTGACTCGCAATGACTCTTTTTGACTGTTGCGGTTGATGACAGCTGGATTTCATCCATAGCAATTAAACCCCCCATTATCATAATCACCAATCACACCATGACCCAAATTGACTTTTTTTCCAACGCCCCCAATCGCATCGAATACGTCGCGCGGCTTTTGCAAAAAGTCCAGCAACGTGGACAAACCGCAGTGGTGTATGGCGATGCGCCAACTTTGCGATCTTTGAGCGATTCATTGTGGCAAGCGAATGGATTTTTGGCGCATGAGTTGATTCTCGAGTCCGTGAATGATTTGCCCAATATTGCACCGTTTATCCTGACGGCGCATCCGCACGCGCATTTTCCACACCATGAAGTCTTGATTAATTTATCAGACGAGCAACCTGCTTTTTTTGCACAATTTGAGCGTTTAATTGAAGTTGTGCCCAATGAAGACACACCCAAACAAATGGCACGCGACCGTTGGCAAAATTACAAGCACACAGGTTATGCAATGAAACACCACGACATCGCAGCCATAAAAAAATAATGCGGTACAATGCAACAACATTGTCGGGTTTGGCAATGTGTTCATCGGGTAATTTTTTTAAAAGGAATCCATTATGACCATCGTCAAAGTTATTGAAGTCATTGCTTCATCACCCACCAGCATCGAAGATGCGATTCAAAGCGCAGTGGCTGAAGTGTCTAAATCCGTGCGCAATATTGACTCGGTTTATGTCAAAGACATCAAAGCACACGTTAAGGACGGTAAAGTCTGTTCATACGGCGCGATTTGCAAAATTTCTTTCCGCGTTGATAATGAGGATTGATTGAAGTTATCTACAAACAAAAAGCGTGCCTCGGCACGCTTTTTGCATCATGAAGCTTTGGCAAATTATTTCAAATTTCCCGATAAAAATTGTTGCAAACGCTCGCACTCAGGATGCACCAATACTTTTTTCGGATCACCCTGCTCTTCAATCACACCTTTGTGCAAAAAAATCACGTGGTTCGAGACTTCACGCGCAAAGCCCATTTCGTGCGTAACCACCACCATGGTGCGACCTTCCTCTGCCAACGCACGCATGACCTTGAGCACCTCCCCAACCAATTCTGGATCCAATGCTGAAGTCGGCTCGTCAAATAAAATGACTTCTGGCTCCATCGTCAAAGCACGGGCAATCGCCACCCGCTGTTGTTGCCCACCCGACATTGCTGAGGGAAATTTATCTTCCGCACCTTGCAAGCCGACTTTGTCTAAATATTTACGAGCACGCTCAACCGCTTCGGCTTTGCTCAAACCCAATACGCGAATCGGTGCTTCAATCAAATTCTCCAGCACCGTCATGTGTTGCCACAAGTTGAAGTGTTGAAACACCATACACAAGCGGCTGCGAAAATGTTGCAACTGCTTGCTGTCGTTGGCAACCAAATCGCCTGTTTTGCTTGGCTTGAGGTCAAGCAATTCACCATTGAGGGCAATCGTACCTTGATTGGGTTTTTCCAACATATTGATGCAACGCAAAAACGTACTTTTACCCGAACCCGACGAGCCGATGATGCTGATGACATCGCCCGCATTCGCGGTGAGCGACACGCCGCGCAGAACGGTATTGTCGCCATAACTTTTATGAATGTCACTGACTTTGAGTTTTTCTTTTTGTTCCATTGAATGCCTCTTGTTGTTATGATGGGTTTAAGGTCCGAGACTTTCGCCCAGACCCAAATCTTGTTCTCCAGACACGCTGACTAAGGTTGCACCTTGTTGAGCGTAGCGCACGTGATGACACGCAAATACAAAGCCATCAATCGGACTGCGCACGTCCGTACTGATTTGATGAATCGGGTCAATCACCTGTGCCATCACCTGACCTCGAACCACGGTATCACCCGCTTGTACCACAAAAACCACCACCCCTGCACTCGGCGCATTGACATACTGCACGCCCGCGAGCGGATGAGGCTTGCGAATTAACTCAGGCAATGCTTGCAAGGCATCCGTTTGCAACGACACGTCGCCCAAATGCGCCAAATACTGCACCATGGCTTGTGCATCGCTGTGCGCCAATTTGTGTTCTAAATCCATTTGTCCGCGCAACTCCACCGTCGTACTGCAACACGCGCAGGGAATATTTGCCTTCGGAAATTCACGTGCCAAACGCAACCACGGTGTGGATAAAAACTCATCAAATGCTTTTGAACCCGAATCCTCGGACACAATTTGGCATTCACTGCGCAACAGCCGCGCCAATGGTTCTACCGTTGGCCACAATTGCGGCAAGGTGTAGCAGTGCATCACCGCATACTCATCGCAATGCAAATCGAGCACCACATCGGCATCAAACGCCAACCCGACCAAAATATGCTGCAAGGTATCTACTTGGGTTTGTGGTTGATAATCCTCAATCACCGTACGCATGGTTTGACGAATACGTTGCACATTCGTCGCCGCATCTTTGCCCAACTGTTCAGGGTTTTCACGCAAGCGCGCAAGGGTTCTGCCATACAAATCAAAATCGGTCAGCCGATTGAAGTTGCGCCCCGTAAACAAATCAAATCGCCCCGATGGATCGTACATCAGAGTTTGTGCCAAACCAATCGGATTGCACAAGGGCACAAGCACAACATGCGCTTTAAGTCGCCCCTCTTGCTCCAATTGCTCGAGCATGGGGCGCAAGTGATAAGCAACCAATGCACCAGGCAATTCATCGGCATGCAAACTGGTTTGGATGTAAATTTTTCGCTCTGAATCCTCAGAACCGAAATGCAATGCGGTGACGTATCGCGTCATTCCGAGCGATGCACCGTCCAAGGCATGGTATTCAATCCGCATAGTCCGTCCTCAATGCGCACGTGGCTTTAGGTGCGCTAAATATTTGCGCTCCAAAGCTTTAAATGCTTGCACCAACACAAAGGTAATCATCAAGTACAAAACCGCTGCGGGAATATACGCCACGAATGGCTGATAATTCGTGCTGTCGAAGCGATGCGCCTGCCCTGTGATTTCATACAACGTAAAACTTGATGCCAGCGCGGTGGCTTGCACCATCAAAATCACCTCATTGCTGTACGCAGGCAAGGCACGGCGCAAACTCGATGGCAAAATAATATGCCGCATGACCTGAGATGGATTCATACCATAAGCGCGGCCTGCTTCCACTTCGCCGTTTTCAGTATTGCGAATTGCGCCCGATAAAATGATGGTGGTGTAGGCTGCCGTGTTGAAAATCAACCCCAAAAGCACCCAAAAATAACCTTCGCGTAAGAAATTAAAACCCGGCACTTCCATTAAGTTTTGCACCCAATCCATACTGCCCACGCCATCGTAAAAAATATACAACTGCACCAACAAAGGCGTGCCCGTGAAGAAAAATGTGAACATGCGCACCCACTTAGCGGGTACAGTGGTTTTGCGCGAATGAATGACTGACAAAGGCAAAGCCATCAGTCCGCCAATGAGCAAAGACACGAACGTCAAACCCAAGGTCAAAGGCAAACCTGCCAAACATTGCAAAAATGAATCTGTCCACAATTGTAGGGTCTCGTTATTCATAACGCACCTCCACAATACCTTTGCGATAAGTTCTGTCCAAATATCTGAATAAAGCAATAGAGCCGAGGGTTAAAAACAAGAACACCACCGCTGAGAGGAAATTGAACAACAACGAACGATGCTCAACAATGCCCGCCTGCTGCGCCACGCGCACCACGTCTTCTAAACCAATAATCGACACCACCGCAGTGGCTTTGGACAGAGCCAACCAATTATTTTGAATCCCAGGTAAAGCAAAACGCATCATCAAAGGAAAGGTAATGCGTTTGAACACCTGCCATTTATTCATGCCATAGGCAATGCCCGCTTCCAACTGACCCGATGGAATCGCCATAATCGCACCGCGTATGGTTTCTGTGAAGTACGCGCCGTAAATCAAAGTCAATACCAAAACGCCCGCAGTGAATGGATTGATGTCAATCTGCCCGTAACCAAAAAACTCAATCCATTGGTTCAGCCACATTTGAATGCCATAGAACAGCAGCAACATCCAAACCAGTTCAGGCACCCCGCGCAAAATCGATGAGTATGCAGATGCTAGCCAACGCACCCAAGCCAAACGTGACAGACGCATTTGCGCCATCACCATGCCGACAATGAATGAGAGTACAAACGATATAACCGCCACCATCAGGGTCAAAAACGCCCCATACAACAGGCGTGGCAGATATTGTGCAACTAAATTTAAAGTTTCCATGAGCACCTGTGTGAATTTATTTGGTCATTGCGGGCTTGACCCGCAATCTCCCAAGATTTGGCTACTACGTAACGCATATGTATTCTATACAAATCAAACATCGGTCATTGCGAGCGTTGTTTTATCAGCGAAGCAATCCATGCGGCATCAGTTAAATCAGCACCCATATGGATAAACAATAGTTATCACTCGGCTCAATAACAACCAAATAAAAACCCCACAAACAACGACACGCATGTGGGGTTTTTGTCCTTCAAATAATTTTATTGACCATAAATGTCAAAATTGAAGTATTTATCAGCGATGGCTTTGTATTTACCATTGGCACGAATCGCATCAAATGCTTTATTTAAGTTAGCCAACAATTCGGTGTCTTCTTTACGTACCGCAAATCCAGTACCATCACCCAAAATCGCTTTATCCGCTGAACTTGATACATCTTCACCTACTTGTGCAAAGCCTTTGCCTGTCGGTTTTTTCAAGAAACCATCGGTCACGGTCACGCCATCAGCAAACACCACTTCAACGCGTTTGTTGACCAAATCGTTTTGCGCAGCATCCAAAGTTTTGTAACGCTTAATCACAGAATCTTTGTAGTATTTGGTCAAATAAAAATCTTGGCTCGTGCCTTGTTGTACCCCAACCATTTTGCCTTTCAAGCCTTCTGGCGTGGTTTGCAATGTGCTGCCCTCTTTAGCCACAAATTTACTCGGTGCTTGCCAAATTTTTTGGGTAAACGCCACTGATTTTTGACGCTCAGGCGTGATGTCCATAGAAGAGGCAATCACGTCATATTTTTTCGCCAACAGACTTGGGATGATGCCATCCCAATCTTGGTTTTGGAAGGTGCAGGTGGCTTTCAATTCTTCACACATCGCTTTAGCGATTTCAATGTCAAAACCAGTGATTTCACCCGATGGTGACGTGAATTCAAACGGTGCATAAGAAGCATCCGAACCGAATTTAATCGTCAACGGTGCTGCTGCACCACCTGCTGCGGGTGCAGCTGCTGTTTTTTCGGCTTTTGGCGCACAAGCTGTCAAGGTCAAAGCAACCATCGCTGCACCAATCCAAGTCAATTGATTCATTTTCATAAAATTCTCCATGTGGGTGTTTGTTATATCGGAACAAAATTATCATCAGCCTAAATGAATTCAACGGCACGCAACGCCTGTCATCATTCTTGCACGGCACAAGTCTATCACAATTTCTACCCAATTCAATGCTCGAATCGGTGCAAAACAAATGGACTGATTATGTTTTATTAAGTGGCACTATTGTGGTCTTGTCTTACTAAATACTCAATCAATCGTTGAACTGATTCATAATCGGCATGCGCCAATCTTTGCCAAACGCCATTGGCGTGATGCGCGGACCGAGCGCACCTTGACGGCGTTTATACTCATTGATGCGCACCAATCGCGCCACCCTGCGCACCACAGCTTCGTCGTGCCCTGCGGCAACGATGGTTGCCACAGGCTGACGCAATTCGATAAAACGGCGCAAGATGTCATCAAGTACTTCGTATGCGGGCAAGCTGTCTTGATCGGTTTGATTGTCGCGCAACTCCGCCGACGGTGCGCGTGTGATGATGTTACGCGGAATCACATCGCGCAGGGCAAACGCATCGGTTTTATTGCGCCACTCACAAATCCGATACACAAAAGTTTTGTACACATCCTTGAGCACCGCATACGCGCCAACCATATCACCGTATAGCGTGCAGTAGCCTGTCGCCAATTCAGATTTATTGCCCGTATTGAGCACCAGTGCATTGTGTTTGTTCGACACCGCCATTAGAATCACGCCGCGAATTCGCGCTTGCAGATTTTCCTCGGTCACGTCAAGGGGTTTGCCATCAAACACAGGCGCGAGCATCTGCGTGTAGAGATTGAACATCTCCTCAATCGCCACGATGTCATAACGCACGCCCACGCGCTGCGCCATCTCTTTGGCATCATCGAGCGACATTTGCGCGGTGTAGCGCGTGGGCATCATCATCGCGTGGACATTCTCCGCACCCAGTGCATCCACCGCCACCGCCAACGTCAACGCCGAATCGACACCGCCCGACAAACCGAGACAGACTTTTTTAAAGCCTGTGGTGTGCACATAATCGCGCACGCCCATCACCATCGCACGATAGGCTTCTTCTTCCTCGCATGGGGTTTCAATCACCATGTCTTTGTGCCAAGCCTGCTC